>SMVA01425935.1_pt1 | contig 19423 bp, 17 predicted proteins | sample 2456451 | NCBI WGS metagenome assembly SMVA01 (sample SAMN11095933, study PRJNA526329) | marine sediment metagenome | biome: Marine sediment; feature: Surficial sediment; material: Deep marine sediment; isolation source: Hadal surficial sediment | place: Pacific Ocean | collected 2014-05 | depth... | reverse complement strand
GCCCTTCATGAAGAGCACGACATCGTTCGCTTCGATCAGCTCGACAATTTCCTGTCGGACGCTTTCGTCGAGGGTCATTTCAACACTCCTTCACTCCATTTCGATCCGATGTCGCACGCCCGGTCGGGGATTCGTTCCGAGGTCGCCCAGGTTGACTGAAAGACGCTTCGAATGAGATCGATCGGATCGATCGAGACCCTCGGCCGAGGGTCTCGGGATTCGCTTGGGCACGATTGACGGTTGCGGGACGCTGGCCCGCGAAAAGGCGAATTCTAGCAGACGCCAGCCTTGACGACGAAAAACGACGCTCGTGCGTCCATCTACTCCGTACAGCGGCGAAGTGTGGAGCCGATTCGGTCACATTCGAGCGTTTCAGTGACCCCTCCGGTGACCTGGGAGCAGGCGCCGCTGTGGGCCTGGCTTTCGGCCTGTAAAAGGTCGGCCGCGCGCGCGACCGAGCAGGCCGTTCGGCCTTTGTATTCGACACAGACCTCGCATTGGACTTCGGTTGCTGAGAATGCGGCCCAGATTACGGCTGTGACGAAGGCTGCTCCGATCGCGACGCCGACTGCGGTACGTACCATGAAGACTTTGCGGACTCCTGCAATTCGACCAGATCGGCCAGAATCCGAACCGCCTCTTCCCGTTGGGGGGTCGGTTTCGGATCTTCATCAGTGTATGGCTTCGTGGCGTCTTCGCTCGTCGAGGCTTCTTCGTCCGAAGTCTCGTGGGCCGTGTCATTCGCGCCACTCGTCGCATCGCCGCTCGTCGGGTTCTCGTCGTCGACCTTGGCTTCTTCAGGCTCGTCCGAGGGGTTCGTCTCCTCGCCAGTACTCGGCGATTCGTCCTCGGCCGCCTTGCGCTCCCGAATCAAATCGGCCAGGTGAACGACATCGCCCTGTTCCGCTTGTTTCGCGAGTTGTTCCTTGATCTTGGTGAACTCTTCGCTCTCGGCCACTCGGGATGCGGAGCGACGGTTGAGTTCGAACACCAAGTCCTCGCTCAGGCTTGCCCAATCCGGCTTGGAATGGCTTGCGCTCGCGAGGGTGGTGGGCTTCTCGAGAAAGGGCGGGATCGACTCGCTCGTAAGCGAGTATCGGGTGTAGCGTTCACCGAGATCGTCGGTCGCAAAGATCGACGGCAGGATGATGTCGGCGGAGACGCCCTCATGTTGTGTCGAGGCACCGCCGGGCCGGAAGAAGAGCGCCGTGGTGACCTTGATGGCGCCGAGTCGACCGGGTTGATGCACGAAACTCTGAACCGTTCCCTTGCCGAAGGTGTGATCGTCACCGACGATGATGGCGCGACCGTAGTCCTTCATCGCGCCGGCCACGATCTCCGAAGCAGAGGCGGTCAGCCTCGATGTCAAGATGACGAGGGGTCCGGAGTAGACGATGTCGGCGTCCTGATCTTCCAGGATCTGGATCTCTGAAAACACGTTCTTCACCGCGACGATTCCACCTGTTCGAATGAAGAGGCCGGCGATATCGACGGAGCTTTCCAGCTTTCCACCGCCGTTTCTCGATAGGTCGAGCAAGAGCCCATCGACTTTGGCGTCGCGCGCCTTGCGAAGCAGGTCGCGCACGTCCCGGCTGCTCTGGCGTTTGCTGGGGTCCGCATCGCCGTAGAAGGTCGGCAAGTCAAGAATGGCGAGTTTGCGTGTGCGTCCGCCGATTTCGACCTCGCGAATCTTGAGCGTGGCCGCGGCACCCTCGATCGTGACCTTGTCTCGTTCGATCTCGACTTCGAGGCGCTCGGTGGTGTCCGATTTTCGAAGCACGGTCAATTTGACCTTCGTACCGCGTTTGCCCCGGATGATCGAAACGACGTCACGCAGCGACATGTCGATGATGTCGACGGGTTCGCCTTCCTCCTGGGTGACGGCGATGATCTTGTCACCCGGCTCGAGCGCTTTGGCCCTGTCGGTGGCTCCGCCCGGAATGATTCGTTCGACGATCGAGTAGCCGTCTTTGGAGGAGAGGGCGACGCCGATGCCATCGAGCGAAAGGCTCATCTGGATCTCGAAATCTTCGACGGCCTCCGGCGGGTAATACGTCGAATGAGGATCCAACGCGCTCGCAAAAGCGTTCAGGAAGATTCCATAGGTGTCTCGTGGCTCGAGTTCCTTGATGCGCTTCGTCATCAGCTCATAGCGATGGAGTAATTTTTTCTTGGCCTTGTCGAGCTCCATGTCGCCACTGAGGTAGTTCGACATCTGGAAGTGGACCAGTCGTACGACGAGTCGCTCGCGCGCTTCGTCGTTCTGGGGATGGCCACGCTTGTCGGAATCGAGGATCAGCCGGACGTCCGTGTCGAGAACGTAGTCGTCGCTCTCGAGCAGCTCACGGACTTGCTCTTCCATCCTTTGGTAGCGACGAACCAAGTCCAGCTGGAGATCTTCGAGCAGTTCGCATTCCCCATTCTTCATGCCGAAGAACACGCCACGAAGTTGCAAACGCAAATGGGCGACCTCATCGCTGAGGAAGAGAGTCTTCGAGGAGTCGATGCGTTCGATGTAGGCGTCGATGGAACGTTCCCGCAGCTGAGGGTTGAGCACGCGATAGCTGATATGCCGCTTCAACAGGCTGTTCACGAGGTCGTAGCTTCGTTCGCAAGTCAGCTCGATGGCCGAGAATCCAATGGCCCCCGCGGGATAAGTCGCGGTCGCGAGTACGAGCAGGGCGAAAACGCTGGGGAGCAGGCCCCAATGGGTCCCGTTTCGGGCGGTGATCGGATGTCGGAAAAGGGTCATCAATTCGGTTCGGGTCCTACGGCAAGGGGCTTGGCTACTTCGCATCATCGTTCCCATGATAGAGAGGGGCGTCCACGGCGTCAGGTTCACGAACGATCCCCCCCCGCTTTTCCAATCGGCCATCGGGCACACTGAACTGAGGTTCGGATGGCCCGATCGAGCGGGTTCTCCTGAATCTCGGGGGAATCGCGCCTTGCTCGCTTGATCCGAGTCGGGCGGCCGGGCCTCGGCTACTCTCGGCGCCTCAGAAAGCAATGGAGAAGTCTCGATGGCCGATTTTTACTATCAGGAAATGTTCGAACTCGGTCCCGACGAAACCGAATATCGCAAGCTATCGGACGAGCACGTCTCGACCCTCGAGGTCGACGGTCGCTCGATTCTGAAGATCGAGCCCGCCGCGCTCACACAGCTCGCGGCCGCGGCGATCCGCGACGTGTCCCACCTCTTTCGGCCCGGCCATCTGGTACAGCTTGCCAAGATTCTCGAGGATCCCGAGGCGTCCGAGAACGATCGCTTCGTCGCGCTCGAATTGATGAAGAACGCCAACATTTCCGCGGGCATGATCTTGCCGTCGTGCCAGGATACGGGAACCGCGATCGTGGTTGCGAAGAAGGGCCAGGACGTCTGGGTCTCGGGCAGCGATGAGCAGGCGCTTTCGCTGGGAATTCACAAAACCTATACCGAGACGAGCCTTCGCTATAGCCAGTTGGCACCGCTCAGCATGTACGAAGAGAAGAACACGGGCACGAACCTCCCGGCCCAACTCGATCTGGCTGCGGTCGAAGGGGATGAGTACAAATTCCTCTTCATCACGAAGGGCGGCGGCTCGGCGAACAAGACTTTCCTTTTCCAGGAGACCAAAACACTTCTCAACGCCGATTCGATCAAGAAATTTTTCGCCGAGAAGATCAAGTTGCTCGGAACCGCGGCGTGTCCGCCCTATCACCTGGCTGTCGTGATCGGAGGAACGTCCGCAGAGATGACGCTCAAGACGGTCAAGTTGGCCAGCTGTCACTATCTCGATTCGCTCCCCACTTCGGGCAACGAGCACGGGCGGGCCTTCCGTGATGTCGAACTCGAAGAGGAGATCTTGCAAATCACACGCGAGGTCGGGATCGGCGCACAGTTCGGCGGGAAATATTTCTGCCATGACGTTCGCGTGATCAGACTGCCGCGCCACGGCGCATCTTGCCCCGTCGGAATGGGAGTGTCCTGTTCAGCCGACCGTCAGATCAAGGGGAAGATCACCAAGCAGGGCGTTTTCCTGGAACAGCTCGAGACCGACCCCGCGCGCTTCATGCCGGAGTTGATCGCGCATGAGGTGACTCGCGAAATCGTCTCGATCGACCTGAACCGGCCGATGGATGAGATTCGCGCCGAACTCTCCCGATTCCCGGTGACGACGCAGGTTTCGTTGACCGGGCCGATCATCGTCGCTCGCGACATTGCGCACGCAAAGCTCAAGGAACGGCTCGATCGAGGAGAGGAGCTGCCCCAATATTTCAAGGATCACATCGTGTACTACGCCGGTCCCGCAAAGACGCCAGAGGGTTATGTCTCGGGTTCCTTCGGGCCGACGACGGCCGGGCGCATGGACTCCTATGTCGACCTCTTTCAATCCCGGGGCGGATCGCTGGTGATGCTCGCCAAGGGCAATCGATCGAAAGCGGTCACGGATGCGTGTGCGGCCCATGGCGGGTTCTATCTGGGCTCGATTGGGGGACCCGCCGCGATCTTGGCCAAGGACTGTATTACGAAGGTCGAGATCGAGGAATATGAAGAGCTCGGCATGGAAGCGATCTGGCGCATCGAGGTCGAGAATTTCCCCGCGTTCATCATCGTGGACGACAAGGGGAACGACTTCTTCGCCCAGTTCTAGACCCAGGCGGGCTTCGTTCGTCGACGCCAATCCCACGTATCCTTCGACTCTTAGTCCGGAGCGTCGCCCATGAAATATCGCGGGCCGGATCCGTGTCGCGACGCCCGATCCTCCGGGTTGTAGATCTTGCATTTGGCGAGTGAGAGACAGCCACAGCCGATGCAATCGTCCAAGCGATCTCGCATTCGGGTCAGGCCCTCGATTCGCTGATCCAATACGCGGCGGAAGGTGCGACTGATGCGCGCCCAGTCGCGTTGGGTCGGGGCTCGATCCGCAGGCAGCGAAACGAGTTCTGCGTGGATCTCCTTGATCGAAAACCCGAGTCGTTGAGCGATCAGGACGAAGGACAACCGGCGGATATCGCTCCTGCGAAAGCGACGCTGACCACTGGCGTTTCGCAAGGGAGCGATCAAACGCTTCTCCTCGTAGAAACGAATCGCCGACACCGACAGGCCCGTTCGAGACGCGACAGCGCCAATCGACAATTCTTCCGAAGTCCGGCTCATGAAAATTCCTCTTGACCTCAAGTAAGGTTGAGCCATTAGACTCGCGTAGTCTGACCTCACCGACCACGGGCAGGACGCCCAGGGAGAAATCGATTTGTGTACTCAGAGCGCACCCGGAAGCGAATGCTCGACAAGGCAGCGGCCCTGGGGCTCGCGTTCGTCTTCCTCGCCTGCCAGGGAAATTCGTTTGGACACCCAGGACCCGAAATGACCGAACTTCAATTCGATCTCAATCAGGTCACTCTTCCCGCCCTCGATCTCGAGGAATCGATCGATTTCTACACGCGATTCGGGCTCGAGATCATCGTGAACAGCCCGGAGACTCAATACGCCCGATTTGAGATCCCGGGCAGCCAAGCCACGCTTTCGATCCACGTCGAAGCTCGAGGCGTTCGCAAACCCTCCGTCGATCTCTACTTCGAGACTGCGAATCCCGACGAGATCGTCTCGAGACTGCGCGAGCGGGGCATCGAAAGCGTCGAAGCGTTGGAAGACAAGCCGTGGCTCTGGCGCGAGGCATGGTTCGTCGACCCGTTCGGAAACCGGCTCTGCATCTACTTTGCGGGGGAGAATCGAAAGAACCCGCCCTGGCGCGTGCGGGATCAGGGGCTCACGAATGAGGCGAGTCGACCATGCGATATAGACCTCTCGCGATAGGCGCGGCTGCGGTCATGGGGATTGCGATCATTGCGATCGTGACGATCCCGTTCTTTCTTCTGCCGCGTTTCGATTCGCCGTTGGTCGCGAGCCCGGCGGATTTCGGAATCGACTTCGAGACCGTGCGGCTCTCGGTCGACGATTCGACCATTTCACTCGCAGCCTGGTGGATGCCAGCCGAGGCGCCTCGCGCCATCGCGCTGCTGCTCCACGACGGCGGCTCGAACCGTTCGTTTGTCTGGACGGAAGGTCTACAGCTCGCGCGCGCGCTCACCCAGCACGGTTTTCACGTGCTTGCCCCGGATCTGCGGGGTCATGGGGATTCCGAACGCGGAAGCGAAGGGCCGCCGGTCGGCGGCAATCTGGCACCGGACATCAGCGCCTGGATCGACTTCGCCCTGGCACGAGCCGGGCGGTTGCCCATCGTCGTGCATGGCTTTGGGCTTGGCGGGCAAGTCGCGATCTACGCCGGCGCGGCCGATCCGCGCATCGCCGCAGTCGTCGCCGACTCGACCTGGGCAGATCTCCGGACCAGCATGCAGGTGTCGATTCTGCGCGCAACGGCTCTGCCCCGAGCCGCTCTGCCGATCTTGTTGTGGAGCGCCGAGCACATCCACGGCGTCGATTTCGACCAGAGCCGCGCGGTCGATGTGGCCGACGTGCTAGGCGATCGGCTGCTGCTGATCCAGAACGAAGGCGATCCCCAGATCCCGCTCCGCCAGTTGCGATGGCTGGAGAGCGTGGCCCGGGGATCCGAGGTCTGGATCACGCCGGCGCCCCTGCCCGACCATCCGATCTACGTCTTGCGCGGCAGTTGGGGCACGTACACCCAATCCTATATTCTCGATCCGACGGCCTACACACAACGGTTGATGCGGTTCTTCGAAGAGCGAATCACGCGAGCGGCTCGACGCTCGGGTTTCATTCCTCGACGCAATTCCCACGCATCTCTCGTGCGACTTCGTCTGTAAGGGGGCATCGGCGCAGAACTCCGTTTTTTTTGCGTCACCGCGACCGGGTCAGGCTCTACTCACTTTCGAGCGGCGGGTCTCGCAGCGAACGAATTCGTTGAGGGAGCCGCCGAGCAGCGCGTTCGGATCTCGAGCGCGCAAGTCGGAGAGTCGAGCGTGCGCGTATTACTTTGGGTTCGTTACGGGTTCTGCACCTGTCTGGGTCTGGCACTGATCGGTTTGGCTGCGATCGCCGCGGTGGATCCTGACCCCGAAGCAACGTCCACGTTGCCCGCCGAATTTCCCGCTTCGCCATCGGTCTGACCGATCCGCCGGATTGGGTTCATTCCTCCCTGAATGGACCGCCGCCCCGCTGTCCCTCGAACAGCGGGGCGGCCTCGCTTCGGAGCCGGCCCCGAGCTCGCCTCCCCAGCGTGCCTTCGCCATTGCACCGGAAGGCGATTGTGCTTCGCTCCCGCGATGCGACGAGTGACGCTCAATGATCTCGAGGATCCGAGACTCGACGATTATCGAAATCTGAAGGACGCGACATTGGCGGCCGGGCGGGGACGCTTCATCGTCGAGGGCCGTGGCACGCTGCGCGTCCTGTTGTCGAGATCACGCTTCCGCCCGGAGTCGATTCTGTTGAACCGGCGAAGCTTCGACGCTCTCGAGCAGGAACTGGCAGAATTCGATCCCGAGTGTCCGATCTATCTGGCCGATCAATCCCTACTCGACCAGATCGTGGGCTTCCCGATCCATCGTGGATGTCTGGCCTCCTGCGTGCGAGACGCTTTCGAAGATCCGTTGGCCCTTGCGCGCCGAATCAAGGAGCAGGAGGCCGTCCCGAGGCTGATCGTGCTCGAAGGACTCACGAACCTCGACAATGTTGGCCTGATCTTTCGCAATGCGATGGCGCTCGGCGCCCACGCGGTTCTGCTCTGTCCGCGAACCTGCGATCCGCTCTATCGAAAAGCGATTCGAACCTCGATGGGTGGGTCGCTCTGTGTGCCCTTCGCGCGCGCGGGGGACCTCCCCGAATTGTTGACGGACTTGCGCGCGTTGGGCTATGCGGTCCTGGCGTTCGATCCGAGCGATTCCGCGGTAGAGATCCAATCATTGGATGCGGCTCGACTGGGCGCGGCGGCGTTGCTATTTGGGACCGAGGGTCCCGGCCTTTCGGAGCGGGTGCTCGCCCGATCGGATCAGCTCGTGCGGATCGCGATGGAACCGGGCGTCGATTCCCTGAATGTGGCCGTGTCTGCCGGAATCGCGCTTTCGTGGCTGCGACCGGCACAGGGGCATGTCGCAGAGACGGGGAAGGGAGAGCGTCGTTGAGGGATGAATCGATTCTGATCCTGAAGACGGGGGAGGCGTTGGCGCCGGTCAAACGCCGCTCTGGCGACTTCGAGGACTGGATCCTCCGCGGGCTGGGGACTTCCGCGGAGTCGATCCAGGTGGCCTCGGTCTATCGAGGGGATGCGTTGCCGCCGGTCGAATCGATTCGGGGCGTCGTCGTGACCGGTTCGCCCGCGATGGTGACGGAACGGCCGGATTGGAGTGAGGATTCGGCGCGATGGTTGGCGAAAATCGTCGAGGCGGACAGCATTCCGGTTCTGGGTCTTTGTTATGGCCATCAGCTCATGGCGCATGGCCTGGGCGGGCGCGTCGGCCCGAATCCCAACGGCCGGGAGATGGGGTCGGTCGACGTGAGTTTTCACGACGACGCGGCCGAGTCCGGCGGCCAAGGCGACGCTCTCGGGCCGATTTTCGAAGCGGGCGTCCATCGCGGCCATATGTCGCATGTCGAATCGGTCCTGCGGCCGCCCTTCGATTCGAAAATACTGGCCCATACGGCCCTCGACCCCTACAGCGTTCTCTGTTTCGGTCCACGCCAATGGGGCGTCCAGTTTCACCCGGAATTCGATCGCGAAATCATGCAGGGCTATCTGGAAGCCCGACGGGAGATCCTGATCGAAGAGGGCTTGGACCCCGACGCGATGATTGCCGAGGCGGTCGAGACGGTTTCGATTACGCGGATCCTCGCTCGTTTTGCGGCGTGTGTCGACGCGGCCTAGCGCGGTCGATCGGCGCGGAACGGCCTATCTCCCCGCAGGCACGCGACCGGGGGCGATCCCTGCGACTCAGTGAACGGATCGATGCATCGACATTGAGAGCGATCACTCTTAGAGTCATCGGATGGAATATCGAGTCGCCGCCTTGGCGGAAGCCGCGGGAATCGGCGTGGACACCGTGCGGTTCTACCAGTCCCGCGCCCTGATTCCGCCGCCCGAAAAGCGTGGACGCTTTGCGATCTACACTCGCGAGCACCTCGAACGGATTCGCCGGATCCGCTCGTTGCTCGATTCGGGATTCAGTCTTGCCCAGATCCGCAAACTGCAGGGTGAGGAGTCGGCTTCCCCCGACGCTCGGTCGGCCGATCGCACGTCCAACGACAAGAGTCTGCTCGACGCGTTGGCCGCGAAGACAGTGGGCGAGGGCACGGTCTCGCGCGCCGAGTTGGCGGCCGAGACCGGCATGCCCGAAGCGCTCATCGACGCCGCGGTGCAAGCGGGACTAATCGCGCCGATCGAGATCCAGGGTCAGGAGCGCTTTTCGCGCTCGGATCTCGCGATGGTCGTCTCCGCACTCGAGATTCTCGGAATGGGCATGCCGCTCGATCGGTTGCTCGAGCTGGCCTCTTTGCACGCGGCCAATGTCGATCGGCTGGTCGAGCAAGCGATCGATCTCTTCGATGATTTCGTGCGTAAACCCCGGGCCGAAGACGACGAAGGGGTTCGCCGGATCTTCGAGCGGCTGCTACCCCAGGCGACCCAAATCGTGGCGCTCCACTTTCAAAGGACCGTCGTCACCCGCGCCCTCGCGCGCCTGCACGGACAGGGCGATTCAGCGGCGCTCGAAATGGCGCTCGAAGCGACCCAGTCCGCGCGATTGGAGGTTCAATGGCGTTAGGCGATCTGCCGACGGGAGACGAGAAACGGCTCCGCGTGCGCGAAATGTTCGACCGGATCGCACCGCGCTACGACGCCTTGAATCGGGTCATGTCGGTCGGCCTCGATCAGCGCTGGCGGCGCCGGGCGCTCGACAAGGTCGAAGTCGGCCCGGACGATCACGTCGTCGATCTCGCGTGTGGCACGGGCGACTTCTGTGAACTCGCGGCCAAACGTGGGGCACGCGTGACGGGTATCGACTTCGCCTTCCAGATGTTGCGGCGCGCGCGATCGCGCGAGCTGGAAGCGGCTCTGGTTCAGGGGGATGCGGAATGGTTGCCCGTCCGCAGTCGTTCCGTCGATGTCGTGACCTGTGGCTTCGCGTTGAGGAATTTCGTCTCGCTCGAAACGGTGATGCGGGAGATCGCTCGCATCCTCAGGCCGGGTGGACGCGTCGCCCTGATCGATGTCGACCGACCGAGTTGGCGGCCGTTGCGAGCGATCCATTCCTTGTATTTCGATCGGATCGTACCGCTTGTCGGCGGGATCGTTTCGGATCGGGCGGCGTATCGCTATTTGCCTCAATCGACCGCCTATTTGCCCCCGCCCGACGAATTGAAGGCCATGTTGTCGGCCGCGGGATTTCTCGACGTCGACCGTGAAATCCTCTTGTTGGGCTCCGCCCAGATTCTCACCGGCGTGCGAGGTCCGCTCACGCCCGTCGAGATTCGATCGGAGGACCCGTCGAATGGCTGAGTCGGGCGAGAACGATAGTGCGGTTCTGGACCCGATCGTTCGGGGCGCCATCGAACGATCGGTCGAACGGGTCCGATCGACCGGCCAAACGAGATGGCTCGCCCGAGTGATCGATGTGGAGGTCGTAGACGGACTTCGATGTTATGCGCGCGCAGGCATGCGCGACCGCTTTTTCTGGGAGCGCGTCGACGCCGACGAGTCTTTGTGTGCCTGGGGATCCGTCGACGAGATGGAAAGTAGCGGCCCGGGTCGCTTTCACGATGTCCGGGTGTGGGCCACGGCTCTTCGCGAACGGCTCGATTGGGTCGGCGTCGATCGGCCGGCTTCCGCCCCAACTTTCGTCGGGGGGTTTGGATTCGAAGACGAGGCGATGGCCTCCGCCGATTGGAAAGCGTTTCCGCCCGCGCGATTCGTCTTGCCGGAAGTGATCGTGGAACGTTGGGCGGGGCGGGCGCGATGGGTCCTGTTTGCAAGGGTCGAGCCCGGCGCGAGCGTGGCTTCTGTCGAGCGCGCCCTGGCCTCGCGACGAAGGGACGCGAGCCGGGCGAACGCGCCGGCCGGGGACGTGCCGTTGGTTTCGGTTTCGGATTTGGAAGGCCCAAACGATGGGCAGGCGGGCCCCGAGTACATCGTTCGCGCAGATCGCAGCCACGTCGTCTTCAAGAATCAGGTCCGCGCAGCCATGCGAGAGATCGAAGCGGGCGGTTTGGCGAAGGTCGTCCTGGCCCGTTCTCTGCGGGTCGATCACGACGCCGAGGTCGACGTGGCGGGCTTCCTGGATCGGCTTCGATCGCTCTATCCGACCTGTACCCTGATCGCGGTCGGTCGGGCTCACGATACTTTTCTCGCCGCGACGCCGGAAACACTCGTTCGAGTCGAGGGCCGCGACGTCGAAACCGCAGCGCTCGGTGGATCCGCGCCTCGGGGTCGCAGCCCGGACGAGGATCGGCGTTTGGGCGAAGGGCTTCTCGCCAGCGAAAAGGAACTCGGGGAACACGAACATGTCGTTCATGCGCTTCGCGAAGTTCTGGCGCCGTGTTGCGAGACCCTCGACGCGCCCGACACGCCTCGGCTGCGTGCTCTCTTTGGGATTCAACATCTGGAGACGGCGATGCGGGGTCGATTGCGACAGACCGACGAGGCTGAGAACAGCGTCGATGTACTCACGCTCGTCGAGGCGCTCCATCCCACACCCGCGGTCGGCGGCGTTCCGGCCGAAGCCGCGAGGAGATGGCTTCGACGATTCGAAGGCCTCGAACGCGGCTGGTACGCGGCGCCGGTCGGGTGGCTCGACGTCGACGGCGGCGGCGATTTTCGCGTGGCCCTTCGCTCGGCCCTGATTCGCAACGGTCTCGGGCCGCGCGGGGAATCGGGCGCCAGTCGCGCGCTGCTTTTTGCGGGCGCGGGCGTCGTGCGCCAGTCGGAGCCCGAGTCGGAGCTCGTTGAGACCCGAATCAAACTCCGCGCATTGCTCGCGCCGCTGACGGAAATCTGAGGGTGGCGCCCGCCGATCGATTCGAACCTCGGACCACCGCCTTCTTTGCGGAACCCCACGAAGTCTATGCCTTCGTCGGCCGCTTCTTCGACGCTCTCGTCGCAGCGGGCGTCGAGCATGTCGTGATTTCGCCCGGATCCCGCTCGACCCCCTTGTCGGTCACGGCGGATCGAACGCCGGGATTGCGGACCTGGATCGGTCTCGACGAACGGGCGGCCGGTTTCTTCGCGTTGGGACTCGCCAAGGCCACGCGACGTCCGGCGGTGTTGGTCTGTACGTCGGGAACGGCCGCGGCGAACTATCTCCCCGCGATTGTCGAGGCGCACTATTCGCGAACTCCGCTGATCGTGATGACCGCCGATCGACCGCCCGAGTTGCGCGATTGGGGCGCCGGGCAGACGATCGAGCAATCGCGAATCTACGGGGACTATCCGTGTTGGTCCGTCGAGCTGCCGGCGCCGGCCGGCGGGGCGGATGCGATTCGCTATGCCGGTCAGCTCGCTGCCCGCACGGTCGACACAGCCCTCGGAACGCCAGCGGGCGTCGTGCATTTGAACTGGCCGCTTCGGGAACCTCTCGCTCCGGATTCGGATGGAGTGGAAAGGAAGGCGGCTTCGGTGACTCCGGAACCCGAACTCCGATTCTCTCGTGGTCGGATCACGGCCGACCCGGCCGACGTGGAAGAACTCGTCGGGCTCGTCCGGTCGCGAGAACGCGGTGTGCTGTGTTGTGGACCGATGGATGCAGAGCCCGAACTCGTCGCCGCGATCGCCGACTTTGCGCGTGTGGCGGGTTGGCCCGTGATGGCCGATCCCGCTTCGCAGATGCGCAGCGCGGGTGCGTATCGGGGCGCACCGATTCTCGACATGGCGGACGCTCTGACGCGGACGCCCGGATTCGCGATGGCTCTGCAGCCCGAAGTCGTTATGCGCATCGGCGACACGCCGGTCTCGAAGGCGCAACGTCTTTGGATCGAGGCCGCCGAGCCCGACGCCGTCTGGTGGCTGGACGCGGGGGGGCAATGGGGAGAGCCGTCCCATCGCGCCACGCGCGTGATTCGAGGCGGTGTCGCGTCGCTCCTCACGCTGGCCACCGCGCAGCTCGACGGGCACGCCGGCCGCGATCGGTCATGGTGCCGTCGCCTCGAGGACTTGAATGAAGTTGCGCGAAAGGCCATGGCCGGTGTCGTTGAATCCGATTCGGCCTGGTCGGGATTGTCGGTTGCGGCGATGATCGGCAGACGGATGCCGGCCGACAGCCTACTTTTCGCTTCGAATAGCATGTCGATTCGCCTACTCGATTTGGCGTTTGCCAGTCGGGCCGAACCGCTTCGCGTCTTGTGCAATCGGGGGGCGAGTGGGATCGATGGCGTGACCTCCACCGCACTCGGTGTGGCGGCGGTTGCCGGACCGACATTGCTTCTAACAGGGGATCTGGCGTTTCTGCACGACCTCGGCGGATTGCATCTCGCGCGCCACGAGTCGATTCCCCTGACCCTCGTCGTACTCGACGACAACGGCGGTGGGATCTTTTCTTTCCTGCCGATTGCGGCCCAGGGAGAATCCGTCGGTTTCGAACGACTCTTCCGAACGCCGCACGACCTCGATCTTTCTCGCGCGGCCGCGCTCTTCGAGATCGACTATTGCCGTGCCACTTCTCTCGACGAATTGGAACAGGCAATCGATCGGGCACTCCAGCGTCCCAGCGTCTCGATCATCCACGTTCGGATGGATGCGGCCACGAACGAGGCTCGTTTCCGCGAAGGCGTGGCCAAGGTCTGCCAAGCGATCGATGCGGGACTCCGCGCGTGACGTTTCCGTCCCGGCCCGAGGAGCGCTTCATCGACGCCGACGGAGTCCGCCTGCGAGCGCTCCTCGAAGGCGAGGGTTCTCCTGTGCTGGTCCTGCATGGCTTCACGGGTTCTGCCGAAAGCATGGAATCCGTCGCGCCGCCGCTCCGCGAGAATCATCGCGTCGTTCGGCTCGAACTGATCGGTCATGGAGAGAGCGATTCGCCCGACACGACCCGGCACTACGCGATGAACGAGTGTGCTCGACAGATCGCGAGCGTGTCGCATTCCCTCGCGCTCGCCCGGCCCCATCTGCTCGGCTATTCGATGGGCGGGCGCGCCGCGATTGCCGCTGCCGTCGCAAACCCGAACGCGTTTTCGAGCCTGGTGTTGATCGGCGCAACGGCGGGCGTGGCGGACCCGGTGTCGCGTCGTGAGCGGATCCGGGCCGACGAGGCCCTTGCCGATCGGATCGAGCGATCGGGGATCGAAGCCTTCGTCGACGAGTGGATGGCGCTGCCGATCTTTGCGAGTCAGTCGGGTCTTGGGTCGGAGGTCCTCGAAAGAGCGCGGGCACAACGACTCCGCAATCGACCGGTCGGGCTCGCGAACAGTCTGCGCGGGATGGGGGCCGGTGCACAAGAGCCACTTTTTGAGGAACTCGGCGGTTTCGTCGCGCCGGTCCTGCTCGTCGTTGGCGAACACGACCGGAAGTTCCGAGCGATCGCGCACGACCTCGAAGCGAAGTTTCCCGACGCGAGGATCGAGATTCTCGAGGGCGTGGGACATGCCGCTCATCTCGAGGCACCCGAGGTGTTCGGCCGGGTCGTTGTGGCGTTTCTCGAAACCGTCGAAGGACAACGCCGATGAAGGAGATCCGACCGGGCAGTCCGCAGGCGTGGCTGATGGCGATCCGTCCACAGACGCTGCCGGTTTCGATCGGACCCGTACTCATTGGCACGGCCGTCGCCGGGGTCGAAGGAGGAATCAGCCTCGGGCCGGCTCTGGCCGCCGGAGCGGGGGCCCTGTGTTTGCAGATCGGTTCGAATCTCGCCAACGACGTTTTTGATTTCGAGAAGGGCGCCGATACCGGAGACCGGTTGGGGCCGCCACGCGCCGCGCAGAGGGGATTGCTCACGCCGGCGCAGCTCAAGCGCGGAATGTTCGGCGTGTTCGCGCTGGCGTTGTTAGTGGGCGTCTACCTCAGTCTCGTGGCGGGGCCGATCATCGTGGCGATCGGGCTCGTCTCGATTCTCGCAGCGGTCGGCTATACGGGCGGGCCCTGGCCGCTCGGCTACCACGGGCTGGGCGATCTGGCCGTATTCATTTTCTTCGGACTCGTGGCCGTGGTCGGCACGACATTCGTTCAGACCGGCGCCATGCCGGCGTTGGCGTGGACGAGCGCGCTTCCCGTTGGCGCTCTCGCAACCGCAATTCTCGTCGTCAACAATCTTCGGGACATCGAAACCGATCGCAGGGTGGGAAAGCGAACCTTGGCCGTGCGGCTGGGCGCGCGGGGTGCCCGTGCGGAGTGGTTCGGGTTGGTCGCCGGCGCATACGGGTTCTCCGCGCTTCCGCTGATTTGCTTCGACATGGGATTCTGGATCCTGTTGCCGTGGCTGAGCGCGCCGTGGGCCTTTTCTCTTTGGCGTGTCGTGCGCGCGGAGGCGTCCGGCGAGGAGCTGAACCAGGCGCTCGTGGGGACGGCGCGACTCGGCGCGCTTTTCTCGTTGCTCTTTGCAATCGGACTCTGTGTCTCTCGATGGGGATGACGCTTCGTCGGGGTGGCATGCGGAGTTTCAGGCTGCCCCTGGTTCGTCCGCTTGCGACGGCGCACGGAACGATCGAATCGCGCGACGGTTTTCTCGTGACCCTGATGGACGACGAGGGGCTTTGCGGATTCGGCGAGGCGACGCCGCTCCCCTCATTCGGTACGGAAGACGCGTCGACGGCGCAGCAGGCCCTCGAAAGCGCACTCAGGCGTCTCGTCGATGGGCGAGCGCGTTCGTTCGAAGAATCGCTCGAGGTTAGCGCCCGGATCTGCCGGGATGCACCGTGTGCTCTCTCCGCGGTTGATGGCGCGCTCCATGACCTCGCCGCCCAAGCGGCCGGACTCTCGCTGGCCTGCTGGATTCGCGCGCGCGCGGGGATTCCTGGTGAGCCGAAGGAACGTGTTGCGGTTCAGGCGTTGGTGGTCGGCGAGGACCCGGCGACGGTTGCGCAAGCCGCTCGAATGTCGTTGGCCGAAGGATTCGAGACCTTCAAGTTGAAACTCGCGGTTTCTCCCGCGCGGCGGGGTCCCGACCTCGACGACTCTCCCGACTACTCCATCGACCCCCACCCCCACCCCGACCTCGGATTGGACCTCGAGCGCGTCGCGGCGCTCCGGGAAGCGATCGGTCCCGGCTGTCGGATCCGACTGGATGCCAACGAAGCCTGGACGCTACGCGATGCTGCGCGCGCACTCGAGGCTTTCGAGCGCTTCGAGATCGATTTCGTCGAACAGCCGGTTGCTCGCGACGATCGGAAAGCACTCAAGCACCTCGACGAATGCGGGGCGATTCCGGTCGCAGCGGACGAAGCGCTCTTGGGGCAGGGCTGGCGGTCCTGTCTCGAAAGTCGGGCCGCTTCGATCTTCGTCGTCAAGCCGGCGGCGTTAGGCGGCATCGAAGTTTCGCTGGAGATCTACCGCCGCGCACGAGAAGAGGGAATTCGGGTCGTCTGGTCGAGTCTGATCGACGCCGCCGTGGGTCGCCGGACGGCGGTCGCCTTGGCGGCGGCGCTCGACGAGGGTCTCGGGGATCGACACGAAGTCCACGGATTGGGCACCGCGAAACTTCTCTCACGAGATCTGGTCGAGGGCCGTGAGGTCGTCGACGGCTATATCGCGTCGAGTGGCGCGCCAGGGCTCGGATGCGAGGTCGACCCGGTCTGGGACGCCCGTGATTCGTTCGGCGAAGAGGGCTGCGATGAGTCCTGGATCGTCGAGGCGAAAGCGTGAATCGCGTGAGCGGATCCGGTTGGCTCCAGCGACTCGAGGGCCATCGCGGGGACCGGGAAGCGCTCGTCGTCGAGGGTCGGTCGATCGACTACGCGGTGTTGACCGCGCGATCGAGCGCGACCGCCGAGCGCTTGCAGGCCCTTGGTGTCGAGGCAGGGGATCTCGTCGCGGTCCTGGCGGCGCCCTCCGCTGCGGGCGTCGCGTTGATCCATGCGATGTTCGATCGGAGCTTTGTAATGTTGCCCCTGAATCTTCGGCTCACCGAGCGCGAACAAAGGGAGGCACTCGCGCGAACGCATGCGCGATTTCTGATCGTGGCGGAGGGCGGCGATAGCGCGCTCGCAAGGCGCCTTTCTGAAGCGGTCGGATGCGGTTTGATCGAATTCTTGGCGCCGGACGCGGCGCTGCAGCAAGACGCCGAGTGGGTGTCTCTGCGGGCTCCCTCGGACGCCCTATCGAATCGGTTTGCGGACGACCGCGCGCGGCGTTGTAAGGAGCGGGCGGCGCTCGTGCTTCAGACGTCGGGGACGAGCGGTCGCCCGAAGGCCGCGGTTCTCAGTCTCGAGAACCTGATCGCCAGCGCCCGGGCCTCCGCGGAATTATTGGGTTCTTGCGAGGGGGATCGCTGGCTACTCTGCTTGCCGCTCTATCACATTGGTGGGCTCTCCATCCTGATTCGAAGCGCGCTGCTGGGCACGAGCGTCGTGTTGCACGAACGCTTCGATGCACCACGCGTCGCGTCGGCACTCGAGGAAGACCGCATCACCCAGGTGAGTTTCGTTGCGACGATGCTCGCGGGTGTGATGGAGGTTCGGGGCGACCGACCGGCGCCGGGTTCGCTCGCGCTGGTGCTACTCGGGGGAGGACCAGCCTCCCAGGAACTCTTGTCGCGAGCGCGCCGACTCGAGTACCCGCTTGCGCCGACCTACGGGTTGACCGAGGCCGCGTCACAGATCGCCACCCGCCCCCCCGCCGCGCCGGTCGCGGACGAGGGCGATCTCGCCGCGGGTTTGCAGCCGATGCCGGGTGTCGAGATTCGGATCGTGGACGCCGAGGGCGCGCCGGTCGAGACGGGTTGCGACGGAGAGATCGAGGTTCGGGGTCCGATCGTGATGAGTGGCTATCTCGACGATCCCCGGGCGACCGCGAATGCGATTCATGACGGTTGGCTCGCCACCGGAGATGTCGGGCGACTCGATCCGAAAGGACGACTTCGCGTACTCGATCGACGTGCGGATCTGATCGTCTCGGGGGGTGAGAATGTCTATCCGGCCGAAATCGAATCCATCCTCACGACCCATCCCGAGATCGAGGACGCCGGCGTCGTGGGTGTCCCGGACGAGGAATTCGGCGCCCGCCCGCTTGCGTTCATCGTCTTGCGGCGAGGCGTTTCGAGCGCTCCGACGGATCTCGAAGCCTTCTGCCGCGCGCGACTCGCGCGATACAAGATCCCGGTCGAGTTCATCGAGGTCTCGGAGCTTCCACGGACGGCTTCGGGAAAGTTGCTGCGGCGGAAGCTCGCTCGCTGAACTGGATCGTCTTGGGGCTTCGTGAAGGGAATGCTGGGCTCGGCGCCTAACTGACCGCGACGTCGTTCTTCAAGGCTTCGACCAGAATCGTTCGAACGTATTCCGTCATCTCTTCGGGGCTGCGTTTCGCGACTTCGTCGGCGGAAATCGGGTCGAGCACTTCGATCGAGATCGCGTGTCGACCCTGGAGAATGAAGCCGCGTTTGGGCAGCGCGTCGGAAGTCCCGCGCAGCACGATGGGTTGGATCGGCACGCCATTGCGTTTGGCGATCTGGAAGGCTCCGCGCTTCCACGATCGCATGCGGTCGGTCGACGATCGAGTTCCTTCCGGAAACATCAGGATCGAATTTCCCGCCTTAATGGCGCGATCGCAATGATCCATCATCGTTTGAATGCTCTCGGCACTGCCGCGGCGCAGCGGTATATAGCCACAAAGCGTCATGTTCCAGCCCACGCAAGGAACCCGGAAAATCTCTTGCTTCGACACCCATCGGAAATGGCTCTGCAATCGAAACAGCACCAGGATGTCCAGCAGAGAGCGATGATTGGCCACCATCACGGTGGGCTGCGTCTGAAGGAGTCGTTCGCGCCCAACGACGCGTACGCTCCAGATCGGGTTCAGCCAGGTATAGAGCGAGGCCCAAAGCGATGTGAAGCGATGAAGCAGCCAGCGCCGATCGTCGATCAACACAGTGAGTAGCCATAAGAGTAGGCCGATCGGAAAGAGCAGGATCGAGGAGACGACCATGAAGCCCCAGAAGAGGAGCGAGCCGAACCTTTTCATTGCGACCCGTTCTGCATTGAACGACACGCATCGACGAAGGCGCGAAAAAGTCGTCGGCTCGAGTCCTCGGCCATCTTTTCGGGATGCCACTGCACGCCGAGTTCCCAGCTGTCGTCGTCGTGCGCGCGTTCGATGGCTTCGATTACGCCATCCGAACTGAGGGCAACGACGCGATGGTTCGGGCCGACGCGCCGCACCGCCTGTTGATGCAGGCTGTTGACCTCACACGTCTCCGTCTCGAGGATCGCCGCCAACCGACTGCCCGGCTCGATCCGAATGGGATGTCGTGATTCCGCGGGGAGTTTGTGACGACCCACGTCGGCGCGCTGGCTCGGCAGGTGGGTGTCGAGGACGCCATTCTGCATTCGGGCCAT
>SMVA01010287.1_pt1 | contig 19446 bp, 11 predicted proteins | sample 2456451 | NCBI WGS metagenome assembly SMVA01 (sample SAMN11095933, study PRJNA526329) | marine sediment metagenome | biome: Marine sediment; feature: Surficial sediment; material: Deep marine sediment; isolation source: Hadal surficial sediment | place: Pacific Ocean | collected 2014-05 | depth... | reverse complement strand
TGATAGACCCGATCGGTTTCAAGATCGATGATATAGATGCCACCATGGCTTTCGCCTTTGCAGCTGCCTCTGATTACAGAGGTGGCGACAAGTTTAACCATTCACAAATACTGCATTCTGTTCTTTGGCAACATCGGCCGGGACATAATCAAAGATGAAGTTGATGCGGTCTTCTTTGCCGGCATTCATGACGCTATGGGTTTTTTGATTGTTAATCTCATAGACATGCCCGATCTCAAAGCGATAGGGGCGCCCATCAATCATGAACCTTACAAGCTTATTGGTGGTAACGGGGATGTGAATGCGGTGGCCGTAGGCAAACGATTTCAGTGAGTCACGGTGTGGGGTAATACTTCCCCCCGCGGCGAGTTTTGCCGCAACGGCGCGGATAATCGTTCCCCCCGGCGGATAAAACCGTTCAACAATCTCAGCCATTATGGGGCTGGCAACGTCTGCAATACGGTCCCAGCCCTTTTCCCGGGTGATGGTTACTCGAGGCCATGACGGAGAGGCGAACAGCATGACGATCGATTTTGTCTGCCTGTGGACGTCATAGTCAACTTGTCGTTGGTCGTCTTCGTCCCATGCAATATCATCCTGGTTCAAGATGGCCTCGCGCAAGATAGTTGTGTCCACCTCACCCCAGTCCTTGATCGGTATTCCAATATCCATTTTTTGCCCCTAACTTCCCTTCCGGTCCCATTTAATAGCAGATTTGCCAAAAAAAACACTGAATTAAGCATTTACATTCTTTCAATGTGGTTTATTTAAGACACTTTTTTCGGCCTATAGGGCAGGAAATTTGTAGTGTCTGGATTGTTCTCTGTGTTCTGTTGCAAAAAAACCGGGCTAAGCGTAGTCTCATAGCACACCATTTTCGTAGGGTTCGGATTGCTATACCAGATATCGATGAGTACTAACGAATTGTCTAGGGGGAATCATGTCCGATTCTAGTAAAGAGCAGAAATTTTTTAATTTGACACCGGTTAGCCGCGCGGTACTAATGGCTTGTGGAGCAACACTTGCCGTTGCACCTGCTCCTGCTGCAATGGCGCAGGAAGATATAGCGCTTGAAGAAATCATCGTCACAGCGCGGAAGCGGTCTCAAAATCTGCAAGACGTTCCTGTAAGCGTTTTGGCGTTCGGTACGGAAACAATTTCGAAACAAGGCATTAGGAATCTTGAGGATTATGCCCGCCTTATTCCAGCTTTGACCTATTCATCGTGGCTCCCTGGCGGCTCCATGGTGGTGTTCCGGGGTGTAACCACCACTGCGGACGCCTTCAGTGGTACCTCCTCTGCGGCAACCTTTTTTAATGAAATGCCAATTACGACTCAAGGTCAGAACATTGACGTGGCGACGCTCGACATGGAGCGCATTGAAGCCGTGTCCGGCCCGCAACCAACGACCTACGGTGCGAGTGCGCAGTCCGGTGTCTTGAAATTTATCACCGCCAGGCCGAATCTTTCGCAATTTGGCGGCTTCGTGGAAGTCGCGGGCTCTGCCATGGAAGAGGGTGAGGCCGGTTACGATTTTCAAGGTGCGGTAAACATTCCACTTATTGAAGATAAATTGTCTCTTCGTATAGCTGGTAAGCAGTCCAAACAAGGTGGTTTTGTTGACAATATAAGCGGCTCCACCGCCGATACCCACGACTGGGCACCTGCCTTCGACCTCCCCTGGGTACAGGCTGCTTACCCTGATGGTCTTGGAGGCCCATCAGGTATACCCCATGTGACGAAAACGAATCACGATGTTGCAGAAGACGATATTGGCGATATTGATATAGATGTTCTGCGTCTCACGGCTGCATGGCAAATGAATGATGCTTGGTTGGCCACCGGCATGGTTAATTTCCAGAGTATGCACGCCGACGGTATTGCAAGCTGGGAGCCAGAGCACGGCGATCTCAATCAGATTCGCTTTAAGGATGAAAGCAGAGATGACGATTGGTATGTAACCACATTGGTCTTCGAGGGCGATCTGGGTTTTGCCGACTTCACATCGGCAACCGGCTACATGGATCGGGAGTCACATTATGATCTCGATCAATCGACCTATCTCCACCAGTTCCAAGGTATTGGCGGCGTCGTTTATAATGGGCTCGATATCGCTTATTTCCCCGCGACCACCGCCGGCGTATCCTACAACTTAACCATTCTTTATCCCTCCTATGCCGGGTCAATCACCGGGTGGACTTTTAACGGCTTGAATGACATCGGCTATGCTACCTATTTAATTACGGAACTCACCGATAATACCGGCACTTTTCGGAATGACCAGGACGACGAGCGATTCGCCCAGGAATTTCGATTGACGTCCAAGGATGAGGGTCAGCGTTTTCAATGGATGGTCGGTGCTTTCTACGAGAAATTTGAAAGTAGCTACGTTTTCAGAGGCCGCGCTGATAATTTTGGCGATAGTATCGCCGGACAGCTCATCGAGGACCAATCAGGAATTGTGGTCCGCAGCCCTGGTACAACCTGGTGGGGCACGGGTGATACAGAACGAACAGAATTGGCAGTTTTTGCTGAGCTTGGCTTTAATATCACCGACAACCTCAATATTCTTGTCGGTGCTCGTTACTTTGACGCCGAATCGGATATTTCAAATCAGACCCTGAGTGGTGATGGTACAACAACGCAAAACTGTGCCGAAGATTCGGACGGTGCTTGTATACTCTCTGCGAGCAATGTGACGGCAGATAACAGGATTGGTACTGGACCTTCACGTAGCACAGCTACAAACAGTGATACGTTGCCGTTATTGACAGTCACCTGGTCGCTGAGTGACGACGTCTTGACCTATTTCACACGGTCTGAGGGCTTCCGGGTAGGTGGGACGAATATCGTTCGTGCTGTCAGTACAGCGCCCACTGAATTTGGTCCCGATAACCTCATCAACTATGAGCTTGGCCTGAAAACAACCCTCTGGGACGGTCGCTTTGTCTGGAATATTTCTGCCTATCAGATGACATGGGAAAAAATGCAGCTAGTTGCCGCTGATCCGACCATTGATTTTGGTTGGGGCCAGGTCACGGTGAACACTGGTGAAGCTGAGATCGAAGGATTTGAAACAAACTTTGCCCTTGCAGCCAGCGAACGATGGAGATTTGACGGCGCTTTCTCCTACACCTCATCTGAGGTGACTGAGGGTGCGTCGATTGGTGATACCGTTGTTATCGCGGTTGGTGAGCAACTGCCTCTGTCACCAAGAACAAAATGGACCTTAGGCGCCGAATACGCCTTCCCGGCAGGGAACAATGATGGTTTTGTGCGTCTTGATTGGAGCTACGTAGACGAGCAAACGAACGCGACTCAAGGGTCTAGCTTGTTGACCAGTAGTGCAACTCTACGGGGGACTATTACGACGATGCCATCCTATGATATTGCGAATTTAATAATGGGCATTGGGACTGAAACCTGGAATGTAAGGTTCGCGGTGAATAACATTGCGGATGAGCGTGCTGTCACCTACGTACCGACCCGTTGGACAGATGGCCGGCAATATGTCGTACGTCCACGTGAGTTCACTGTGACCTACCGTTATAATTGGTAAGATAAGTTCTGCATAACGAATAAGAAGCCGGCGGTGAGTTTTCTCACCGCCGGTTTTTCTTTATCTAAATTGTTCAGAGCGTTACGTAGAAGGGCAGTTTCTTTCTTCCGAGCTTACACGCAGTTGGCGGGGATTGGACAGGGTAGACAACCATTACCTGGAAGCGCTAACCTCACGAGAGTCGTTGAAGGGCAGCCGCAAGATGAAACGCAGAAATTGGCAACTGGGAGTGGACCGCGATATCACGCGTCGCGACTTTCTGAACGGTAGCAGTATTGCACTTGGTGGGTCGCTGCTGGCGACACCTCTGTCGCAGGTTCTGGCGGCGATGGGGTCATCAAGCAGCGCTCAAATGATGCACGGCTACTACCCACCTGCCCGGGACGGGTTGCGGGGCAGTCATCCGGGGTCATTCGAAGTGGCTCATCAGCTGCGCGATGGCATTCGTTTTGACGACCCGTCGACATCGACGGACACGGGTGAGGAGTACGACCTTGTTGTGGTTGGTGGCGGGATCAGCGGACTTGCCGCAGCGCATTTTTTTCGCAAGGAAGCGGGGCCCGATGCACGCATACTGATTGTTGAGAACCACGATGACTTCGGCGGCCACGCCAAGCGCAATGAGTTCGAATACAAGGGCCGGACCCTGGTCGACCTGGGCGGCGCCGAGTACATCGAGGCACCATGGCGTTATCCGGCCGCCGCGACGACGCTGTTGGAAGACATGGGTGTTGACGTAAGCCTCGCACCCAAAGTCTTCGACCACGACCTCTATCCGTCCCTGGGTATGCAGTGCGGTGTGTTCTTCGACAAGAAAACCTTCGGAAAAGACAAGCTGGTTGCGGGCGATCCCGACATCGCGCTGAGCGAACAACAAGTAGCCTATGTCACGTTGCCCGCCGAATTGGAAAACGCTGTTGGTGACCCGGATGCCGTTAGCGCATTCCTGGCCAGGACGCCGTTATCGGCGGTAGCGCGGCAAGAGATCTTTGAATTGTTCTGCGGCAACAAGGATTACATGGAGGGCAAATCACACGATGAGAAACTGTCGATCCTGGCCTCGATTTCTTACCTGGACTTTTTGCAGACATACGTAGGCGTCAGCGCCGAGGTCATCGATTTTTTCTGGATGTGGCACGGCGGTTACATGGGCAGTGGCACGGACATCGTGCCGGCTCCAGCCGCATTTCGTTATGGCCTGCCTGGCGCTGCCGGACTCGGTGTTGAAGCGGTGATGAAGCGGGACGAAGAGTGGAGCGAACATAGCTACAAGGAAGATTTTCACTTCCCGGATGGAAATGCTTCGGTCGCTCGTTTGCTGGTCCGTCATATGATTCCGGCGGTCGCGCCAGGAAATTCGATGCACGACATCGTTTCGGCGAAGTTCGATTACAGCGAGCTGGACCGTCCGCAATCGCCGGTTCGTATTCGGCTGAACGGAACGGTGGTGCAGGTGCGCCACCTCGGAGATCCCGATACCGCGAAACAGGTTGAAGTAACCTATGTCCAGGAAGGTGTCGCCAGCCGCGTGCGTGCCAGGCATTGCATATTGGCTTGTTATCACGCCGTGATTCCGTATTTGTGCCCCGAACTTCCAGCGCAACAACAAGAGGCGTTGAAAAAAACGATACGTACGCCGCTGGTATCGATCAATGTACTGATCGACAATTGGACAGCGTTCGAAAAGTTGGGTGTTTTTGCAGCCTACTGTCCGGGCAGCTATTTCTGTGATGTTCGGCTCACCTACCCGTTGCAATTCGCAGACTACAAATCACCGAGATCTCCCGAGGAACCCATGTCGGTTCATATGTACCGTATCCCGCTTTCCGGCGAGGGAAGCGGCGTCGAACAATTTCGGGCGGGTCGTTACGATCTCCTCGGCACTTCCTTCGCCACGTTCGAGCAGAATATTCGCGAGCAACTCGGTGCGATGTTGAACGAAGGTGGCTTTGACCCGGCCCGGGATATCAAAGCCATCACAGTGAATCGCTGGCCACACGGCTACGCCGTGGGCTACGACTACGATACTGACGCCTTGAACTGGTTTAGCGCCGAATGGCCGGAAGACCGCAAGACGTGGCTCAAAGGCAGGCAGGCGTTTGGTCTCATCGCAATAGCAAATTCTGACGCGGGAGCGAGCGCCATGACCGAAGCTGCGATAGAGCAAGGCTATCGCGCTACACGAGAGTTATTGAGGAAAAACTGAGCTACACCGAGTGGCCGCAACTGCAAGACGAATTGGCCGAAATGCTCGCTTGCTGGCCTACAGCCCCTTACCGAAGGCAAATCTCGGCTGTGAACTGATTGTTTTTATTAATCTATCAGGAGCCGTTCACGGACATCATTGCACTACCGCGCTTAACGATGCAGCACTTACTTCCACAAGAGTCCGCAGTGTTAAGAATCGCAGACAGTTCGTGGATGTGTGCTTTCGGCCGCGACCAGGTCGTTGATGCTCGCACCAATGACAGTGATGGTTTCTGCGGTATCTGTCACTGGGCACAACGTATCATTGCGCCGCCGATTTAGCCGGCTCGACGCGCTTAGCGATCACCAGTAAGGCGGCGGTAAGTACGCCAAAGGCCGCGGTCATCCAGTGTATGCAGCTCATGAGAATGTTGAAAAGCCCCTCGATGCCGTAGTCGTCCGTGTAAGACTGGGGATCTTCGTACCACGGCAGGAAAAAGATGGCGATGATTCCGACTGCCGTCAGGCTTCCGAACATCCACGCCATTCTCTTTGTATCGCCGATTCCCAACCTGGTTTTCGGATTGACCGGGTGGCGCACAGGGTCGATCTTCGTCAAGCCACCGTATTTTCTCTTGAAGATGAAATACGCAACCGGACCACTCAGCAGAGCGAGCATGCCGGCCACAAAATAATCAGTTCCGTTAATAAAGAGAGCGATGAACGCGATACTGATCGGTGGGACGCACATGGCGATGAATCCCTTGGTTGCGAAGGGAACTTTGAAGGGCCTTTCCAGATCTGGCTCTTTGATTCGCAAGATACAGGCGGCGACGAAGATCAGCACATAGGCAGACATGAAAAGTATCGCGTCCACGACCACAATCACTCCGAACGGAAACATGCAGACGATCAGGCTGAATGCCCCCAGTGACAGAACGGCGATGTAGGGAACGCCGCGCTCTTTGCTGCACTTGACGAGCGCCCGCGGTGCCAGGTTATCTTCAGCGAGCGCGAAAAACCCTCTGGAGCCGGATGCGATATAGGTATTGAGGAGGGAAAACTGTGCGAACACCGCGACGAACACGAACACGATCCCGAGAGCGGGAATGTGGTTTGCTATGACATCGCCGTAAGACAGGCCGCCTTCCGCAGCCCATTCACTCCAGGATCCAATTGAGGCGAGTCCGCCCATCGTGGGCAGAATGTATACCGCCATAATCAATGGGACCGTAATCAGGGTGGCTTTCGGAATCACCTGTGGATCTTCGAGTTCGCCTGCCATGGTCGACATGGACTCGTAGCCGGAGTACACCCAGATACCGACCGCAATCCCGGCCCCGATACTTTGCAGCAGTGTCTGGTCCGGTGGAATGAAAGGAACAAAGGGATTGCTCTGCCAGTTTGCGAAACCGAAGGCAGCGACAATTGCAAAGGCAATCATGACAACGATGGAGATGCCTTTACTCACCGCCCCGACGTCCCTGATGCCTCGCAAATTGATGTACGTAAAAAAGACGATGACCGATGCCTTGAAGATATATTCCTCAATGGGCGTCAGGTCAATGACGCTGGCGACGTATGATCCCGCAAGCACGACGTAGATCGTATTGTCGAAATAGATGGAGATAGTGCGCCACCAGCCGGCCTGGAAGCCCCAGAATTCACCGCAGCCGCGCTGCACCCACTTGTAGAAACCTCCCTCTTCAGGAATGGCGGAGCCGAGTTCCGCGGCCACGAGCCCCATCGGCGTGCTCCAGACGAAGGGCAGCACAATCAACATGACGAGCGTGAGTCCGGGCCCCGCATTTGGAATCATGTCCTCGATCCCGTAGGCCCCGGCAGCACACAGACAAAAGATCATGAAGACAACGGTGGACGTCGTCATCCGGTGCTTCTTCAACCCTGGCTGTGTGCGGTCGATCATGGCTCCCGCCTCGTTGGAATTCATCATCTGGGAGACTATACCGGCCGTTGTGGAAACACAGTTTGTTTTTCCTGCTAACCTGATTCTTGGAGATATCCGCAAGGAAAAGACCATGAAACCGGCTGACCGCAACCTTGGAATGGACCGCCCGATCTCGCGAAGAGATCTTCTGCTGGGAATGGGTGCCTCCGCGGCAAGCGCCTTCGTGCCCGGCCGGGCATTCGCGGACGAGATGCTGCGTCTCGAAGGCACCAGCGGGCCTTACTATCCGCCCGGCCTCACGGGGTTGCGCGGCAGTCACGTCGGTTCATTCGAGGTCGCCCATCAACTCGCGCGGGAAGGCCGGCGCGATTGGGGCTCCGTGAATCAGCCCGATGCAGATCTCTACGACCTTGTGGTGGTCGGTGGCGGCGCCAGCGGACTCTCGGCCGCGTATTTCTATCGCCAGGAGCATCCTGGCGCCCGCATCCTGATCCTTGACAACCACGACGATTTTGGAGGCCACGCCAAACGCAACGAGTTGCAGGCTGCGGGCCGCACCCTCCTGACTCACGGCGGCAGCGAGCTTCTGCAAGGACCCGAAAACTATAGCGATGCTGCGAAAGGCCTTTTTCATGACCTTGGCATTCAACCGAAGCGCCTGAGTGCTGCCTTCGACGTCGACTTCTATAAAAGAAATGGGCTGACGGCCGGCCTGTATTTCGATCGTGAAACTTTCGGCGTCGATCGTACTCTCGCTTACCCGCTTGTGAACAGTCTTCATTATCAGGGATGGATCCCCGTTGCGGAGTCGTCGCTGTCACATGAAGAGGCGGTTCAGCAAATGCCAATCTCGGATGCCGCCAGGCGCGAGATGCTACGACTGCTGACCACAGGTAAAGATGCGGTCCCTGATTATTCGAATTCGGAGGAAGTCAAGTATCTGAACAGCATCAGCTATCGGGAATTCTTAAGCCGACACATGAACATTCGGGAACCGGAGATTTACGCAATCTTCGAAAATCTGATGTCGGACTGGTGCGTGGGAATCGAAGCTGTTCCGGCCACCCAGGCCTTTAACTGGGGCCTGCCAGGAGTCAATGCCACCAGTCGCGGCAGTGATAAGGAGCGGCTGAGTCGCTGGTTCGGGTCTGGCGCCCAGGAGCCTTCCATCTACCATTTTCCGGATGGCAATGCCTCGGTGGCTCGCATGCTTGTGCGCAGCATGATTCCGGATGTGGCGCCGGGAACCACAATGGAAGACGTGGTGCTGGCTCCCTTTGATTATTCAAAACTCGATCAAGCGGATTCGGACGTTCGCATTCGCCTTCAGAGCACAGCGGTTCATGTAGAACACGATGGTAACTTTCGGTCGGCGAGTCGTGTGGGAGTTACCTATGTGCGCGGAGGGCAGGCAAACCGTGTATGGGCCCGAAACTGCATCCTCGCTTGCTACAACCAGATAATTCCGCACCTTTGCCCGGAGCTGCCCGATCTCCAGCGAGAAGCCCTCAAGACGATGGTGAAGTCGCCCATTCTTTATTCCAATGTCGCCCTGCGAAATTGGCAGCCGTGGAAGAAATTGGGAATCGGCGCACTATTGAATCCGGGAAGTTATCACGTCGTGGCCCATCTCGACTACCCGGTGGACTTCGGTGGCCATAGCTATCCCAAAGACCCCGACGAACCTGCCGTCGTTCACATGGTCCGTTTTCCTCATCGATCGAATGCCGGGTTGACGCCCAGCGAACAAAAGCGAGCCGGACGCCACGAATTGTTCGCCACCTCGTATGAAACCATTGAGCGCAACATTCGCCGCCAGCTAGCCGGCAGCCTGTCCGAGGGAGGTTTCGATCCGGCGCGGGACATCGAAGCCATCACGGTCAACCGCTGGGCACACGCCTACATAAACAGGGCTAACCCGCTTTACGACGAGATTTACGAAGACCGTAACGACGAGCGCTATCCCTTTGTCCGCGGTCGCAAGCCATTCGGCCGAGTCGCAATCGCAAACTCCGATTCGGGGTCGGGTTCATTGATCAACATCGCCATCGACCAGGCGCGCCGCGCGGTCAACGAACTGGAATGACAATAGCGACCAACAGCTGGTCTTAATGGATTGATAAGATGCCTTCGTCATGCAATATAGAAATGTCAGGTTACACTCGAAAGATCGCAGCGCTGCTTTGCTTGCTGGTTGCAAACGCGGAGTCTTCCCCTTTTCCCGGCGAAGCGCCTATGAATGCGATTGAACTCTTGACGGCTTTTTCAGGTGAGAGCGCGAAGCAGTATGAGCCGTTCTTCCAATTCTCGGAGGAATCCAGAATCGTCGCTGTCGAGATTCACGCCGTTGGAATGGAGAGTACGACAGCGCAGTATTCCGGTCAGGAGGCAGCCTGGAATGAGGTCAATAATATCCTGCGCATCACGACCGCGGACGGATTCGAGGGCATATCCGGTGTGGATACTTATTATCAAGGACAGTTCAGCGAGGAACACCTGCTGGAATTGCAGGGCGTCGCCGCCGATCTCGTCGCTCTCCAGTCTCTGGACCCGGTTGAAGTTACATCGACGCTTGCAAGAACGCGGCCAGGCTTGAGCGACGAGGTTCGCGCGAGTATCGATATCGCACTTTGGGACCTCGCGGCACGAAAGGCAGACCGTCCGCTATACGAACTGCTGGGGGCGAAGCGCGATTCGATGGAGCCCTACGCGAGCCTCCCTTTCTACGCTTCGCTTCCCGAGTATGTTGACGCAGTTAATGCGTATGCAAAGCTCGGTTACACGATCTTCAAATTCCACGTTTGGGGTTCGATCGAAGCGGACGTCCGGCTGGTGAAATTGGTTCAACAGACATTTGCAGACTCTCAATATCGTTTCATGATCGATCTCGAGGGAGTCTATGACATCGAGGACGCACTCACGTTGGGCGGGCAAATGGATGAGGGACTGTTTATCTGGCTCGAGGCACCGATAGACGATGAGCTTCTTGTGCAATACGGAGAGCTCCGGGGCAGTCTCGCGGTACAAATCATTCCGGCTGGCTACAACATCTATTCGCCCGAGTTCATCAAACAGGGGATCGAGGCCGGTGCCTGGGATGCAGGCAGGTTCGACGCCACAGTGGTCGGTGGAATCTCGAAGGCGCTCGAGCTCCTGATGATTGCCAATGATGCCGACATGCCGATCGACATCCAAAGCTGGGGCCACTCGCTGGCCCAGGCAGCCAATCTCCACCTGATGCTGGCCAATGAGCGGACCCGGTACTTCGAAGCGCCGATGCCCAAGGAGGCCTTCGAGTTTGGGATGAAAAATGGCAACTTAATGGACCGGGGAAGGGTGATGGCACCGGAGGGACCCGGTCTGGGTATTAGCGTGGACTGGGACCGCCTGACCAGGGCAGATTTCCATGTCTACTCAAAGCTTGACCTTTCGGTCTCGCCAGACATGTGAGTTAAGTGACTAACTATTCGTGCAAAGTTTTTTGCACCTGCTACGTCGAAAGCAACATTACAGGAGACCACAACGCCGGAGACCCTTTACCGGTTATGCGACCGGCATGTTCGGAAAATGGCACTTGGGTTACACCGAGCGATGGCAAAAGAGCGGCGAATGAGGACACCCGTCAATTCGTCTTGTTTCATAGCAGAGTCGACTGTTGCAACAGCAAGAACAAGACTTAATGTTACGAATTATTTTGGCGCAATTTGTTGAGATAAGAAGTGATGAGCCGCTTCTGCATATTGGCTGGCAACGATTCTGGATGTAGCAATCCTAACTGACCAACTCCGGTTGAGTAGGCCCAAACAGCCATAGCCTCCAGCTCAACGTCGATCGTGGCAGCGATTTCACCGGCTTGCCGCGCGTCTTCGAGCAAGGATGTGATCCGTGTCAGCCAACCGTCAACTAACTCGGAATGCAATTGTGCAAACGACGACTGCAATGTCACCTTGTATTGAAAGGTCATCCAGACCATCCAGGAATCCCTGGACGATTCATTAACAATCGCGTCATCACACAGAAGGTGCTCCAGTGCTTTCAAGCCGGAGAAGCGACTACTGTATTCATTGACTCGCTTGGTTTGCAGCGATGTTGAGTGCCGGATAACGTGTTTCAGCAAGTCATCCTTTGAGTCGAAATAGTGAAATAGCGAGCCGTACGACAAGCCTGCCTCGGTGGCCACAGCCCGCATGGTTACTCCTTCCAGGCCATGTCGCGCGATCAGGCTCATCGCTGCCTCGGCGAATTTCACTCGCTGCAATTCATGATCCACAATTTTCGGCATGGCCCGTTTCCTTCCACACAGGTCTTGACCTGTCTTCAGTTTGGCGACTACAATTGTATTATATCGATCAGTTGATATAAATAAAGCACTAATTAACGCCCATTGAGAATGTGATGAAAGCCATAGATCAGAAACAGGAACATACCTGCTCCTACTACGCTGCTTCGGTCAACGAAGCTACCGATTACCCGATTCTTGAGGGCAGCAAATCCGTGGACGTTTGTGTGGTTGGCGCCGGTTTTACGGGTGTAGCCACGGCGCTGACATTGGCGGAGCGCGGTTTTTCGGTCGCCCTGGTGGAAGCCAACCGCATCGGCTGGGGGGCCTCTGGCAGGAACGGCGGTCAGCTCATCAACGGCATCAGCGGGCTGGAGAAGATTCGCAAGAAACACGGTGAAGGCATCGCGGACATGCTTTGGGACATGAAGTGGCGTGGCAATGACATCATCTATGATCGGGTTGAAAAATACGACATTCAGTGTGATTTGAAGGGCGGATTTCTTGAAGTTGCACCGAAACCGTCGCATGTGAGCTATCTTGAAGAATATGCCGAGGATAGACAACGTCACGACTTCCCCTACAAATATGAAGTATGGGACCGGCAGAAAACCTGTGAGATGTTGGGTACCGATTCATTTCACGGTGGATTTATTTGCTTCCGTGATGGCCACCTGCATCCCCTGAACCTTTGCATCGGTGAGGCACGCGCCGCACACAATCTGGGCGTACAAATTTTTGAACAGTCACCGGTTACCACAATCGAACATGGCGACCGGCCAAGAGTTAAGACAGAGAACGGTGTAGTGGAAGCGGATTCTGTCGTCTTGGCAGGCAATGCGTATAGCCGGTTCGAACCCAAACATCTCTCCAACCTCGTGTTCCCTGCCGGCAGCTACATCATCGGCACAGAGCCGTTGTCCGAGGAAATGGTTAGCGAGATCAACCCCCTCGACGTGGCCGTCTGCGATACGAATGAAGTCGTCGACTACTTCCGCCTCTCAGCGGACAAGCGATTGCTCTATGGCGGTGCCTGCAACTACTCGGGACGCGATCCGGCCAGCATTAAGTCGTACATCCTCCCCCGGATGCTCAAGGTTTACCCGCAGCTAAAAGATGTCCGGATCGACTTCGAATGGGGTGGCAAGATTGGCATTGTTCTCAATCGAGTCCCGGCTGTCGGACGCATTAACGGCAACGTCTACTACTGCCAGGGCTATTCAGGCCATGGAGTAGCGGCAACGCATGTCATGGGTGAAATCATGTCCGACGCGATAGCCGGTACGATGGAAAAGTTCGACCTCTTCGCTGATATCGGTCATTTCCGGCTTCCCGGTTCACAGTGGCTCGGCAACCAGATTATTGCCCTCGGAATGTTGTATTACAAAATGATGGATCGGCTATAAATTTTTGGCAACCGCGACTACTGTTTGTGGACTTCGGCGATTGGCTTGCTCCGTCATAACGTGGGCACCCAATCAAGAGACAATTCGTATTCAACCCGCTCATTGTTGACCGGGCAAAGGAACGCCAAATAACAGGCTGTCAATTGCAGAGTCACGCCGTCTTTCTCGCCCGTACCGTATAAGCGATCGCCAACAACAGAATGGCCCAGGGCTACTCACCCTCTCGCCGACTTCAACCCTCTTTACGAATCGAATTGGCATGTCCGAGGATACGGAAATTAATCCGCAAACCGACCGGGGCGATAGGGTGCAAGTGTATCGAGCAGATTATCATCCAGAATTTCCCGGCTGATAAGCTGCCCCATGATGGGAGCCAGCGTAATGCCACTGTGCATGACCGCAAGATAGACATCCGGGACCCCGGGAACGAATCCGGTGATCGGGAACCCGTCTTTCGGCAACGGACGAAAACCCAGCGTCAGCCGTTGCAAGGCTGCGCCGCGCGCACCCGGGAGAAGGGTCGCGATTTTATCCAGAATACGGCTGCCATGCACGGTGCGTAACTCCTCGCTCGGGAAAATTCTCTGCCCGGTGAGGATTTCCTGGTGCACCGGTGTATCCGGCGCGTATGGGCTGTCTGTGCCGATTATCCGGCCATCGCTGGTTTGTTTAAAATAGAGGCTCTGGTGCTCAGCGACAATTTTCGTCAACGGCTTGATAGGTACGCTGTGGGCAAGAATGCCCGGTGCATGTTTCAGTGGCACAACACAGTCAACTTTTGCAGCCAGGCCCGAAGTGTCCACTCCTGCCGCAATGACAAGACGATCGACACCAAATTTTCCTTCCGTTGTGATTACTTCGGTCAGGCGGCTTCCCGAAAATGCCAGGTCCGTCACCTCGCAGGGGCAACGAATCTGCGCACCCTGCCTTTGCGCATGATCAAGAATTTTCCGGGTCACGAAAACGGGATCGAGATGCCCATCCATGCCGGCATGAACAGCAGATTCAAACGGGCCCGGCGCCAGGTTCGGCGCGATCACAGCAAATTTTCCTGCGTCGAGAATATCCATTCGATACCCGGCGCGATTGTGTTTTCGCGCACTCGCGATCAATCTTTGAGCAGCTTCCCTGTCATCGTGCCAAAGAAGGCTGCCTCCCCAGGTGATGTCGAGCTGAAGCTGCCTGTCCAACTCGTGCCAGGCCGAAAGACTCTGCAACCTGAGATCGCGGTAATGGGGTGTGCCACTGAAGGCATTAAGCCACGCGAACGACTTACTCGTCGCACCACTTGCCAGCGCCGTCTTTTCAAACAGGGTCACATCGGCGCCAGCCTGGGAAAGATGCAAGGCGATCGACGCGCCAATGATTCCCCCGCCGACAATGCCAACGCAGAGGCGCGACTTCCCCGCCAGCAGGATTCGGGGTGACGCCGCGACAGCAGCGCTTCCCATTCCGATTAAGAATTTTCTGCGACTCATATCGATTGACGCCGACCCAGGCGTTCTCGAAAGCGGTGATAGCCGATCTCAAGACACCTGTGCGGACGTGCCCAGTGCTTGCTCCTGATCAGTCTTCGTATTGATAAAACGCGTCCATTGCCCGAAACAGCATGTGGACATCCACCTTCGAACTCACGGCATAGGTTGAGTGAATCGATAACACCGGCACGCCATAATCGATGACCTCCATATTGTCTTTCGACAATGAATTGCCGATCGTGCCACCGGAAGCCCTGCCCTTGTAGGTCGCCGTTTGCCATGCGATGCCCGCATCGTCGAGATACGCACGTGTCCACGCGATGAATTCGGAATTGGCATTGAATCCGCCGCCATACAATTTCAGATTTACGCCATAGCCGAGTCGCGGTGCGTTGCCCGCTTCCCAAACTTCCGGCCAGATCGGATGTATGCCTGGATTTATGTCCGATGACACAACTTTTGTATTGCGCAGCGCCCGGCGCAAATCGTAATCGCTGTAGGCTTCACCACGTTTTCGATAAATCAATTCGCTCATCAAATCAACAAGATAGGTCGACTTGGCGCCAGTGTTGTTCACATTACCCACTTCTTCATTATCGACCAGGAATGCCAGTGCAGTGTGCTGCGGGGTACCCTGCGCCAGAATAGCCCGCAATGCCGCGTAGGAGGACAACTTGTCGTCTTGTCCATAAATGGCCATCAGACTTCGATCGAACCCCACATCGCGTGGTGCCATCGCGGGCACCAGCGCAAGTTCGGCAGAGACCAGGTCGTCTTCTTCGATGCCGTACTCCGCAGCCAGGTAGGCAAGCACTGCATCCGAAACGGAATTATTTTCATCCGGCAATGTCGCCACAATTGGGTCGAGTTCTTCCCCACCAATAACGTCCCGATTCATACGCTCGCGAAAATCCTGGTCCACGTGAGGCGACAGGTCAGGAATAATAAAAATCGGATCAGACGGATCGAGACCGACAGATATTTTGACACGCGAGCCGTCTTTCTTGTCAACGTGCCCGACGAGGGCCAGTGGCACATTCACCCACTGATAATTCTTGATGCCCCCGTGTCGATAAGTCTGGAAAAGTGCGAAGCCCTCTTTTTCATAGACCGGGCGGCCTTTCAGTTCGAGTCGTGGCGAATCGACATGAGCACCAACCACGCGAAAGCCATCCGCATAGTCACCCGACCCGATAACGATGAGCGTCATTGAGCGATCACGGTTGATATCATAAAAACGTGCGCCTGGCTTGAGGTCACTGGAATCTGCCAACTCCCTGAACCCGGCCTTTCTTGCGATCTTTACCGCCTCGGTAACGAAACTCAATTCGGTCTTCGCACGACTCATGAAGTCTTTGTAGCCTTCTGCGAAGGCCATGACATCGTTGCGTTCCGTGATGGAAAGATCTACCCAAGCCAGTTGTGGACCGATTTCCTCAACCTCCTGTGCATCTACGACGTCTTGAAAACCAAAAACAAAACCCGCTAGAAACGACAGTGATATTAAATGCGCTCTTGTGATCATAAATAATTACCTTTGCCTCTGAATTCAGAGAATTTTGCAGATTAAAAATTATTGCGCCGTCGCAATTCGCCAGCGTCAGGCAAGCAGGTTCGACAGGAAAATCGCCAGTATTACGAATGGCACTATGTAACGCATCAGAAAACGCCACACCCGGAAAAGACTCGTGTCGCGCAAACCAAGTGCCTGCATGGTCATGTCCCTCGACAAAAACCAGCCAATGAATACGGCGTATAACATCGCCCCAATTGGCATGAGCACGTTGGTGATCGCAAAGTCGAGCAGCCCAAAGGGATTCATCTGACTGAAGTGGCCAATCGAGCCCAGCGGTCTTGAATCCTCAAACACGTTGAACGACAGAAGGGTAATGAAGCCAACAAAGAAAATTGCGATTCCGGTGATCACCGCCATTTTCGTTCGATTGCCATTTTTAGTTTCGACGAATCGGCTCACGCAAACTTCGAGCATTGAAAGCGATGAGGACAACGCTGCGAAGAACACAAGAATAAAAAATATTGTGCCAATGAACGTTCCACCCGGCATGCTGCCAAATGCCGTCGAGAGCGTCACAAAAATCAGTCCAGGGCCCTGCGCCGGATCCAGACCATAGGCGAACACAATTGGAAATATCATGAGTCCGGCCAATAACGCCACCAGCGTATCTCCGACGGCAATAATGACTGACGATTTCACGATATCTACATCGTCTGGCAAGTACGCCGCATAGGTCAGCAACGCACCAATACCAACATTGACCGAGAAAAATGCCTGGCCGAACGCGGCAAGCGTCACTTCCGGCGTGATTTTCGAAAAGTCCGGCTGGAAGAGAAAGCTGACAGCCTGAGAAAAGTCGCCTGCAAACATGCCGTATATCACCAACCCGATAAGCATGATGAATAACGCCGGCATCATGACCGTCACTGCCTTTTCAATGCCGCCCTTGATGCCACGGGAAACAATAAAAACCGTAATTGCCATAAAGACTGCGTGCCATCCGGCCAGCACTAGTGGCTGGTGCAGAAAATCACCAAATACATTACCGACCTCATCCGGCGTAAGCCCGGAAAACGCACCGCTCGCGGTCTTAACTACGTACGCGATTGACCAGCCCGCAATAACACTAAAAAAGCTGAGCACCAGAAACATCGTGGCGATGCCCAGCCAGCCTACATATTCCCAGGCCGGGCTCGCGCGAACCTCGCTGGCAATATTTTTGAATGTATTCGGCGCACTCATTCTGCCGTGGCGCCCGAGCATCATTTCCCCGACCATCACCGGTGTTGCAATGACGGCGATCGCAAATAAGTAAACCAAGACAAATGCGGCCCCGCCATTACTTCCAAGCATGTAGGGAAATTTCCATATATTCCCAAGCCCGACGGCTGCTCCGATTGCCGCCAGCAAGAAGCCCGTTTTCGAAGAAAACCTCTCATGCACAGATGTTGATTGCATAGTATTCCTTTCCGTTTCTTGCCGATATCCTGTTGATCTGAAACGGCATCCGCTCCAGCGAATGCCGAGCATAACACCCGCTACAGCCCACAAGAACCAGTCAATTCAAAGCACTTGTATGCAATAGATTGCGCTGCGGAATTGCGGCCATATCCGGCGCCTGATTTGCAGCTCCAGCCGGCCCGCAGGATGCTCGTAATACCTCCTCAACTTAATATATAGTTACCGCTGCAGAACTTTTCGCTACCGGCTGATAATTTCAATTCACCGCTTGTTTGTTTTCCATTTGGGGTCACTCAATGAATGTGCGTAGCACACTTAGATCGTATGTAAATGGCGAATTCGTGGACAGCGGTCGGCATTTCGACAACATCAATCCCGTTGACGGCTCGCTGATCTGCAAAGTCTCAGAAGCCAGCAAGGAGCAGGTTGATCAGGCGGTTCGAGGCGCGCGTCAGGCACTGAAATCCGCATGGGGCGACATGAGCGTCGCGGATCGATCGGCGTTGTTACACCGTGTCGCGGACGGAATGCAGGCACGAGAGGCTGAATTTATTGAAGCTGAAATTGCCGATACGGGCAAGCCTCTCGGGACCGTGAAAGCCATCGATATTCCGCGAGGAACGGCGAATTTCCGTTTTTTCGCAGACCTTGTTCGCTATCGCGGGGAAGAGAGCTTCAGGACCGTAACTCCGACTGGCGATACCGCGCTCAACTACACTGTAAGCAAGCCATTGGGCGTCGTTGCCGTCGTTTCACCCTGGAATCTGCCTCTGTTGCTCTCAACCTGGAAGATTGCGCCAGCGATGGCCTGCGGAAACACCGTCATTCTAAAACCTTCCGAGGAAACACCCTCCACAGCCACCCTGCTCGCTGACGTCATGCACCAAGTGGGCGTCCCCCCGGGTGTGTTTAACGTATTGCACGGATTCGGCCCAAATTCTGCCGGCGAATTCCTTACCTCACACGATCAGGTTGACGCTGTAACCTTTACGGGGGAGTCGGGCACTGGTTCAAGAATCATGCAGGCCGTTGCACCGACGGTTAAACCAATTTCCTTCGAGTTAGGCGGGAAAAATGCGGCGGTCGTTTTTGCAGACTGCAACCTGGACGAAGCCATTGCTGGCGTCGCGCGCTCGACATTCACCAATTGCGGCCAGGTCTGTTTGTGCACGGAAAGAGTGTATGTAGAACGTCCGGTCTACGATGATTTTGTCGCAGGCCTCTGTAAAGCGGCGGAATCGCTAGTCATTGGCCGCCCCTATGATGACGACGTTTCAATGGGGCCACTGATTTCGAAAGGTCATCAGGAAAAAGTTCTGTCCTACTTCGATCTTGCGCGCGACGAGGGAGCCACTTTTATTACCGGCGGCAGCCAACCTGCATTCGGCGATGACAGGGATCAGGGCTCATTTGTAGAACCAACGATTATTTGCGGCCTGGACGATGACTCGCGCTTCAATCGCGAGGAAGTGTTCGGTCCTGTTTGCCACGTTTCGCCCTTTGACACTGAAGACGAAGTCGTAGATCGCGTCAATGACACCGTTTATGGACTTGCCGCCTGTATCTGGACACAGAATCTGTCGCGTGCACACCGAGTTGCCCCGAAGCTTGAGACCGGAATTGTCTGGGTGAATACATGGTATCTGCGTGA
>SMVA01253205.1_pt1 | contig 19463 bp, 14 predicted proteins | sample 2456451 | NCBI WGS metagenome assembly SMVA01 (sample SAMN11095933, study PRJNA526329) | marine sediment metagenome | biome: Marine sediment; feature: Surficial sediment; material: Deep marine sediment; isolation source: Hadal surficial sediment | place: Pacific Ocean | collected 2014-05 | depth... | reverse complement strand
CTCATTCCTGCCACCGTGGGTAACACCAGTTAAAAACGACCCTCCAGCACCAGCATGGGCAAGATTCCAATTTGCCTTAAGCCCGGACAATACCAGCATTTTTTCTTTATAGGCTGCCAGCGGTTGCAGTATCGGGGTTAATGCAAAATTGGGTCCGACAGATGTTGGCGACCAGTAATCGATGGCCATACCATTGGGCACATAGACGGTCTGGAACCGGTGAATTGGTGCAGCCGCAGGGCTCTGTGAAAATGCGGGGGTCATAGCATCCAGTAACGGTAGTGCCATTGCAGCGCCAGCTCCGCGCAATACAGCCCGGCGGGAAATTGACTTGCCAGGGCCGACAATTAGTGTTCGAGTTGTGTTTTTCATCCTCGTCCTACCCCTCTATTCTGATTTCTTGCATTGAACTTCAGTAACAAGGCCATTGATTGAAATTCAGTTGCGCGCTTCAGTTGACTTCAGTCAGCTGTATTATCCACGGTTTCCGCCACTTCCGTTTGAGTCGTACTCATTATAAACGGCGGACTCTCAGCAATCCCCAATACTAATGATGACCAGCTGTAATTATCAGCAGCGGCGTCGCGGACAATTTGTCGTATTACAGGCTGATCATAGTATTCGATTCGCCGCCCCAGGGCATATGTCATCAGTTTTTCAGTCAGAGTGTGAGCGAATCTCTCTGGTCGATCAAGCATCCAGCCACGCAAATCCACAAAACCGGTAAATTCGACACCTCCGGGATAGTTTCCGTTAGGATCAACCGGGTTCCCCACTTCATCGAAATCTCGCCAAGCACCGATCACATCGAAATTTTCCAGGGCAAAGCCCAGGGGGTCAATCACTGTATGACAGGTTGAGCAAACTGGATCCTCTCTGTGGCTAGCCAGTCGTTCACGTATCGATGTTGGCACTTCCCCCGCTTCAGCATCAGGCAAAACAGGGACATTAGGCGGTGGCGGTGGTGATGGAGTACCCAGCAAATTGTCCAGCAACCATTTGCCGCGTAACACCGGCGAGGTTCGACCAGGATAAGATGTCACGGTAAGCAGTGATCCGTGGCCCAACAGTCCGCCACGCTGATGGGTGTCAGGGAGTTCTGCCTTGCGGAACCGACTGCCGTAGATACCCTCTATACCGTAGTGTCTGGCAAGTCGTTCATTTAGGAAAGTGTAGTCGGCACCTAACAGTTCCATAATACTGGCATCTGATTCGATCGTATCGGCAATGAACAATTCAGATTCTTGACGAAACCCCTCAATTAAGCTCATGTCATAATTGGGAAATATCACGGTATTGATCTGCACTTCATCCAGACGTCGCAGGTTCAACCATTGGGAGGCAAAATCTTCCACCAGGGTTGTAACTCCGCGTTTATCAGCCAGCATGCGCCTTATTTGCTGGTTCAGCACACCTGGATCTGAGAGTTGTCCACTCTCCGCCAGGTCTAACAATGTGTCATCAGGCGCGGCGCTCCACAGAAAATAGGACAGTCGCGATGCCAGTTCTATGTCGCTTAGCTTAAATATTTCACCGGATCCAAGATTTTGCGGATCGTTATAACTGCGAATCAGGAAATCAGGGTCACTTAGCACAAACTCTAAAGCAAATTGAATCCCGGCATCAAAGCTGCCCCCCTGTTCACGGCCTCGATTAAAGAAACCAAGCAGCAGCTGCAAATCATCATCAGTGACAGATCGGCGGTAAGCACTACGTGCCATTCTTGAGAGGATCTCGGTGGCGCAGGCACTTTCTTCCGAGTCTTGCTCTGGATAACAGGAAAAGATAAGGCGGCGGCTGGGAGACTCGCTAACAGTCGAAAAAGACTGGTAAGGGCCACCTATCTCGACTGCCGCGACCTTCTGATAGGCAAGATAAGCCTCACTATTGGCGTGCAGTCTGCCACCTTGAGCCGGTTGTGGGATAGCTTCCGGTTCCAGGTGCTCTCTGACATAGGACACTGTAACCTGACGTGGTCCGGCCTGCACCGGCACCCGTACCTCCAATCCTTCCCCCGCCTCAACCAGCATGTACTGTTCCCAGTCGATACTGCCCGGCTCGCCAGTACCACTAAAGCCTAACGGGGTTGGTGTTCCAGGAGCCTCACCACCTACACTGAATCGCTCCAACAGGCGTCCGTCCAGCCGTACTTCAAGCAACTGTGACCATCCCAGGCCTTTAACGTAGTCCTGATAATTAGTTTCGAGATGAACTTTTATCAGATACTCGCCATCAACCGGAAAATTATGAGATACAGCGATGCCACCACGTGAGCCAAAAGGCATATCCTCGTTCTGGCGCCAGTCCTGACTCATATACAGAGGAACTTCGTAGGTAGATATGGTTGGGTTAAGCGGCGGTAAACCGGTTGCCAGGCGCGTCAATTGGCGGGCCACTGACATATAACGCTCCATGTGCGCGGTGGAAAAGGGCAATGAGGCCGCTATATTATCGAAGCTACCATCAGCGGTCGGGTCTCCGGGCAGCAATGACACCACATCGACATCAAGCCCCAACAGGTAATTGACCGTATTGTTGTATTCGTATCGATTCATCCGATGAACCGGTGTAATTCGACCGGGGTTCGGGTTCGCTATCCAGGCCTTATCCAGCTCAGACTCCAGCCAGCTGGTCATCAGTTGGTATGTCTCAAACGGTGGTCGAGGCATACCTGATGGAGGCATCATGTGGGCCCTTAGTTTCTTAACCACCTTTTCTAATGCTTCAGCATGATTACCGGGATTGGCAAAGTCGATGCTTTGCAAGGAAAAGTCAGCGGTAGCCAGGGTATCGTTGTGACAGGCAAGGCAGTAGGAATTCACCATTTCCTGCATATCCGCTAACGCAAAAGAATCTGCCGAAGGCGTGGCACCATGGGCGGGCGGGTAAGTAGTAACAGTGGCCCCCAATCCAGCGATCAGCGCTACCAGGGTCAAGCAAGCAGATCCGGCCCAGATAGTAGAGTTTGCCTTCATTTAGATCCCTTTTTCGTAGCGAGTAGTTGAGTCTGTTTAAAGCAAATTAGGTACATCAAGCTTGCTCAAATACTGTAATTTTTACTTAACTGATTGACCCTACAGCAGTCTTGCTTTTACTGCAATATGAGGGAACTAACTGAACCAACTAAATTTTTCAGAATTTGCCCTTTTTCAAGGTCAATCAGCTAATCCAGATCCAGCCTTATTCCCAATATACCCCTTGGTTAAGTGGTAAACCCCTGGAGCAGTTACACTAACACCAGCGGGAATCAGTAACGGGACAGCTTGGAGGTTGGCGTCAAGTTTTGTAACAAATTCTCAGTAGACTTGTGGATGAAATAGTGTCAGCTTTATCGGCTGATTTTTGAATATAAAGCTCGGCTTGAATGTAAAATTAAATCCAGGTTAGCCGCGCTAAAACTTGGACATTTATGAGCAGAGCTCTTAATCTCTAGATTCTCAAAAATAGAAGGGGCCAGGCTTAGCCGATTTACCGTGAACTGGCAGAGTGGAAATCCAAAAACCAATATTTCTCAATGGAACTGAGAATGAACCCAAGGGGAGTATGTGATGCGTGAAAGAATCCTTCTCACTATTTCAATTATCGCCGTTTTAATAATACCAGCGGTAGTCTATGCTCAGACTCATGACGCCAGTGTGGCCAACCATCAGCTTCACTATTTTGATGCGGCCGATTTTGATATTGATCCTACCAGCGTAACGTTTACCAAGGACATTGCGCCAATTCTGCAAAGGAGTTGTCAGAATTGTCACCGACTCGGTGGTGGTGCCCCTATGTCACTGCAAACCTATGAAGAAGTCAGACCCTGGGCACCAGTAATCATGTATCGAACGGCTATCCGGGATCGCATGGGCGCCATGCCTCCATTCTATGTTGAAAAAGAGTTGGGGATTCACCAATTCAAGGATGATCCTTCGCTATCTGATGTGGAGTTGTCGGTCATTCAGGCCTGGGCCAATAATGGTACTCCCCAGGGGGATATTGCTGACATGCCCGCGCCACGTGACTGGGGTGTAGCCGGTGAATGGGCTCTGGGTGAACCGGACATCATTTTACGTTCACCCGAAGTCACGCGACCAGCTGTCGGTCCTGACTGGTGGGGAAACCTGGGCCTGGTGCCTACCGGGCTTACCGAGGATCGCTATGTCAAATCGGTTGAGATTCGAGAAGTAAACGATATCCCGGTAGAAACCGGCAGCAATACAGTGGGTGGTCGCTATATTTTCCATCATATGACCTATACCAGCGGGAAGTTGAGTGAGAATGCCGACGAAATTGTCGGCGACAGTGTCAGTTGGCCGATCCACGAAGTAGGTCGAAACCCGGACATATTTCCAGACAAAGCTGGCCGTTTGCTTGCGGCTAATTCAGCCCTGCGTTTAGGTGCGGGTCACCTGCATTCAAATGGCCGTGAAACTACCGGCCATCTGGAATTCGGATTCACATTTTTCCCACTCGACTATGTGCCTGAATACAATCGCCGGGGACCACGCACAGGTAATGGTATCGATATGGACATCGTGCCTAATAAGGCCAACCAGGAAGTACATAACTACGTGGTCTTGAAGGAACACACCAAGATCATTGCGTTTGAACCCCATTTGCATGCACCAGGTGTACGGATGTGTCTTGAAGCAATCTGGGGGCACAACCAATTTACCCTCAATTGCGTAGGCTACGATCACAACTGGGTGAAGCAATATGTCTATAAAGATGACTACGCACCATTACTACCAAAGGGTACGATATTGCACTCGATCGGATACCTGGATACCACGTCAGCCAATCCTAACCTGGCTGATACGAGAAACTGGGCCGGAGGCGGTCGTCGCTCGGTAACTAATATGTTTATCGATCTGGGCTATTCTGTCTCTCTAACCGAAGAGCAGTTTCAGGCAGAGATGGCCGTGCGCCGAGAAAGATTAGGTAACAGGAATGAGTATGACGTGGGTTGTCCCTTATGCTGGGCGCCTGTACTCGCGCCTGAAACACTTGCACAGGGGAACGATGAGTAATGAGTAGAAGATTTGCAAAGGGGCTGAATTTAGTAAACCAGTGTATGTTACTGGCATCCACGGTTGTACTTTTCGCAATACAAAGTGCAAGTGCCCAGCCCCGATTCATGCAATTAAAAGGTGAAATCACCTCTCCTGCTTTTGAGGGATGGTGGCCGAATGATGATGGTACATATAAATTGTTCTATGGCTACATGAATTCCAATTGGGAAGAACATCACAATATACCAATAGGTTCTGATAATTATTTTACCTTCACCGAGGCCGGCGGTCTGGATAATCTCGAACTTGACGGCTATGATTTTTCCCAGGCAGATAAAGGACAGCCAACACATTTTTATCCGCGTCGTAACCCGTTTCTGTTTACTATCGATGTGCCTGCTGATTTCGGTGATCGTGAATTAGTTTGGACCCTGAAAACCAAGGGTAAAATTAACCGCGGTTTTGGTTCGCTTAAAGCAGACTATCGAATTGATCCGCAGGTTATCTCCACCGAAGTAGGGGGTAATTTTGGCAGCCTGGCTGATCGCTTGCGTACTAATCTTGCACCCGACATAAGAGTTGAAGGTGAAAATTTCAGGACTGTGAGAGTTGGCCAACCTTTGGGTCTGGCTGTCATCGCAAACGACCCGGACAATTATCCACCAAGACGCGATAGACCACTACCGTCGACACCCGAACAGTTGTATCGAACCCCATCCTCAATTGTTGTTATCAGTGGTCCCGGATTGCGATTTTCCTGGACTGTTTATCGAGGCAGGGAAGACTATGTGACATTTGACCCGATTCAATTTAAGACCTACACCGATTCACGTGTTTACTCTAATTCACCCTGGTCTCCGCCCAACACCATTCCCCCGGTGCCTGAAAACAACCGTTGGGTTTCAGAAGCGATATTTCACCAACCGGGTGAGTATGTTTTGCGAGGTATTGCCAGTGATGGATCCATGTTTTCCTACCGGAACATCAATGTCACTGTGACCGAGTGACTATTCAATTTTTAAGTAATTAGCCGGGACAGAGTATTTAAGTAATCCTCTGAGCCGGATTGAAATTAAGTAATTATGCTCTTTTAGGAGTGGAACAATTATGCATCATTTAAAAAGCAGATTAGCAATGCCGTTTGGTACTTTGATTATCGGTATTGTGACTCTCTTCTGGGGATTAGCCGCCGGGCAGGATTCTGGAACTGTTGGCCCCAGCCCCTATGAATTTAATACTCAGGGGTGGATGCAACCGTTCGCTGAAGATGGATTCACCTGGGGGGGAAATTCAGGAATTCATGTGCAGTCAACTAACCGGATTTTTGTCTTACAAAGAGGAGAAACCGAGCTGCCGAATCCGGTTCCACCCGAATACACCAACTTTGCCGGTTCCATGGGATGGAATGTGTTGCGAGGAAGAGGGCGGGTGTGGAAAAACTGCATTTATGTGATCGATGGTGAAGGCAATGTATTGGAAGTATGGGACCAGTGGGATCATTTGTTTGCAGGTACTGATGGTCCAGGACCGCATCGGATTCGTATGAGTCCTTACGATCCTGAGAATAGGGTTTGGGTGATTGACGAGACCGGTCACATAATCTATGTATTTTCCAATGACGGGACAGAGTTGCTGATGACTCTGGGTGAGAAAAACATCTCCGGTTCTGATGAAACCCATTATTCACAACCGCAGGACGTTGTATTTTTACCTGACGGAAAATTTCTGATCGCTGACGGTCTGGGTAACAAGCGCATCGTTGTTCGAGATGCGGACGGGCGTTACCTTTCCGAATTCGGTAAAGCGGGAGACGGCCCTAATCAATTTGGCAGTGTTCACTCACTTGCTCTCGGGCCAGAAGATCATCTTTATGCCCTGGATCGCGATAATCGCGATATCAAGGTTTTTAAACAAACAGCAGACCGAAATGCGCCTGACTATCCAAATTACCAATGGGTTACAACCTGGGGAGACCTGGGTATGCCGTTAGACATTATAGTGAGTGATGATTCGGCCTGGGTAACAGATTTGAATCCGGTCAAAATCGTACAGTTCAATCTGGATGGCACTCGCAAGTACACCTGGAACCTGCCTGTCGAAGGTCCCGATCGCTGGATTGAAATGCATTCTCTATCGGTAGATTCCCATGGGAATCTGTATGGCACGGACAACCAGCTTGGTCGACCGCAGAAACTGGTGCCGCGGTCCGATGCGGACCCTGAATTGATTGTCAGGCCGCAGTTCGTTCCCCGTTGAGTTAGCTCAGTTTTGGCAAAATACGGCTAAGGACTCACATTAACTGTAATGTAGCCATCATGATAAAGGCCACCGTCATCGGCGCGGCCCCATAGTATATAGGTGCCGGGTTCGTTGAAAGTCGCAGTTACTTCTATCGCGCCATCTTCCGGAATCTCTGGTGGCAACCATAACGAACCCCAGGGCGAGTTAGCTGACGTACGGGTGTCTTCCCATACCTTGGTTTGCGGCGGATCGAAAGTAACCTTGCCTTCTCCCCGGTAGACATTCCAACTCAAATGCAGGCCGTTTATTTTATTTACAGTGGGCTTCGCAGGCGGTCTTAACATGGTCCGGAGCAATGCGTCTGCGGACCTGGTAGATCCCCGTCTGGTTCTTGGCAGGCCGTCATCAGTAATTTGGGTCAGCAAGGTAATCGCTTCACCAACACGAGCTACACGAACATCATCACCTTGCACGGTCATTACCGGAGGCACATTTGCTCTGGATTCCGGGCTACTGGTCCCAATCCCGAGTGAACCGGTCTCTGATGCGATTATCATATTATCAACCAGGTAATCAGGTTGCAGTGTTCCAAATGCTTTCGACTCAACGCCATTGGCACTTAACGTCCAGACCAATTCCCGATCACCCCAATCTGAAGGTACTGTGACTTCAAAGGTGAAGCGATTGCGTCGTGGAAGAAAATGTGTTGGTTGACCTCGATCCGCATCGCCTGGTGAGAACGAATTACTGTCCCCTAGAGCTATAAAAGGCTCCTCTTCCCAATTTTCATTCATATAACCGAACATCATATTTTTCGTGCCATCGGGGTTTTCACGCCAGCCTTCAAACACAGGCCAAACGGGTTCCCCATGCAGAAAAGTTTCAGCATAAACTACAGAAGGTGTAAGCAAGATCAATATCGCGAGCAACGCAGACTTGGTTCGTCTGTTAAGTTCACAAATAAATACCGCTAGCAGGACTGATTTCGTACTGCTATTAAATTTATTGATTAAAAGGTTCATGTTGTCTCTATGTCCTCAAGCTATTACTAGTCACTATCGTCAATTGGTGACACCAAGGTTGCCCCACACAGTGGGCAGCCAATGACATGGTCATTCGGCCCTAGACCGAGCACCTGACGCCTTTCTTCCATAGCCTCCAGGAATTGATCCTGGGTAAGATTTACGCGTAGGCCGAGATCGATAAACATATTTTGTGTTGAACGATTACCAGATCCCTGCCAGTTTCGCGGGTCCGGAATGTTAATGTTGGTATCTGTGTTGTTCATATAACCCGTGATATGAAGTATGGTTCCTTCAGGTAATAGTGGCGCAGCGGAATCTTCAAAGTGATAACTGCGTACCCAATTGTGGTCATATCCGACGCAGGATAGTGTTTCAATCTGATGACCCCAGATAGCTTCCAGACACATACGTTCGCCCGGTGCGTGAAGGTGGGGTTCGAAAGTAATAATCTTGGTATGCTGTTGAAGCACGCTGTAGGCATGCAGCTCCTGATTCGACTGATTAGGCACGATGCTGATATCAACACCATTTCCTACAAAGCCAATTGTTTCTACGTACTCTGGCTTATAGTCTCTTTCATGGAAGATAAAACCTATTTCCAGATGTCCAGTGGTATCTCGGCCATTTGAATGTAAATGAATCGAATCAGAAAATATCACTGACCCTGCCTGCAATAGTCGACCGGCGTTATCATCAAATATGTCAGCATTTCTCCCGACTTCATGTACCGGCCAGGGCATGTTGAATCCGCGTACAACATTTCCATCTTCATCTGTTTTTGCCGTGCTCCAAAGCATGTGGTGAAAGATGTAGCGGCCGCCGACGGTACCGCTGGCTGCCGTAGGGTCTACGTCATTGACTTCAATGACTTCTACCGATTTCACGTAGCGATCTTCAGTCAAGCCGGTGGGTACTGATTCAATTTCCCCCCACCAATCTGCGGTTCCTGCCAGCTTAGTGATTTCATTTAGTTTAACGATCAGATCTGGCGTACCCGCTGTCCACATTATGCTATCGTCAAATACTAGAGGTTCCGGTGCATCCGCTGGATCTCCTTTAAGCGTACCGTTTCGGGCCCAGGTGGATATCGCCGCAATTTCTTCATCGTTTAGGGATGGATCATCTTTGAACCGCTGGATACCAATATTTTTTTCCACATACCACGGTGGCATAGTGCCCGCCCGATCTCGCAAACCGGTTTTGTATTCAATCAGCCCGGCAAAGGGCGCAACTTCATCATAAGTTACCAGTGACATAGGACCTGCTCCGCCAACTCTATGGCAGTTCTGGCAGCTGCGCTGCAGAATAGGTTCGATGTCTCGGTGAAAAGTAACCTGGTCGGATTGGCCAAATGAAGTCGCCGGTAATACAAGTGCTACAATCAAACCTATCAATGACACAGTGATAAGATTTCGCATTGCTCAGATCTCCTCGAATAAAAGCTTATTGCCTTAAGTATGTATTAAAGGCTTGTGCATTGGCAACTTAACTTACCGATGCGCAGTATTTGTCTAGGGCTCTTCGCCCATTGCTTCCAACTTCCTTGCGCCTGCCAGAATGCCTAGCATACCGTAATTTCCTTCGTGACAAGCATATTCATACATCGGCTCATCGATTCTGGAAAGCGGGTATTCGCCAGAAAACTGGGCAGAGAACACAGTTGGATCATCTACTGTGAAGCCGTAGATAACCTTATAGTCTGTTTCTCTTCTGAAAGTTTCAATCAATGTTAAATTTTCGACTGGCATACCTCTTAAGGTGTGCCAGCCGTTGAAATACTTGGTTTCTACTATTAACGTATCGCCTTCCCAGCGACCGATAGAATCACCCATCCATTTTCTTTGGGCTTCTCCTGCTGGATTGCGTTCATCACTGATTTTGATGATGCGGGTATCGTGTACCATTTCAGCGGTTATTGCGACATAGCCTGGGGACTGAACAATTTGCAGGTGACTGTTGTAGATGACCGGGCTCATGACTGGCCCTGATAAGTTGCCGAAAGCTACCAGGCATCGTTCACCTAGACCTCGGCCCTCTGGACCATCACTTCGATCGCGTCGCGCGGCCCTTTCCTCACGAAGTCGCTCATTGACTCCAGCAACTCGTTCAGGAATGCGGCCATTAAGCGGGTCGATAATCGCAGACGTACGAAACTCGCCGTTTATGGTAGGGATAAACTGAGCATCGTCGCGCCAAAACAAGTCGTAGTTACCAATGGGTGGTAATGACTCCGCGACTTCTGGCGCCGGGCGGTTTGGATCCAGAGGTTCATTGTTTTCATCAAACCGAGCCTGCACTGCACGCTCAAGTTCCACGGCTTCTGCTTCGGTATAAGCATGCTTGTTACCTAATCGAGTTGGTCTTTCGAACGGCATCACTGTAGCGTGTTTCCATACCCCTTGAAGATCAGGAACACCCCATTCGGTCATTGGAGTTTGGAATTCCTGGGCCAGGGTGTTTGTACCAATAGCAATAGAAATTGGCAAAAGAATAAGCCATTTTTTCATTAGTTGACTTTCCATAAACAAGGGGCTAATCGGGTGAAATGTCCGTCCTGTGTGATTTCTACTCTCATGCAATTCTGCTTTTTCGCCGAAGGCTGGTCACCTGGTTTTTAACTGTCTCTGGCTGTAGTTTGAGGAATGCTGCTCAAAACGTCCTTAACCAGTGTATTTAGAAGCGCTCCAGATTAGCACTGGCTTGTTTAAAATTAAAGCGGGACAGCACTAATTTTGCTCGTTATAGCCCATGATTGTGTATACTGTCGGGCCTGTTTAAACAGCAAAAATTTGTGCTTTACCACTTTGGTATTAACCCTTGTTTTAATTATCTAAAGTAATGGGTTTTGCAATAACAATAAATGGGTCGTCGGTGATCCATATTCCGGAGGCACCTAGACCATGCGCTTTAATAAGTCGTTAGTCATATTTTTCCTGGTATTTTTTCTCGCCGGGCCAGTTTTTTCCCAAGGCAACGGTAATGCCCGGGGACCGATCGGGGAAAGTCCTTACGACGTAATTTCTCTGTGGCATAAACCCTTTGCCAAACCTGGATTTGCCTTTGGTGGAAATTCGGGGATATTCGCCGAATCACCTGATCGAATCATCATTGCGCAGCGCGGTGAAACTGTTCTGCCTTTTCCAATCCCAGACGATTTTCTTGGATTCGCTGGTCACATGGGTATCAATACGTTACAAGCAACAACTCGCCGTACTTGGCAGAATTGTTTGTTTACCGTCAATGGAGATGGAGAATTACAGGAGTTATGGACACAGTGGGACTATCTTTGTGAAGGTTCCGAAGGTCCTGGTCCGCATCGTATTCGCATTAGTCCTTACGACCCGGAAAGCAAAATCTGGTTAGTGAACGAGACTTTCCATCAGATCTACGTCATTTCCAATGATGGCAGCGAATTGCTCGCGACTTATGGCGAGAAGCTGGTTTCTGGTGATGACGAGACGCATTTTGGTAGACCTCAAGATGTAGCATTCTTACCCGATGGCAGAATATTAATTGCCGATGGTCTGGATAATAATCGAGTCATGATCATGGACAATGACATGAATTACCTCGGTGAGTTTGGTAGTGAGGGCACAGGTCCAGGCCAAACTAATACGATCCATGCAATAGGGATTGGACCTGACGGCTTGGTCTTTGTGCTTGACCGGGCTGGGGGTCGCGTCAATGTCTGGCGCACCACGGATGACTCGGCTGAATTCGAATTTGTTAGGTCAATTGGTCAGTTAACCTTACCCCTGGATATCATCGTAAATGAAAATGATTTCTGGATAACGGACCTTGGGCCACTGAGGTTTGTTAATTTTGATTTTGCAGGAAACCTTAAGTATACCTGGCTGGTTCCAAGGGAATTACCAGACGGGTATATAGAAGTACACACATTCAGTGTCGATTCTGATGGCAACCTGTACGGTGGAGACAACCAGTATGGGCGCACACAGAAATTTGTACCTAAAGCAGGCTCGGGTCCTGAATTGTTAATCGAGCCACCTTGGGTTCAACGATAATTTAAGCTATCTGAAGCAAGAGAATTCATTATGCAAAATCCATTTGTTACAAAACTATTGGCCACCGTGGTGATGCTGTTGGCATCAACTTTGGTATTGGCCCAAGACTCAATTGAATGGACGACACTGGGAAGTGACTTTGCCCATACTCGCTATTCTCCAGCCGATCAGATAACCGCGGATAATTTCGCTGATCTGGAAGTGGTCTGGGAGTGGGATGGAGCCAGCTTTAACGCGGCCAGCGGACGATCTACACCTTCTTATATAGATGGTAAATTATTTACTGTTGCCGGAACTCTTCGCCATGTTGTGGCGATTGATCCCAAAACAGGGGAGACCATCTGGTCTTACCGTGAGCCAGCGACAGGTCGTTGGGCCTACTCCATGCGTTCCGATTACGGTAAAGGCATAGGCTACGGCGAAATCGATGGTCGCGGTGTAGTTTACATCGTGTCACCAGCCTTCTTTCTAACCGCGCTTGATGCTGAAACCGGCACACCGTTGAAAGGTTTTGGTGGACAGGTACCTATCGATGGTTTCCCTGAAACCGGGGTGGTTGATCTGCTGGCGGATTTGGGTCATCCCTATGATCCCTATAACGGCATACCTCTGGAAACCGGATACATCACGTCTTCTTCTCCACCGATTGTGGTAAATGACGTGATCATCGTGGGCAACTCAGCAGAGCAGGGTTATCACCAGTCACGGATTGAAAATGTTCCAGGTGATATTCTGGCTTATAGCGCTCGGACCGGTGAATTTTTATGGAAGTTTAATGTTATTCCCGGTCCTGGCGAATACGGCCATGAAACATGGGAAAATGATGCATGGGAATGGACCGGCGATGTTTCGTCCTGGGCCCCTCTTTCGGCCGACCCTGAAAACAACCTGGTATTTATTCCTACCAATCCCCCGACGATTGATTACTACGGTGGATTTCGCCCGGGGGATAATCTCTACGGAACCAGCCTGATTGCACTTGATACCCGTACTGGTGAACGAGCCTGGCACTTCCAGATGGTGCATCACGATATTTGGAACTTTGATAATCCGACGGCGCCGATTCTGCTGGATTTAAATATGCCTGGACGCGGGGTTGTACCTGCGGTTGCACAGGTTACCAAACAGGCATGGGTCTATGCGTTTAATCGCTTGACTGGTGAACCACTATGGCCAATTGTGGAAAGGGCAGTTCCACCGTCACTGGTCCCTGGTGAAGCGTTATCGCCAACGCAACCCCATGTCACCCTGCCGGCGGCATTCGATTTACAGGGCATTACGGTTGATGACCTGGTGGATTGGACTCCCCAGTTAAGACAACAGGCGATAGATGCCCTGGAAAATTACACTTTGGGCGGATTGTTTAACCCACCCATCCATGCCGAAAACCCAATGGGTAAGTACGCGGCAATGAACTGCCCAGGTGGATCCGGGGGGGCGAATATCAATGCGCCACCAGTGGCTGATCCAACAACAGGCATGCTGTATGTCTCATCTCATACTTCCTGCTTTTCATTGCGGCTGATAGAGGGTGCGGAAGCTGACCTGTTATATCCGAAAACAACCGGTCAAACATTCTCCCAATATGCTAATGCCGGTCCTAGTCCCACAGCCAGACCACCGCGTCATCCGGCAGGAATCCCTCTGTTTAAGCCTCCTTACAGTCGTATAACTGCAATCGACATGAATACTGGTGAGCATTCCTGGGTAATCCCCACTGGTGAAACACCTGACCGGATCAAGAACAACCCAGCTCTGGAGGGACTTGACATCGGTAATACCGGAACAGGTAATCACGTTCCCATGGTAGTTACTGCCAATATGCTGGTTTATTCCGATGTCGCCAGTGATGGTACTCCTATGCTTTATGCAATCGATAAGGCTACGGGGGAAATTGTTAGCGAAATTGAAGTGCCGTCTCGAAGTGGATACGGCATGAGTTCCTGGGTGCATGACGGCCACCAGTACATCATTCTGCAAACTGGTTCAAAGCTGACTGCAATGGCGCTACCCGGCGCCATGGATGATGTTGGCGGAGCGCATTAGAGGGACTATCGGTATGGGGGAAGGTGCAAGCCTGTGCCCCTATGCCTCTTCTTTTACCCTATTAATAGACAGGGATACCGCGCTGTAGAGATTAAATGAATGCGTCGACCTGCTTAAACAATCGAGAGATTCATGGTTGCAAGCGTCGTTTGTCTCTATTGAATTAATGCATGAAGTTATCCCATCGGTGTCAGCGATCAAAGTCATAGAAATTGAGGACAATGAGTATGTGGCGTTCGAAGGGAACAGTCGACTTTACGCTCTGCAGAAAGTATTTGATCAATTGATCATAGAAGTGGAATTGTATGTACTGGGAAAAGATTCAAAAATTGCCCGTCGTGTCTCAAGGGTCTTGAAGTTAAATCAATTAGTACAAAAAGTTGGGGAAGGGGTTAAGCGGTAATCGAATTAAAATTAGATGAGTTATTGTGATTCTAATAAGAAGGTATTACTTAAAGGCATTCTTGAGATGACTGGCACACTCGCTGATTGCCTCCCTGGCTTTATCGATAAAACCTGGTTGGGTTATAAAGCCATGTAACATTCCCTCATAGTGGGAATAGCTCACCGGAACACCGGCCGCTTTCAATTTTTCGGCATAGGCTTTGCCTTCATCCTGCAGCGGATCAAAGCCTGCGGTTAAGACAAAGGCAGGAGGTAGTTCACTATGGTCGTTGGCGTGTAGTGGTGAGGTCCTCCACTGTGTATTGTCAGGTTCATTGGGCATATAGTTTTGGTAGAACCAGGCAATCAGACTTGATGTTAACAGATAGCCCTGTCCAAAGGTTTCGTGGGAAGAAAACGATTGGGTCATATCGGTGCCTGGATAGATCAATAATTGAAACGCAAGTTTGGGCCCGGTTTCCAGTTTTGCCTGCAAACACACACTGGCGGAAAGATTACCTCCAGCGCTGTCACCACCCACTCCGATGCGTTCTGGATCCCCACCCAGTGCGCGCGCCTGTTCACTAACCCATTGAGTAGCCGCGAAAGCATCATCAATTGCGGCCGGGAAAGGATGTTCCGGCGCAAGCCGATAGTCTACGGAAATGACAATACAATCAGCTTCCAGGCAAAGGTGGCGACAGACACTGTCATGGCTGGTAGGCGACCCGATGGTATAACCGCCGCCATGAAAATAAACCAGAATTGGCAAACTGTCGGCCTGCCGTGCACGGTAGTAAATTGCAGGCAACTCGGACCTTGGGCCCGGTATGGAGATATTTTTTACTTCAAAGAGTTGTGGGGGATTACCCCGAGCCAGATCACAGGCTTTTTCATAATACTGACGGGCAACTACCGGCTCCATGGTTTCATAAGGAGGAATTCCTGCCTGTTCCACCTTGTCCAATAAATTTTGCGCCTGAGGATCTAATGACATTAACTTTTTACCTTAGCGGTTGACTGATACTCAATACCACAGCAATAAATGCAATCGCTGAGGGCAAAAATACCCTTATAGCAGACTATACAAAGATTCCTCGAGCATTAACTCCCAGACAGTTACAAGGTGATTGCGGCGAATGGTAGTTATTCGATTATCATGTTTAAGGAACAAGCACTATTGAGCCGGTGGTTTTTCTGGCCGCCAGGTCCCGATGCGCTTTTGCTGCATCTTTCAGGATGTAACGGTGATTTACCTCAATTTTTACCGCACCGGAGTTGACTACCTTCATCAAGTCTGCAGCGGCTTTGCGTAATTCCCCGGGCGTGCTCACAAAACTAAACAGGGTAGGCCGTGTCATCATCAAAGAGCCTTTCTGTGCTAACAGGGCAGGACTGAACGGAGGCACAGGACCGGACGCATTGCCGAAGGTAACGAATAAGCCAAATTTTCTCAAACAGTCAAGGGAAGCTGGAAACGTATCTTTACCGATGGAATCGTACACTACCGGTAACATGGCACCCTTGGTGATGGTCTTAACTCGCTTAACAAAATCCTGTTTTGCGTAGTTGATCGGATAATCGCAGCCATGGGCTTTGGCTAGACGGGCCTTGGACGCTGAGCTCACTGTGCCAATTACAGTTGCCCCAAGAGATTTGGCCCATTGGCACAATATCAGGCCAACCCCGCCAGCGGCAGCATGAACCAGTATCGTGTCACCTTTTTTAACTTTGTAGATCTGTCGAATCAGGTACTGTACGGTCAACCCTTTCAACATCATCGCGGCGGCGACATCGTTAGAAACTCCCTCTGGCACTTTTACCAACCTACCTGCGTCGATGTTTGCAAATTCAGCATAACAACCAGACCCGGCGGTACCACACGCTACTCTGTCACCAACCTTAAACCCCTTAACTCCGGTTCCAACAGCGGTTACCTCTCCACATAATTCGCCTCCAGGGGTGAAAGGCAAGGGCATGGGATAGAGCCCTGTGCGCTGGTAAATATCGATAAAGTTTACTCCGATCGCGAGAGCTTTTACGGTTACTTCGCCCTTACGGGGTTTGGCCAGGCTAATTTCTTTGAACTTCATTACTGACGGTGCGCCGATTTTCTCTACAACAATAGCTTTTGGCATTTAAAATTCCTGTGGTTGGTAATAATTAATAAAAAACTGAATTCATTATTGAGCGATCTAAAATTCTACCTTGGCGATTGCTATGCCGGCCTCACCACCCACCGTGTACAAAAGATAGACTTCGCCATCTTCCTCGTAGATAGCAGGATCACGCAGTTGATTGACGCGCCCATAGGCAGTGCTACGAACCGAGGGCTCCAACGGGGCTGATGCCCCTTCCCAATCGTAGACTGGTCGCAGCACCTCGATCGATTCCGAAGTTTGCCACTGCATCCAGTCCGGTGTTAATTCAATTGTACTGAGTTTAATGTGCTCCGGAATATCTCCGACCTGGGTCCAGAAGACATAAAGGTAGTTGTCACGAATTAACAATGCCGAATGTCGCATGCTGCCATTGAACAGCCTGGGCCCCGATTCGAAGTCAGTAAAGCCGTCCTGGGAGCGATAAAATTGTCCAGGCATGGACATGGCATAGGTAATGCCTTGGTGAGGAAATACACGCATATAAGTGCGGCCCAGCTCCTGAGGTTGCGCAGTGAAATCGATGCCGTTAGAGGAAGTGGCAACGCGGGTCACCTGGCGTCCTGGACCTGCCAGTCCATGGTAATACAGGATGAATTGTTTATTGGCTTCATCGATATGGATATCTGGTGAGGCAATATGGGGCGATGTTAATTCAGTCGCCAGGTCATGTGAGAACACTGCACCTGAAGCTGTTCGCCGCTGAACCATTTCGGCAAGCCGTTCTTCGGAAATCGGAGGCGGCTCACTGGGGAAAAAGGATTCTCCGATTTGTAAACTACCTCCTACATGGATTTGCCAGGGTCCAGTCAGTTTATCTGCATAGGCAAGGCGGATATAGCTGCCTTTGTGATCCGCAAAATAAAGGTAGTAATCGCCCAATTTTTCGCTAACCCAATCAGGAACTTTTACCAGAGTGGGACCCTGTATATTCTCTCCAATACTTGGATGTAGTTCTGGCCCGATAATGGGTGCGTCCTTTAACCGAGTAACTGTTACCCCTTGAAGATCCGGTTGGGCGAAAACCGGACTTACAAGCCCCATAACCAGACACCAGGTCATTAACAATAGGGGTGGTGGCAATTTAATTTTTTGCATGGCAATTTCCAATACTGAAGATCAAAATCCGATTGTCTAATTTATTCGCTGAAACCATACCCGTCAATATGAATTACAACTCTACTGCGATTTTAGCCAAAACCCTGGTTAAATTTGTTGCGAATTTCATCAGGTTGTAGGTGATAAACAACTGAGGTAGAGTAATTGGAAAAAAACAAAAGTGCCGCTCATGAATCATCGAAACTTTCTTACCCGCATGAGTTCCGCTGCTCCAGCTCCACCACGTTGGCGGGCAATTGGGTACAGTGGCCCGATTACAAATGATAGACACCTGGCGCCATTGCCCATGGCTTGAATTGTTGTATGATCCGCCAATTGCGCCCTATACAAATGCTTTTGTCAGCATGGAAAATCCACCGATGGTAAATGCTGAAGGGTAGGTGAATTTGCCCCAGGAGCCCGGCCTTAGAGTACGGATTGGTCCTGATTTTATAGAAGAAATATGAATTCTGAACTTGACTACAGATTGTCCTGTGGCAATGAACACCAAGGAGTAAAATTCATGAAAAAAATTCTCGTTTATCTTTTCATTTTCTCACTGGGCATTGGACTGGGCAGTACCCTATCGATGGTGGGTGCTGCAGAAGATAGCCCGAAGCCAGCCTATATGATAGTCAGTTCTGATCGTAATCCAGGGGCCGACTATGGGCCCTATTCAAGAGCGGCGGGCCCGTTAGCCAGAGAGGCGGGATTACAAATGCTGGCCAGCGCCCAAGAGCCACTGGTACTTGAAGGAAGTTGGCCTTATGGAAACCTGGCTGTTGAAATCTATCCGTCCATGGATGCCCTTCGAGAGTTCTGGTACTCAGATTCGTACCAGGAAGCCAAAAAACTGCGGGAAGGATTGGCAACGGTCAATTTTATCTTGGCTGTTGAGGGTAATTAATCTATTGGTAACGGCCGGCACGACTTGCATTGGCTTGCTAGAAGATTGATTTTTAGCTCTCGGCCTCGAAAGTCATTCCTGAATATTTAACCAGCCGTTCTATCAACGCTTGCCCCATGGCCGTCGCAGGTGTCCAGAAACCGCCTTTGACACTGTCATGGGAAATATCCCTGGCCAGACAGATTCCAGCCTGAGCAAGCATTTTTGCCGTTGAACCGTACCCGGGATCCCGGTCACCTGTTACCGAGACACGAAGTTGTTCGCCATTCGATAAAACACCCAGGAACAGCAAGTCGTAGTAGCCGGTGGTCTGCTTTTCCAGCGATGGTCCCTCACCCGGCTTGGGCATAAATTTGAGCGCTAGCCACCGAAGCGGACGAATGGCCATCATCGGCACCATCAATTTCATCCCCATGGCGGCTCTTTTGGCTTTACGTTTGCTATCAGGTTCATTGCCAGTCAGCATGGCTTCGTCATAGAGAAAATTTTTATTGTACGATGGTTCCAGTAAGGCATTGGTGCGCAATACTACGCGCGTATTAATCGCCGCCATGATGAACGGTGCAGTCCATGACTGTAAT
>SMVA01316051.1_pt1 | contig 19464 bp, 20 predicted proteins | sample 2456451 | NCBI WGS metagenome assembly SMVA01 (sample SAMN11095933, study PRJNA526329) | marine sediment metagenome | biome: Marine sediment; feature: Surficial sediment; material: Deep marine sediment; isolation source: Hadal surficial sediment | place: Pacific Ocean | collected 2014-05 | depth... | reverse complement strand
TACTTCCAGAGTGCGCTCCGCCGCCAAATGCGCCGTCTCGGCCAGAATCTCACCCAGCAGGGTGTGCAACTCAACGGGGCTATCGGGTTGTGGCGATTCCGGGTCGACCCTGGCCAGGGTCAGTAACTGTTCCACCGTGTGGCTGGCCCGATCTACCCGCAGGGTTATACGGCTGAGCATGGTGGCGACATCCTTATCCACCAATTGTCGTTGACATAATTGCACCTCGGCCTTGATTGCCGCCAGCGGCGTCATCAGCTCATGCGCCGCGTTGGCAGTGAAGCGCTGCTCCCCCTCCAGAGCGACGGCCAATCGTTCCAATAATTGATTCAGGGCGGTGACCACCGGTTGTATTTCCAGAGGTACGTCCCTGGATTCCACCGCGTCGAGAACTCGAGGGTTGCGCCGGGAAATCTGCCCAGCCAGCGTTTTCAGGGGTCGTAAGCCCCTGGATACACCAAAGTACAGCAGTCCTATGGTCAGCGGCAATATGATCAGCAGAGGGAACAGCGCTCGTCCCAAAATTCCCAGCATCGCCCAGCGCGCGGCTTCCAACTCGATACCCACCAGTGTCCACAGGCCATTGCGTTGATCAAAACGCGAAAGAACCCGCCAGCGACGGCCATCACTGCCCACCTCAAGAAAGGAGAAGCCCTCCTCCTCAGGTTTTTCAAACCGTGGGGAGTGTTCCAGCACCGCCAGCAGGCCCCCATCCAGCCAGATATTCAACGCAGGTGAGAGCTGCTCTCCCTGTGGGCCCTCGATAATCAAGGGATGCAGCTCCGGATGATTAATTTCATGTTGAATCGAGGGCTCGGAAACGGGCAGGCCCTGATCCAGTTGCCGGGCAAACACCTGAGTAATATAATTGACCAAATCCGAGTACTGCTCCAGCTGTCGATCAACCTGGTCCATCATCACCCGTGTCGCATAGGCCCCGGTTAGCAGTGCAGAGGTCACCCAGGCAAACAGGGTCAGGCCCAGTAGAATCCAGATCAGGCGCTTTCGAAGAGAAGTCATTTGGGGATTCGGTATCCCACACCGCGCATGGTTTCAATCTTGTCTCCGCCAAACATCTTACGCAGCCGCGAGACATATACCTCTACCGTATTGGACCCCACTTCTTCCCCCCAGCTATAGATGCCCTCCTCGAGCCTAGCCCTGGAGACGAAGCGCCCAGTGTTGCGCAATAAAATTTCCAATATAGCAGACTCCTTGGCGGTCAGGACAATGGCCCGCCCCTCGAATACAACGGCTCTGTCTACCGGGTCCATGATGATGCCCGCCGCTTCGAGCTGCTGCATCTTGTGATAGCTTCTACCACGCAACAGCGTGCGTATACGGGCAAACAGTTCGTCCATCTCAAAGGGTTTGGTCAGATAATCGTCCCCCCCGGAGTCCAGCCCATCAACCTTGTCCGCCAGGGTATTACGCGCGGTGAGTATCAGCACGGGCATGGTGTGCTTATCCCGGCGCAGTTGACGCAGTATCTGTATGCCGGGGATTCCGGGCAGGCCCAGGTCCAGTATCAATAAATCGTAGGGCGTTGCGGACAGGGCCGCTCGCACCGGCTCGCCGGAGCGCAGCCAGTCTACCGCATAGCGCTCCAGCCGCAGAGCCGCTTCCAGCGACTCACCCAGTTGTTCATCGTCTTCGACCAGCAGTATTCTCATCCTGACCTACCTACTTTTCGCCGTTAGAGATCCGATACCCCGTGCCGGAAATAAGGTTATAGCTTGTACCATGAAGATGAAACACGCCTGAAACCCAATAAAGGCGACAAATAAAAATAATGTGTATTTTCCCACTTTTCACCCCTCCCATTGAAAATTGGCGTAAGCTCACAGGTGCTGAATTTTCAGCACAGTTTTATGCACGCGGTCGAAGTTCCCTAAAGTTCCTCGGTACGTAATCCATAAATAAATAATGACCAATGTGGCACCCCTTGTGGGGCCTAAAGCAATACAGGTAAAAAATATGTCAACAATAACCGGCACCGTAAAATGGTTTAACGAAAGCAAGGGATTTGGATTTATCGAGCGCGAGGGCGGCCCCGATGTCTTTGTACACTTCAGTGCTATCAAAGGCGAAGGTTTCAAAACCCTAACCGACGGCCAAAAAGTTGAGTTCACTGTTTCGGACGGTCAAAAAGGCCCACAGGCGGACGACGTAATACCCTTATAGTATTAAGGCACGATGTTTTTCGAACATAAAAAAGGAGCACTATGTGCTCCTTTTTCAATTCCTTGGCGCCCTCGGTCAGAAGATGCGTAACTAAATGTCTTCTTTCAACTTTTTCTGCCTCTCCAGTTCGTTGTTCAGGTACTTAATCCACTGAGAAGCGTACTTCTGGGAACGTTCATCCTTGCGGGCGCGATTAAATGCATCCCGGGCTTTGCTGTACTGCTTATCGTTGAAGTAAGCCATACCCAGTACCAGGCGGGCGGTATCCGGACGTTTTACGCCGCCGCGCTTGAGGCCCTTGTTGATAGACGAGATAGCTTTCTTGAACTGATCGCCATCCAGATACACATTGCCCAGCCTGGCATAGAGCTCACCGGAATCGGATTTTGCCGCGGCCATTTCCATCGCCGGGATAGCTTTTTCGATTTCCCGGGCCTGGCGCCAGGAATTGCCCAAAATTTCATAGTTTTTAGACTTGGGGTCAATAGATTCGTTTTTCAATCCCTTGTCCATTACCCTAGCGGCCTTGTAGGGAACCTCGGCATTCAGGTATAGATAAGCCATTTGAATCTGCTCTGAGCTTTTATCCAGCATATCCTGCACGTAGGCGGTGTCCATCGCGGCAAGCTGTCTGGTTTCCTTCTTTTGCTCGCCGTACATGTGCGACAACTGTACCCAGTACTGCTTCTTGGGGAAATATGTGAGCATTTCCTCAAGGATTGCCACGGTGCTGTTTACATCGTCTTTATCGAAGTACAGGAAGCGCGCGAGGTTATACCATTGCTCCTTTGGAATTTTGTCCTTGGCCTTGTACATGTCAATGGCCTTCTCGACATTGAACAGGGCACGATCATAGTCTTTCAACTGATAGTAGCCCTGGGCCAACAATACATAGGCACTGGCCGGGGGGTTTTCGGTGGCATCAAACCACTCCATCAGCGCCGCTATACCCTTCTTCCAGTCCTCCTGTACAAAATACAACTGGGCGATGGTGTATCTGGTGTTGATTTCCATTGCCAATGGGATATCGGGCTGCGCAACAACATTCCTGTAGGCTTCCAGCGCTTTGCCGTAATCTTCCATTGAGTAGTAAACAAACGCATACAAATTGTAGACGTTGGCCAACTCGTAGCTATTCAGCGCTCTCTTACCGCCGGCATCAATCATGCCATCCAGTATTTTCCTGGCGCCTGCCCAGTCTTTTTCTTCCGCCTCTTCCTGCGCTTTAGCGAGTTGCTCATAGACCTTGTTGCGCAGGGCGGGGGTGCGTCGTGTTTCCGGCTTCTTCCTCTTCTCTTCCGCCGCCACAACGGCAGAAAAAGCATTCAGGCCAAAATCGCTTTGCGCTTGTGACACGGCAAGCTGAATCGCAACGACCGGCACAGCCAGTACAATTGCACGAATCCAGATTTGGGGCTTAAACAATGTCATAAGTTAACCGTCTAGTCTTCCAACTCGTAGGTGAAAATGTTTCGTACACCCGCCACTTCAATCGGCTCGCCGTCAACAACCCGTGGCTTGTACTTGAATTTGGTGGCGGCCTTGACCGACGCCCGGTCAAACACGCCAGACGGCGAACAATCAACCGCCACGGGGTCGCTAATAGCTCCAGATTTGGTGACCGTGTACTCGACAATGCAGTAGCCTGAAATGCCTCTGGTCTGGGCGCGCCGGGGATAGATGGGCGCCACCTTGACGATGGGCAGGTATTCACCATCACCGGAAGACATGCCGCTGGAACTGATATCTACAGTAATCTGGGCCGTCGGCGCAACGTTCGAGATATCAACATCCATATCGAGACTTATCTTGGCCATTTCCAGCTCGGGCGGTGGCTCTTCCGGTTCTTCAACCTTTTCCGGCTTCCTGGTAGTTGTATCCAACTTTATTTCTTCATCCGGCTGAACCAGTTCGGCGATCTTGCTATTTGAGACTTCCGGGTTTTCAAAGTCTTTATCGATCAAGCTGTGCATGATCATGAACAGTCCCACCGTAACAGGGATGGCCATTAGTATTGCAACAAGCATTCGCACTGAACTATTACCCATTATAATTACGCCCCTTCAGTCGTGGAGGCGCACAGCGGCGCGTCCATCAGGGGTTTAAGGGCACCCAGCAATTCGCTCAGCACCGACGTCGGCGCGTCGACATCCGCCTGAATCACGAAATTCGCTTTTGGGGTCTCCTTCTTGGCCGCTTCGGCCAGCCGGAAAGCTCGCGCGAGGGGGACCTGTTTCTTATCGTAGTAGATTTCACCCACCGAAGTGACAGCAAAAATGATCGTGCCGCGCACACAGGCGTTGGTGGTGACGGCCTTGGCCCTGTTAATTTCGGCGCCCGGCTCCTTCACGAAGGATGAGGTCACAATAAAAAAGATTAGCATGATGAACACGACGTCCAGCATGGGGGTCAGGTCGATTTCACCCTCGCCACCGCCGCCCGACGCTCGCCCTGGTGCTGCCATACCTCGCCTGCTCACTTCTGTTTCTCCGCTGGCCAATTTACCTGTTTTACACCCGCTTCACGGGCGGCGTCGGCAACCTCGAGCAGGACACCCGCAGTGGCACCGGGCTCCGTCTTGACGGTAAAACCCTGATCAGGATCCGATGCCAACATGCGTGCGATGTTAGCCCTCGCAGCACGAATATCAATACGGCGGTTTTCCATCCAGATCTGGTCGTCGCCGGTTATGGTCACAGAGATACTTATAGCGTCTGGATCAGGAGGATTGTTATTACTTTCAGGCCGATTCACCTCGATACCCGCCTCCTTAAGAAAGGAGGCAACCACGATAAAGAAGATCAGCATGATAAACACCACGTCTAGCATGGGCGTCAAATCGATCTGCGCCTCATCGGCATCTGCTTGTCGGTGTCTCTTGCGCATTAATCTAGCTCTATCAGTGGTCTGTGGTCAGGTTATCCTGCAGGAATTCACTTTCCCGCTGGGCAATCTGAGTGACATAAGTGTTGGCAAAAACGCCAGAGAGGGCGGCGACCATACCGGCCATAGTCGGAATCGTGGCCTGCTGGACACCGCCGGCCATGGACTTCGCGTCGCCACCGCCCGTCACCGCCATGATGTTGAATACCTCAATCATCCCGGTCACCGTACCCAGGAGCCCCAACAGCGGGCACAGAGCTACCATCGTTTTAATTTCAGGCAGATAGCGGTTAATTTGCATACGCGACTGGGATAGCAGCATCGCGCGTATCTGGTGCGCCTCCCAGGACTTCCGCTCAGCGCGGCCCTCCCATTTGGCAATCACCTCGGCAACATGAGCTTTCCAGCCGAACTTCAGGTACCACACCCGCTCGAAGATCAGCACCCACATCATAAACAAGAGGACAGCGATCATCCACAGGACATCACCGCCCTTGTCCATGAAGCCGAGCAGAGTCTCGGTCATATCGCCCATATCAAGACCTCATACTGGCTTCGGTATGTTCGGCAATCATACCAGTGGTCTGCTCGTCGAGTATGTGAATGACCCGTTGAGCACGGCCATTAACCACGGTGTGCATGAGTACTGTCGGGATTGCCACCAGAAGACCCAGCACTGTAGTAATCAATGCGCCGGAAATACCACCGGCCATTGCCTTCGGATCACCCGCACCAAAGATCGTGATGGCCTGGAAGGTGATAATCATACCGGTCACCGTACCCAGTAGACCCATCAACGGAGCCACCGCGGCAATGATCTTCAAAAGGTTTAGACCACTCTCCAGGCTGGGAGTTTCCTTCATTATACCCTCAGACAGCTTGAGTTCGAGCGTCTCGGTATCCATGGCCGGATTGTCCTCGTGAATCTTCAGGACACGGCCCAGTGGGTTATTGTCGTTGGCCTTCTCGCTCTTCAGTTGCGAATTGACCCTACCGCTGACGAGAGACAGTACAATCATTCGGTAGATGGCTAATATGAAGGCAAAGGCACCCACCGCGGTGATCGCATAGCCTACGTAGCCACCCTGGTGCCACCGCTCTTCGAGCGTGGGCGTATCGATAATAGCCGCCAGGAAGGAACCGCCAGTCGGACCAGTGGGGTCAATACCAAAGCTCTGCATACCGCTGGTAGCTGCAGCTAAGTCTTCCGCCCAGCCGTTGTAGGGACCGCTCGGCTGTCGGGGCAGCTCGCTCAGGGTTCCGTTATTGAAACTGAGGTAGTTACCATCCGTGTCGACGATGTTGAAAGCGCCAACGCGTATTACTTCGCGCTCGGCTCGCTCACCAGCGGGCGACGCAACCTCTGTTAAGAACCTGGTAACCACACCGGTCTCACGAATTTCTCGCAGCAGCTCGAACCACACCCGCTCGATCTCTTCGATGCTGGGCAGGGAATCGGAGTTCGTCATCTTGGCAATGAACTCCTGCAGGAATACCTCACGCCCCGGGTATTGGGCAGATGCGAGCGAGACCTCAACAGTCGAAGCCAGATCGCCCGAGGCAGAAGTCAGGTGTCCAAACAGTTCTGTCAGGGTACCGAGTCTCTCCTTAAGTTGCTTTTGCTTGTCCGCAATCAGCAAATCATTATCTTCAAACGTTTTTTCCAGCCGGGCACTGAGCTGTTCCTGGCGGGTACGTTCCGCCTCAGCCTTTTTCAAAGCTGCAGCCTGGTTGGCCTTGTCTTTGGTAAACGTTGCTTCGCGTGCGCGGTTTTCTTGGGACTCGGTGACCTGGCCCTTCTTAACGAAGTCAAGCAATTGGTCCAGGGACTGGGCGTCCTGCGCAAAGGCAGAGCTACCCGAAAACATTAATGTGCTGCACAGGGCAAGAGCCGCGGCTTTTACGATTTTAAAGCTCATTAGATAGCCTCCGGCACTGAAATTGGCATATTCAACAATTCAATAGTGGCCTGCTTCTTCGCGATACGAATACCTTTGCGAATAGGGCCGTCATAGTCACCTGAGGACAGATCTACCCAAGCCCGGGCACTCTTGTCCCAAGCACCGGAAGTTTTGCCATCAGTAGTCTGGTAAAGCAATGCGACACGACCTATACGCAGGAAATCAACTTCACGCAGAGTCCCTCCCAGGTCAATGCTTCCCCGGTAGGTGTCCATGCCTCGGCCGTACTGCAGCTCAATGTTGTAGGCCTCTAGAACGCCGCGAAATTTCTCAGCCACGCTTACATCCGCGCGATCGAGGTTAGCCCGCAGGAACTCAATGCGCTGCACTCGCTCTTCTTTCGCGAACGGCACGTCGAGCTCAACAAACTGCTCAAGACCGTCGATCATACGAATCACAAGCGGCGTCATTTGCCGCTGGATGACCGTCACCTGAGAAATCGAGGCGTCAATCTGTATAACGCGCTTCTGCTGATTATCGATCTGGCGTTGCAGACGGCGGTTGTAGACCTTGAGGCCGTCAACTTGCTTCACGACGGTTTTATAGTCGCCGAGCAGGTCTCGAGTTTCATCGGCCAAGCGGTCGATTTTGACCTGAGACTTCTTGGCCGCTACGTTTTTGGTTTCTCCAACTTCAATGATGGAGTCCAATGTGCTGGCATGCACGGCTGCCACAGTACCCGCGAGGGCGCCTGTGGATACCAGTGCAGCTATCACTACATTTTTCAATCGATGCATAGTCATGGGAATTGCGTTTCCTATATCCAACAAAGTGATCCAGAGCTGATAAAACAAGACTCGGTAGTTATCTTTATAGTCAATAATTCTGGGTCGGTAAACCGAGGCTGAGAATTTAAACTCAATAAATGTTTTTTTTCAATGATCTGCCCTCTATAGAGGTGCCCGAAGATGCAGACTGGGAATATTAGTTACACTTTTGGTCTTTTGTTCTATTTGGGTAACACCCTGTCGTATACGACGAAGCTGTAATCGTGCGAGCCGGGCTCGGATGCCCCATGCCGCTCACGGCTACATTCACGCCACTCGCTCCAATCGATATCGGGCAGCCGGATATCGCCCTCCACCTGTGCATGCACCTCGGTGATGTATAACTTGTCTGCGAGCGGAATTGCCACCTCATAGATTGCCGCCCCGCCAATAACCATTAACTCCCCTGGGCCATCTCCGCTAGCGATCTCCCGGGCCAGTTCCAGCGCCGCTTCCAGGGAAGACACAACACTGATTCCCTGCGCAGCAAAATTTCGATTGCGGGTAATCACAATATTCGTTCGCCCCGGTAGCGGGCGGCCAATGGACTGGTAAGTCTTGCGCCCCATAACCACAGGCTTGCCCAGGGTTGTTCGTTTGAAATGTTGCAAATCCGCCGGCAAATACCAGGGCAGCGCGTTATTCCTGCCAACCACGCCGTTGTCGGCGACAGCGACGATGACCGATAGCTTGATTGTGCCGGCCTTCATCAAACAGCCACCGGCGCAGCAATATGGGGATGGGCGTTATAGTCGATGAGCTGAAAATCCTCGAACTGGTAATCGTAAATACTGTCGGGTCTGCGCAAAATTTCCAGGCGAGGTAATTTGAAGGGCTGCCGGCTCAACTGTTCCCGCACCTGATCAAAATGATTGCTGTAAATATGGGAATCGCCCGTGCAAATGATTATTTCCCCCAACCCCAGGTCGCACTGCTGAGCCAGCATCATGGTCAAAACAGCCAGGCTGGCAGTGTTATAGGGCAAGCCCAGAAAGGAGTCGCTGGAGCGAATCATCAATTGGGCGGACAGCTTGCCATCGGCCACGTAAAACTGATAGAGCAGGTGGCAAGGTGGCAGCGCCATGCGGCCCGCTTCGACATTGGCCTGGGGGCTTTTACTCTCGTCGGGCAGATACTCGACGTTCCAGGCATGAAACAAAATTCGGCGGCTATCGGGATTGTTGCGAAGACAATCGATAACATAGTCAATCTGATTAATGGTGCCGCCGTCGCGAGTCGGCCACGCGGTCCATTGAGCGCCGTAGACGGGGCCGAGGTCGCCCTCTTCGGTGGCCCATTCGTCCCATATTTTGACCCCGTTTTCTTTGAGCCAACGGGTATTGGTATCGCCGCTTAGAAACCACAGCAGCTCATTTACAATGCTTTTCAAGTGCAGCTTCTTGGTCGTCAACAAAGGGAAACCATCCGCCAGATTATGTCGATATTGACGGCCGAATACCGACAGGGTACCGGTACCCGTCCGGTCTTCCTTAGGCACACCATGGTCAAGAATGTCCTGTAACAAATCCAAATACTGCCTCATCGATTGAGCCCCCCGACTCCGCTTTGATCGCGCGCCCTGTAGGTCATCGCCAGCAGGAACAATCCAATTAACATCATCGGCACAGATAAAAGCTGCCCGCGAGTTACCCAGCCCAGCGCCTGAAAACCCAAATGCGGGTCGGGCTCTCGGAAAAATTCCGCGAAGAAACGCAGACAGCCATAACCCAGGGAAAAAACGCCCGCTACCGCCCACCGGGGACGCGGCCGGGCCGAAAACCACAAAACAATGGTAAACAAGAGCACCCCTTCCAGGGCAAATTGATACAGCTGGGATGGGTGCCGCGCAAGCTGCAGGGGATCATTGGGGAAGACCATGGCCCAGGATACATCGGAGGCTCGCCCCCACAGTTCCTGGCCAATAAAATTGCCCAGCCTACCCAGACCCAGGCCGATAGGGGCAAGTGGGGCGACAAAATCCAGCAAGTCGCCGAAGGCGATATTGCGGGAGCGAGCAAACAAATACATGGCCCCGATAACACCCAGCAAGCCGCCGTGAAAGGACATGCCACCCTGCCAGACCCGCAGCAGCCAGCCGGGATCCTCCATAATGCGGTCCCAGCCATAGAGCAGGGCGTAGCCAACTCGTCCTCCGAGCACCACACCCAGCGCCGCATAGAAAATAAGGTCGTCAACCTGATCGCGCTGAATGGCCGAATGCGGTTGGCTACTGCGCCGCGCGGCAAGCCACCAGGCAAAGGCGAGCCCGGCTAAATAGGTCAATCCATACCAGTGGATTTTTATCGGTCCCAGGGCGACTGCAACCGGGTCTATTACAGGGTAAGTCAGCATAAAAACTCGTCTTTGGCAGTGGCAATGCGCACCACATGGCATGGCTGGCAGTTCAATCTCGTATTATCATGCAGGGCGAGGGGATTCACAATTGTTTCCCATTGGCAGATCGATTACCAGCGTAAAGAGTGCGTCATTATGTGTTTGCTTATTTTTGCCCACCGGGTTTGGCCGGGCCAGCCCCTGGTTTTAGCGGCCAATCGCGATGAGTTCTATGAACGCGAAACCGCCGCATCCACGTTTTGGCCAGAACACCCGGATCTTTTGGCGGGTAAAGATTTGCGCCAGGGCGGCACCTGGATGGGCATCACCCGCAGTGGGTACTTTGCAGCCATCACCAACTATCGCGATCCCGCCTCGACCCGGGAGTCACCGCGCTCTCGCGGGGAACTACCCCTGGACTTTCTGATCGGCGCTGCGACCCCTGGCGACTACCTGCAACAAATCGCTAAACTCGCGCCCCAGTACGCCGGCTTTAACTTGCTGCTGGGCGATGGCCAGGATCTGTGGTATTTCAACAACCGCAGCGCGGGGCATGATCAACAATCCAGCCGTCCCCTCAAACTACCGCCCGGCATCTACGGCCTGAGCAATGCCAATCTCGATACGCCCTGGCCCAAGGTAGAGTTGGGCAAACAGCGTCTTACCGAGTTGATCGCCAGCAACGCCCTAAGCCACGAAGCGCTGATCGGCGTGGTGAACAATCGGCAACGAGCCGCCAGGCAAGCGCTGGCCCAGCAGGGTATGGAAACCGAAATGGAACAAGTGCTATCCGCCCAATTCATCCAGGCGGGCACCTACGGAACGCGCTCCAGCACCACCATGTGGGCTGATGAGAACGGCACCGTGAGCTGGCGAGAATTGAGTTTTGATTCGCTGGGGGTAGTTCAGGAAACGCGAGAGGAACACTTTGAAACGCTTCAGGGGGTAGCCACCGGGCTGTGAATAAACTGCTCCAGGCCATGCTCGGACAAAGACTGCTCCAGCCGCCTGCGAATTTGTACAGCATCTTCCATTGCCAGGGCCTCATCCAACAGTTCAACCGCTTCCGACAGCCTGATACTGCGCACGGCTTTTTTGACCTTGGGCAAACTGGTGGCATTCATAGATAATACGTCATAGCCCATCGCCACTAACAAAATCGCCGCCAGTGGGTCGCCGGCAAGTTCACCGCAAATACTAATCGGCTTGTTCTCCGCCTTCGCCGCGTCGGCAACAGCTTTCAGCGCCTGCAAAACGGCGGGATGGAAGGCGTGATAGAGATCTGCCACGCGCGCATTGTTACGATCTACCGCGAGCAAGTACTGGGTGAGGTCATTGCTGCCCACGGAGAGAAAATCTACCCGCCTGGCCAGCGCCCTGGCCTGATAAACCGCTGCCGGCACCTCCACCATCACGCCGACGGGAGGTAGTGCGCCGGAAAAGCCCTCCTGCACAAGTTCCCGGTGGCTGCGGTGAATTAACTCCAGCGACTCGTCCACTTCTGCGATATTGCTGATCATGGGTAGCATAATTCGAAGATTTCCCAGGCCTTCATTGGCCTTGAGCATCGCCCTGATCTGAGCCAGGAATATTTCCGGATGGTCAAGGGTCACGCGAATCCCGCGCCACCCAAGGAAGGGATTATCCTCGTCTATGGGAAAGTAGGGCAGGGACTTATCACCCCCTATATCCAGTGTGCGCATGGTCACCGGCTTGGGGGCGAAGGCCTCCAGTTGCTCGCGATAGATCTGCCGCTGCTCTTCCTCGCTGGGGAACCGATCCCGCATTAGAAAGGGAACCTCGGTGCGGTACAGCCCCACTCCCTCCGCCCCCTGTTCCAAAGAGCGCGCCACATCTGCCATCAGTCCGGTATTCACATACAGCGGCAAGCGGTGATTGTCCAGGGTTTCGCAGGGCAAATCGCGCAGGGATTCCAGATCGCGAGACAGTGCCTTATCCTCTTCCAGCAGTTCCTGGTAGCGCTGCTTCAGTTCCGGGGGCGGGTTCAGTTCCACCGCACCGTAGTAACCATCGATAATCAGCTCCCGGTCCTGGAGCCGGGTATAGGGCAGGTCGACCGCGCCCATTACCGTGGGCACACCCATGGCGCGGGCTAAAATGGCGACATGCGAGTTGCCCGAGCCGCGCACGGAAATGATGCCAACCAGCTTATCCCGGGGAATCTCTCCCAGGGACGAAGCGGTCAATTCTTCGCCCACTAAAATAGTCTGATCCGGAAAGACGCGCACCTCCCGGTCTTCCGCCTGCAGGTAGGTGAGCACCCGGGTACCCAGGTCCTTCACATCCACGGCTCGCTCGCGGAGGTAACTGTGTTCCATGCGCTCGAAATGGCGAATATGCTGGATCATCACCTGGCTCAGCGCACCCTGCGCCCAGTTCCCCGCCTTGATCAGGCTGGCCACCTCAGCGCCGATAGTGGAATCATCCAAAATACTCAGATAGACATCAAACAAGGCGTGATCTTCAGCATTGAGTTGATCGCTGAGATTAGCCGCTACCGAGCGGATATCGGTACGCACATGTTCCAGGGCTTCCTTGAAGGCATGCATCTCCGCTCGCCGTTGCTTGACGATCCGGCGAGGTACTGAATACAAATCAGCCCCGGGAGAAATGACAACGACAGTACCGATGGCAATACCCGGAGCACCCGCGATGCCCTTGATAGTGGCGGGAACAGCCGCGCCGGGCACGACCTCTTCGAGTACCGAGCCGGTGACCTGAGCGTGGGCAATGACTCCGGCCAACTGGGCCGACATGGTAACCAGAAAGGCTTCATCGCTCTCGTCAAATCGCCGGCGCTCGGCCTGTTGTACCACCAGCACACCCAGCACATTCCGCTGGTGGATAATGGGGACGCCGAGAAAAGCGTGGTATTCCTCCTCCCCGATATCCTCAAGCAGGTGGAAACTGGGATGGGTCTCGGCACTTTCCAGGTTGACGGGTTCTTCCCTCTCCGCCACCAGGCCAACCAGACCCTCGCCCGATGCGAGGCTCGCTTTGCCAATTTGGTCGGTATTCAATCCGCGTGTGGCCTGGAATATATAGCGGCCGCTACCGGGGTCGCGCATATAAACGCTGCACACCTCGGTGCCCATCGCTTCGCGTACTCGCTCGACGATAATCTCCAGGGCCTCATTCAAGCCCTCGGCCGCATTGACCTCCTGAACAATCTTGCGCAGCATCTCCAGCATTATTGTGACCTGTTCGCTCTTATTTCAGTGTGCCGACCCATGGGCAGCACCAACTCTTTCATTGCCCTGCGATAAACCTCTCGCTTGAACGGCACAACCTCATTGAGCGGATACCAATAGCTCACCCACTGCCAGTGGTCAAACTCAGGCTTTTCATTGCGGGTCAGGCACACCTGCTCATCCTCAGCCAACATGCGCAGTAAAAACCACTTCTGTTTTTGGCCGATACATACTGGGCCCTTCCCCTTGCGAATAAATCGATTCGGCAGGCGGTAGCGCAGCCAGCCGCGGGTGCAACCCAGAACATCCACATTGTCAGCACTCAGGCCTACCTCTTCTTCCAGTTCGCGATACAGCGCCTGCTCGGGAGACTCTCCACGGTTAATGCCTCCCTGTGGAAATTGCCAGGCATTGCGTCCGCCCACCCGCCGCGCCCACAGCAACTGGCCGCAGTCATTGGCTAACATTATTCCCACATTCGACCGAAAACCGTCTGAATCAATCACTTACGTACGTCACTCTACCCTTCGAACCGGCTATTGTTCCACATTTTGCAGCGACAGAGAAATGCACGCCCCCTACAGCTGGCAATCGTCGACTGCAAGCGGGGCAGCTACAGTCGACCCCGGCCCGGAGCGGGATACAGTGAAAAATAAATCTGTCCCGATTAAGTGCAGTGCCAGTATAGTAGCAACTGCCTGACTACTGCTCACCCTATCTGCAAGAGAAAGACCATGACCCTGGCTATTTTTGACCTGGACAACACCTTGATTGGGGGTGACAGCGATAACCTGTGGGGGCAGTACCTGTGTGATCGAGAACTGGTCGATACCGCCGGATTCGCCGAGCTAAACCATCAGTTCTATGAGGACTATAAGTCGGGCTCACTGAACATCGACGCCTATCTTCGTTTCGCGCTGGGACCGCTCAAGGGGCAGCCGCGAGAACTGCTCGATAGCTGGCATCGGGAGTTCATGCGCAGTGTTATCGAACCCATCATGCTGCCCAAGGCCGGGGCTTTAATTGCCAAACACCGGGCGCAGGGCGACACCCTGCTCATTATTACCGCAACCAACGTATTCATCACTCGACCCATTGCCGACGCCCTGGGCGTCGACTACCTGTTGGGCTGTGAAGCCGAAATTGTCGACGGGCTCTATACCGGCAAACCCTCTGGCGTGTCGTCTTACCGCGAGGGCAAAGTCACGCGTTTTAACGCCTGGCTGGCGGAGACCGGGGAATCAATGGAGGGTGCCTATTTCTACAGCGACTCCCATCATGATTTGGCTCTTCTGGAGTTGATCGACAACGCGGTCGCGGTGGATCCAGATGATATTTTGCGGGAGGCTGCATTGTTGGCGGGCTGGCCGATTATTTCCCTGCGTTGAAAATAGTGTGTCTCAGAGCGCGAACAGCGGGCAGGCCCAATAAATCCAGACAGACCAGAGGCGATGTCTACAATTTTCGAGCAAATATCGCCTTCAGATATTCCGTCTCAGGAATCGCCGGGTGAATTGGGTGATCCGGCCCCTGCGCGCCCTGCTCGATTATTCGCAATTCTGCTCCGGCCCTCAGCGCCGCGCCCTGCATGGCAAACATGAGGTCCGCCCTACTCAGGTGCATGGAACAGGACGCGGAAACCAATAGGCCCCCGGCTTTGAGCAGACGCAATCCCAACTCATTAATTCGCCGGTAGGCGGCGATGCCTTTTTTCAAATCCTTGCGGCGCTGCACGAAAGCGGGGGGGTCGAGAATGACGACATCGAATGACTGGCCATCGGCCTGCATGGCAGCCATGGTTTCCGCCGCCGACCCCTGGCGAACCGTCACGGCGTGGGCAAGCTCATTGAGCGCGGCATTTTCCTCCACACCCTGTAGTGCCGGCCCGGAACTATCGAGGCAACACACGGCTGACGCGCCAAAGGCCGCCGCCTGGATTCCCCAGCCGCCGATGTAGCTGTACACATCCAATACAGACTTCCCGCGGACATATGCGGCCAGCCTGGCTCTGGACATACGGTGGTCATAATACCAGCCCGTTTTCTGGCCATCCCAGACCGGCGCCATAAAGCGCACGCCATTTTCTTGCAGTTCCAATTGGCGGGGAACGTCGCCGTGTACCACCTCTATTCGGCTGGCCAGGCCCTGCTCCCGCCTGCCGCGGCTGTCGGCGCGCAGCAATATGCCCGCCGGCTGCAGCAACTCAACCAACACGCTGAAAATGGCGTCCGCAAACCGTTCAATTCCGGCGTTGTTTAGCTGGACAACAAGATAGTCACCAAAGCGGTCTACGATCAGTCCAGGCAAGGTATCACTGTCACCATAGACCAGGCGATAAAAGGGTTGATCGAAGGCGGCCTCGCGGCCAGCCAGCGCCCGGGAGATCAGGAACTGGAGCAATCTTTTATCGAGTGTGCGGCGCTCGCGCAACGCGTAGATTCGCCCACAAATCAGGGAGTGAGGCTCCATATAGGCAGAACCGAGCACCGTGCCGTCGACGGCCCTGACACAGACCATATCGCCCGGCTCGAACTGTCCCAGTGGTGTTTTTTTGCTATCAACTTCGTTGGAATACAGCCACAAATGACCACCGCGTAAACGCCGATCTGCGCCCTTGCGAAGGTACAGGTCCGTGGCGGGGGACTGCATGAAAGAGGCTTACAGAAACAGGTTCATTCTTCTTCCGCGCACTTGGTTTTATAGTCCTGCGCACTGAGTAAAGCATCCAGCTCGGAGGGGTCTTCAGGCTGCAACTTGTAGAACCACCCCTCATTGTAGGGGTCGGCGTTTACCGTCTCGGGTTCGTCTTCAAGCCGATCGTTACTGGCGATAACTTCGCCGCCTACTGGCGAATATATATCGGATGCCGCCTTAACCGATTCCACCACACCGGCCTCGTCCCCGGCCGCCAGGGTATCACCCACCTCGGGCAGTTCGACAAATACAACGTCGCCCAAAGCCTCTTGCGCATGATCCGTAATACCCACTGTGATGGTGCCGTCTTCTTCCAGCCTGGCCCACTCGTGGCTGTTGGCTACCCTCAGTTCACTTGGTATTTCGCTCATGATACTTCCTCTAAAACAGTTTGTTCGCGCGTGGCTATGCTGAGGCGCCCATTCTAACTAACGCATCGCTATAAGCCCATAGCGCGGTGCATAAGTTGCGCCTTGACCGGACCCAGTTGAGACACGCCGCGCATACCCGCATTGCGCAGCAGGCGAATGGGTAGAGAAGTCTGTTCGAATAAGGCCTTGAAGCCATCCATCGCGGCCATCATTAACAGGTTTTCGCTTTTACGTTGCCGCTGGTAGCGCTTGAGCAACTGCAGTTGGCCGGGCTTTGCGCCCCGCTCGCGACCCGCCAGTATTTCCTGGGCCAATACCGCCACATCCGCCAGCCCAAGATTGATGCCCTGGCCAGCGAGAGGATGAATGGTATGGGCGGCATCCGCCACCAGGGCAACACCCGGCTTTACATAGTCCACGGCATGGCGCTGTCTCAGCGGAAACGCGAAGCGCGAAGCGCACGCCAGTACCGCGCCTAAACGTTTTTCAAAGGCTGTTTCAAGCTCCGCGCAAAATTCATCCGCTGGCATCGCCAACAGGCCCTCCAGTGCACTGTCGGTCAGCGACCACACAATGGAGCAGAAGTGCCTGTCTCGCGCGCCGGGCAGGGGCAAAAAGGCCAACGGTCCACTGGGCAAAAAACGTTGCCAGGCTGTGGCCTGGTGGGGCTGCTCAGTCTCCACTGTGGTGACCAGTGCACTGTGGCCGTAATCCCACTCCCGCGTGTCAAAATTCAACATCGTGCGCACCCGGGACATCGCTCCGTCCGCCGCGACCAGCAAATCGGTCTCGATCGAGGCGCCACCTTCCAGTTGAACCCTTGCGCCACCGGACTCGAGGGTGGCACACGATTCCAGAGTGACCGGGCTCAATACGGTTATATCCGAACAGTTACTCACCTGTTGCAACACTGAGGCGACAATTACCCGGTTTTCCACGATATGCCCCAGCACCGGAACATCGACCTCGGCACAGTCAAATTCGATAGAACCCGTGCCCTCCGCATCCCAGACTGTCATATGGGAATAGGGGCATACCCGCTGGCGAATAATGTCATCCCAGGCACCGATGTTATCCAAAAAGGACTGCGAGCGGGGCGTCAGGGCGCTGACCCGGGCGTCAAAATCGGACACCACCAGCGCCTCAGCAGGTTCTGTCGCCGCCAACGCATCACCCAGCGACTGAGCTTCAACCAGTCCAATCGACAAGCCTTTGCCCCCCAGGGCCGCGGCCAGGGCACTACCGGCGATTCCCGAACCAATGATAGTGACATCGAAACGGTAGGATTTAGCCATGGGCAGATTGCTCCATCGCGGCGACCCCGGCGGCATAGCGTACCAGCTCCCGCTTGATACCAGGCAACAGATCCAGACCCGCCAAACCGATATCGCGCGCCAAGCCAAGTATCGGGTCCGGGTGCATAAACAACGATGGCAGTTTATCGCTGGCAGTTACCGTGCGGCGCTGGTCTGCGCGCTGTTTATCGCAATAGCGTTGCAATACACCGAGCTCGCCCAGGGGAATACCAGCCGCCTCGGCGCAGGCCAACTCCTTCGCCAACACTGCGATGTCCCGCAGCGCCAGATTGTAGCCCTGACCGGCAACCGGGTGCAGGGCGTGGGCCGCGTTGCCCATCACCACCACGCTCTTGCGCACCTGCTCCGTGGCTTGCACCAGCGCCAGCGGATAGCTGTGACGTTCACCGACCTGTAAAAATCGACCCAGGCGATAGCCAAAACGCTGCTGCAGCGCCGTTAAAAATTCCTGCTCGGGACAATCCAGCAAGACCTTCGATTGCTCTGCCGACAGGGTCCACACCAGGGCGCTGCGATGGATCCCGTCCGCTGTTGGCAGCAACGGTAACAGCGCTATGGGGCCGCTGTCGGTGAAGCGCTCAAAGGCGCAATTGCCGTGGCCGGCCGCCGATGCAACATTCGCGATCAAGGCGTGCTGGCGGTAGGGCTTTTCCTCGACTGAAACACCCAACTGGCTGCGCAATCCGGATTGCGCCCCATCGGCCACCAACAGCAGCCCGGTCTGGAGGTGGGTCTCGGTGGGCCCCTCCAGGGTAAGCTCTACGCCATCCGGCGTCGGTGTTGCCTGCACGACTCTGGCGGGACTGATGACCTCGACTCGCCCCTGTCTATACAGCGCTTGAATGAGGGCGTTACCCAACCAGGCGTTTTCCACCACATACCCCAGCGCAGGCCAGCCGTATTCGTCGCCCCGCATTAAGGTGCTGCCAAATCTGCCGCGATTGGATACATGAATGGACTCGATGGGGCACAGCCATTGTTCCAGTTCGGCCCACACACCCATTTTTTCGTATATTAATCTCGAGCTATAGCTCAGCGCGGTGGAGCGCGCATCGAAGGAGGGATGATAATTTGGCGCTTCGCCGGCCAGGGGGTCGGGAAACGGAAAACCCTCCACCAGGCTGATGCTGACCTTATCAGAGAGCAGCTGCGCCAATTGCAGGGCCAGACTAACACCCACCATGCCGCCGCCCGCAATCACGATGTCGCGGTGCGCACTCACTGACTGGCTGCCGTCATCAGAGATTCAATTTCAGCAACGGTTTTCGGCGCCCCGGCGGTAATGACTTCACAGCCCTGCGCGGTGACTACCACATCGTCTTCAATTCGCACGCCAATACCCCGCCAGCGCTTAGCCACTTTCTTATTGCGGGGAGAAATATAGATACCCGGCTCCACCGTCATTACCATACCAGGCTCCAGCACCCGCCATTCATCGGCCACCCGGTAGTCCCCAACATCGTGTACATCCAGACCCAGCCAATGCCCGGCGCGGTGCATGTAAAAGTCGCGATAGGCCTGCTGTTCAATCAAGGTCGCCACCTTGCCCTTCAGCAACCCCAGCGCGACCAGCCCCTCGGTGATGACTTGCACCGTCGCATCGTGCGCCTGGTTCCAGTGATTGCCCGGCGCAATCGCCTCTATTGCCGCGTTTTGTGCCTTCAGCACCAATTCGTAAATGGCCCGTTGTTGCCGCGTAAAGCGACCGTTCACAGGAAACGTGCGCGTCACATCGGACGCGT
>SMVA01326092.1_pt1 | contig 19470 bp, 12 predicted proteins | sample 2456451 | NCBI WGS metagenome assembly SMVA01 (sample SAMN11095933, study PRJNA526329) | marine sediment metagenome | biome: Marine sediment; feature: Surficial sediment; material: Deep marine sediment; isolation source: Hadal surficial sediment | place: Pacific Ocean | collected 2014-05 | depth... | reverse complement strand
CGCGGGACGGGCGAGCACAAGTGGACCGGCAGCCGCGTCGACCTCGTATTCGGTTCGAACTCTGAGCTTCGGGCGATCGCTGAAGTCTACGGGTGTGACGACGCCGAGCAGAAGTTCGTGGGTGACTTCGTGGCTGCGTGGGACAAGGTCATGAATCTCGATCGCTTCGACCTCGCCTGATCTCAACGAGGTGATCACTCCGCAACGTACGTCGACGATATTCAAACCGAATAACGGAGACTCTCTGACCTCGGCGTGGTATTCATTACGGACCCGACGAATGCCGGACCGGTGACTTTGGCGGTATCTGCGGATACTTGTGAAATCCTGATACAGATATCAGCCCTTGCCGGAATGTCCGTATATGGACTCCTCCTCCGTTTGCAAGCAAGGCGACTGATAACGGTTAGGCACGACTGCGTACGTATATCCGGCCTCGATAGTTGGCATACGTTGATGCCGGGTCTTAATGGGCTATCCGCGCGCCAGCTGCCAATCGCTTCTACGGACTCATAGTCCGCGGACATTCACGGGTTTTGCCGACGCCGGTTCGACCTGTTCGCCATCTGTCAATTTGCTTGGCAATTGTTGTTGGAAAGTTCTCCCACCGCCGCCTCAGGCCACGGCCAGTTGCGGGTTGTAATCAGTTCCCTGTCGCAACATTGCCCAGGCAATGCGTGCAGTCTTGTTCGCCAGCGCCACTGCGGCGACATTGGTGTAGCTGCGCTGGGCGATCTCGGTCACTCACCGGCTGACCGGATCGTCGCGATGTCGGGCCTGAGAGACGACGACGCGGGCGCCATGGATCAGTATCGTGCGCAGGTAGGCATCGCCGCGTTTGCTGATGCCCAGCAGCCGGCGTTTATCGCCGCTACTGTGCTGGCGCGGCGTAAGACCCAACGCCGCAGTCATTTGCCGGCCCTTCTGGAACTGCGATCCATCGCCTACGCTGGCAATCAAGGCCGTGGCGACCAGTGGACCGACCCCGCGCAGTTGTTGCAGGCGTTTGGCCACCGGGTCTTGGTCAGCGACCACCCGGATCTCCTGGTCCAGTTCCCGCAGGTGATCCTCGAGGTATTGCAGGTCTTCCCACAGGCCGTGTAGCAGGCACCGGAAACCCTTGCGCCAATCGAGGAATTACACAATCAACCAAAAGCTGCGTAAACTAACTTTTAAACTAGACCAGTAAATGCGGGCACGTCACAAAGCTTTATCTGGGTGTTCCCCTTTAGCCTTCATCTCAAAAACCCCACATTTCACCCCACATTAATTGTGGGATGTTAGCGTATCCAGGTGGACTGCTCAAGACATGAGATATCTATAAGTGAATGATAATATTATTAATATAGGACATTGTTGGACTTTAATGGACGCTATGTAGGCGGACCCTCGCTCCGCCATCATCTGAAAAGGGGTCTTCGGACCCCTTTCGACTGGCGGGCCGCTGGTCCGCGATCGAGGTCGTCCGGTAGCGGGTGATCCGGAGAGATTCCGACCAGTCGTCCGCCGGCAGCCCACTCGACGTTTATGCGTATAATCCGGCCCCGATGAATACGACCCATTTTCGAGGAGCGACTATGGACGATGCGACGCTGAAAGGCCTCTGCGCGATCAGCATGCTTTGCCTGGTTGGAATTGCGACGGCGGCCGACGCCGAACTGCAGACCGACGAGGAAAAGGTTTTCTATTATCTCGGTACGGCCCTGAGTGTTAATCTCGCGCCGCTGAATCCAACCGACGAAGAAGTCGAGCTGATCGTGCGCGGCCTGCACGATGCCCTGGCGGGTAACGCCATCGAGCTCGATGCCGAGGCCTTTGGTCTGAAACTGAACGAGATTGCGCAGGAGCGCATGGCTGTCTCGTCGCTTCGCGAAGAGGCCGCAGGACGAGAGTACCTCCAGCAGATGGCGGCGGAAGACGGCGCGATTATCACCGACTCGGGTATCGTCATCCTGGAACTCGTGGCCGGCACCGGCGCATCGCCGGCCCCGGATTCGACGGTTACGGCGCACTATCACGGCACCTTGCGAGATGGCACGGTGTTCGACAGCTCGGTCACGCGCGGCCAACCGTTTACGTCCTCTCTCGACAAAGTCATCCCGTGCTGGCGCGAGGCGATTCCGTCCATGCAGGAGGGCGGCAAGAGCAAGATCAGCTGTCCCGCCGAGCTCGCGTACGGCGACCGGGGCAGCGGTGCGATTCCGGGGGGTGCGGCTCTGACATTCGAGGTCGAACTGATCGACGTCGTCGAATAGCCGTCGGTTGATGAATACCCGGGCGCTGCTCAGGAACCCGCTGGCATGGATGTTTGGCGGCGCACTGGTCGTCTCCTGGTTATTCGGGTCCTGGCACGCGTTTGCGGCGCACGGTGCCGCTCAGGCGGGCATTGCGTTGCTCGTGCCGCCGTACGGCGTCTATATGGCGGTGGAGCAGGAGTACGGCCATGCTCGCGACGGGACGGGAGTCCGCGTGGCCGGCGACCGGGAAGCGGACATCGCGGTGTTGGTAGCACGCTGCAATGCGAACGCCGAGGCGCAGGAAAAATCGGGCCTCAGCAAGCGGGCGTACGATGTCTGGTGCGCGTGTACGATGCGGATGGCGCTCGATAACCTGCCTGACGGTGAGAACGAGTACGTGGCGAAACATGGCCGCAACTCGCCGCAATTTGCCCCGATAATCAAGCACGCCCGGGCGACCTGTTATGAATCGGCGAAATTTCTGGGAGGTTCCACCCGACTCGACTGAGCAACGGCAAGGCGCGTTGCGGCATCTGATTCAGACGCTGTCGACTTTGCTCGCGTTCGCTGCGGTCCGCAGGAATCTCTTTTCCAATTCAGCCGCCGGCAACGGCTTGCTGATCAGAAATCCCTGGATCTTGTCGCATCGTTGCGTGCGAAGGTACTCGCGTTGAGCGCGCGTCTCGACACCCTCGGCGACGACCTTGAGGTCCAGGTTGTGAGCCATCGCGATGATTGCCGCGCAGATGGCCGCGTCGTCTTTGTTGTTCTCGAGATCGGATACGAATGATCGATCTATCTTGAGCGTGTCGAGCGGCAGTCGTTTCAGGTAACTCAACGACGAGTAGCCCGTTCCAAAATCATCCATGGCCAGTAAGACGCCGGCTTTCTTTAGCTTGTTGAGGGTCTGCACGGTCTCGGCGACATCATTCATCACGATCGTCTCGGTCAGTTCGAGCTGCAGACTGGAGGGCGGGATACCGGCGTCGAAGATGGCCCGCAGCACGACTTCTGCAACGTCGCTGTGAAAGAACTGCTGACTGGATATGTTCACCGCCATTTCCAACTTGTGTTCGAACTTCTCCTGCCACTTACGGACCTGGCGGCAGGCATGCGTCAGGACCCATTCGCCGAGCGGCGTGATCAACCCGCATTCCTCGGCAAGGGGGATGAAGGTCGATGGTGGAATGTTGCCGCGTTCCGGGTGATTCCAGCGCAACAGCGCCTCGACGCCGACCATCTTGTCCGTTGCCATGTCGATCTGAGGTTGATAGTGCAGTTCGAGTTCGTCTCGTTGCAGGGCATAGCGCAGGCCATTCTCGAGTTCGAGTCGCTCGAGCGAGCGCAGGCTCATCGTCCCCGAGTAGAAGCGCACGCTGTTCCTGCCTGCGTTTTTCGCCTGGTACATGGCGACGTCGGCATTCTTCAACAGTGTATCGATGTCTTGCCCGTCGTCCGGGTAAAGTGACACGCCGATACTCGAAGTGACGACGAACTCATGGCCGAGGTGCTCGACCGGGCGCTTCAGTTCCGTGCGAATGCGGTCGGCCACAGCTACCGCGTCGTCGGCGCTTTCGAGATCTTGTAAAATCGCGACGAACTCGTCGCCGCCGAGGCGGGCGAGCCGCAGGTCCGTGTCGTCGGAATCCGGTCGCAGCACGCTGTCATCGGATCGAATGCAACCGTCAAGGCGTTCGGCAATCGTCTGCAGCACGGCATCACCGAAGTTGTGTCCCAGCGTGTCGTTGATGCGTTTGAAGTTGTCGAGATCGACATACAGTGCGGCCACCTTGGTTCCATTGATCGCCGCGCGTTCGATCGCTGTGGATAGCTGCTGCTGGAACAGCTGCCGGTTTGGCAGGCCGGTCAACGTGTCGTAGTAGGCCAGCTTGTGTACGGCTTCTTCGGCGCGTTTCCGATCGGTGATCTCACGGACGATTGCCAGCGTCAGATCATTCAGATACGGAACGATCTGCAGCTCGTAGTGATGCCGGGCATCCGCATCGCCGAGCTGGAACTCGCATTGCTGCGACTGGCCGTCATTGATGACGGCGCGAATGCGGGCGGACCAGCACGCGGCGATGTCCTCCGGCAGGTATTCGTTGATGGTCAGTTGGTCACCGCGCGGCTCCGGCATCGTCGCTGCCTCGCCGCCGGCGAGGTAATTCATGATCGTGCCGTCGCGCCGGAGCACGAATAACGTGTCGGGCATGGCGTTCAGCAAAGCATCGTTCTTGGCCTCGCTGGTCCGCAGGTCCTGGTAGGTGAGACTCGCGCGGAGGACGTAGCGGACCCGGTGGCTGATCAGCGACCAGTTGATCGGTTTCGGCAGGAAGTCGGTTGCGCCCGCGGCGTATGCCCGGTTGACCGACTCGATGTCCTCGAGACCGGTGACCATCAGGATCGGCACGTGTGCCCCGACCGCATCGGCACGAATCCGCTTGCAGGCCTCATAGCCGTTCAGCTTCGGCATATCGACATCCATCAGGATCACCGCGGGTTGATGCTTGATGAACATCCGCAACGCTGCTTCGCCGTCTTCGGCTTCCTCGACGCGGAATCCGGCTTTCTCCAGCGTCGCTCGGACGAGCATCCGCAAGGTCGGATCATCGTCGACGACGAGGATTACGTCTTGCTGGCTGTTCACCATGGTTTCCACGTTCAGCTCCGGCTCCATTTCCGCAGTTCGTCGAGCACTATGCGGTGTTCCATCTGGACCGCGGCCAGGCGTTCGGTCAAGCCGTCGAGTACGTTGTCTCGCGCGGCAAGTTCGATTTCGCGGCACATGGAGACGAGTCGTTCTGCACCGACGTTGCCACTGCTCGACTTCAGGGCATGAGCGGCACTGCTGACTCCATGCTCATCGCTGTCGGACAATGCATCGGCCAGCGTTTGGATCAAGTCGACCGAGCTCGTCTCGTATACGTTGATGACCTGGGTCGCGAGTTCTTTGCCCCGCGATGGATCCAGCGTACTGATGATTTCCAGCGTTTTTGTGCTAATTGCAGCCGTGCTGTCGATCGCGGTCGCTGCTTGCGCGTGCGGACCCGGCGGGTCGTCGGCGTCCCTGCTACGGGGTTGTTCAACGGTCGTTCCCATTGGCAGCCAGCGGACGAGGATTTCATGCAAGGCGTTCATGCTGAATGGTTTGCTGAGGAAGGCGTCCATGCCGATTGTGAGACAGCGGCGACGGTCTTCCGGCAGCGCGTGCGCTGTCAGTGCGACGATCGGCAGGCGCTCGTGCTCGGGGATGTCCGCCTCCCATTCGCGAATCGCCTGAGTGGCCGCATAGCCGTCCATAATCGGCATCTCACAGTCCATCAGGATCAGGTCGAATTGCTGTCGGCGGACGATCTCCACGGCTTCCTGCCCATTTGCGACCTCGTCGACCTTGCACTGCATCGCGTTCAGCATGCTGGTGGCAACCTCGCGGTTAACGACGTTGTCCTCGACGAGCAGGATGTGTGCGTTGACCGGTCGGGTCATCGGCAGAGTTGCGTGTTGTCGTCGTTCTCGCTTCGGCTCGCCTTGCTTGTGAATGTTGAGTACCTGTGCGATGCACTGGCGCAGTCGCGCCGGTCGTGCCGGCTTGTTCAGGTATGCCAGGACGCCCGCATCAGCCATGCGCTGGCCGCCGTCGTCTGCCGCGGCGGACGTCAGCATGATCATCTTCGTCGATGCCAGCTGCGTGTCACTCTGGATCCGGTTGGCCAATTCCAGACCATCCATATTCGGCATGTGCCAGTCGAGGATCGCGAGATCATACGGAGTGCCGCTCCTCGCTGAGGTCGTCAGCTGCGTCAACGCCCCGGGTCCGTCCGCAGCCGAATCCGCATGGATTCCCCAGGCGCCGAGTTGGTGCAGCAGGATCTCGCGATTCGTCGAGTTGTCGTCGACGATCAGTACGCGCAGTGAGCCGGGATCCTCGAGATCCGACAACGTGGTTTCGTGCCACGCGCGTGTATCCTGGGCGAAGTTGACCGTGAACCAGAACGTCGTGCCTTTGTTCGGCACACTGTCGACGCCGATCGTGCCACCCATGAGTTCTGCCAGCTGCTTGCAAATCGCGAGCCCGAGCCCGGTGCCGCCGTAGCGTCGTGTCGTGCTGCCGTCTTCCTGCGAGAATAACTCGAAGATCAGCTCCTGGCTGGCGGGCTTGATACCGATACCGGTGTCGATTACCTCAAAGCGGAATTTCGTCGCGTCGCCTTCGGCAACGGCCTCGCGAACGCGAATGACGACTTCCCCATGTTCGGTGAACTTGATTGCATTACCGATCAGGTTCGTCAGGATCTGCCGCAGGCGCGTCTGGTCACCACGAACGAGAGTGTCCATCCGCGGCGCGATATCGCAGAGCATTTCGAGGCCCTTGCTCTGTGCGCGAATCGACAGCAGTTCGACGACACTCTCGACGACATCACGCAGATCGAATTCCGCACGTTCGAGCTCGAGTTTGCCGGCCTCGATCTTCGAGAAGTCGAGGATGTCGTTGATGATATCGAGCAGCGAATCTGCCGAGTCACGAATCGTTTCGGCGAAGTGTCTTTGCTTCGGATCGAGTTCGGAAACGAGTATCAGCTCAGTCATGCCGAGTACGCCGTTCATCGGCGTACGGATCTCGTGGCTCATCCGAGCCAGGAACTCGCTCTTGGCGGTGTTGGCCTTCTCGGCGGTGTCCTTGGCGGCTATCAATTCGGCTATCGCGAGTTTTAGTTTTTCGTTCGCCTGCGTCAGGCTTCTCGCTTGTTCGTCGAGCTTCTGGCGACCCTCAGTGAGCCGCTGGTCCCGTTCCGATATCTGCTGGAGCATGTTGTTGAAGCCGTCGATCAGGCTGCCGACCTCGTCATCGCCGGCTTTCTGAGCGCGTAACGAATAGTCTTCATCGTCAGTCACGCGCCGCATGAGATCGGCAAGCCCGAGAATCGGCCGCGATACCAGTGCCTGGAGCCGGAATGACAAGAACCAGGCAACGAGTACGGCCAGTGCGACCGTGATGCCGGCCATCCAGGCAAAACGCACGAGCGTCTGCACCAGCGGCTGCAGGGTTGCCTGCACATGCACGTAACCGATTATCTCGCGGTCGAAATGAATGGGTTGCAGGATGTCGATCGACTGCAGCCCATTGAACGAGCGCACCGGCTCTCCGCCAGACACCCATTCGCGCAGCAATGCCCGTTGCTCTTCCAACTCGCCCTCCGTCAGGCTAACTGATGCGGAGGAATAGAAGGCGAGGCTCTGGCCGTTGGTGTCGAAAATCTGTGCGACGATGATGCTGGGCTCGGCCTCAAGCGACTGCAGCACCCGCTTCGCGAGCGCTCGGTCTTCGAACGTGATGGCCGCGACGCTGTTCGTGCCGATGATGTCTGCCATCGTGCTGAGGTTCTCGACGATATCCTGTCGATAGGCCATCCCTTCGGTGGTGGCTTGCATCAGCGATGCGAGTAGCAACGCCGTGATGGTCGTCGCCAGCATGATGCTGATGAGTTTCTTTGCAATGGGGATGTCGGCGAACGATCTCATAGCCATGCTCTAGCGAGCGCTCCCGCCGTTTCTGATCGTAGCCAGCTGTAACAGTTGTGCGCTGATGCCGAGCCCGGCCCGCTCGCTCGCGCCGACGTTGATCGCGAACCGGATCCGGTTCTGCTGGATCTCAAGCGTAACGATGCCGCCGAGGTCGACGAAATCTTCGGTGTCGCCGATGGTCAGCACCGGCGAATTTGCGACACCAGAAACCAGTGCGATCCGTCGTCCGTCTGCCGCCTCGCCCAGGAACAGGATCTTGCAGTTACTTGCAATCGCCTCGGTCTCGTCGAAACGCAGCACTTCGATTGAGCGCCCTTGTACGATCTTGCCGGTCAGAGCATCCAGGGCTGGCCCGATCGGGTCAGCGGCGGGCAGACAGATGGACAGCGGTTCTTTGCGAGTCGTGAATGCGTCGTCCGGCCACGAGACGAACTTCGAAATCTTATAGATAATCGCCGCTTTGACGGCATATTCGGATGCACCTTGTTCCTCTGCCGCGACCGATTGAATGCCGTCGAACAATATTAACGACAGGCACAGGCATGCCAGACGTGCGAGTCGTATTCGACCGCGAGTCGTCGATGTATGGTGTGTTGTCAACACGTTGCTTTGGGTATTCCTGCTACCGCCTCTTGCTCAAAACTGCCAGACGAGTTCCGCCAGCGCTTCACGTTTGATCTCGATCGCCTGATTCGAACCGAACTCCTCATGGAACTCCAGGTGACTGGAGTCCAGCAGGTTGCGGCCGATCAGGCTCAGTCGAATCGAATCGGTCGCCTGCCAGGCAAGGCGCGCGTCGAGCGTCACGTAGGCGTCGACCTGCTGTTTTTCCAGTTCGCCGACGTAACGCAGCCACAGGTCGAGCATCGAAGAAGTGCCGAGGCTCATGTTAGAGCGCAATGACAACTGATTCTCCGGGCTGTCTTCGCCGGCTGAGTTCGGCTCGGTGCTGTCGGTATCGCCACCCATCTTGAGGAACGTGTAGGCGGCGTACATGCGCCACCAGTCCTGTGCGACAAACGACAACGCCAGCTCGAAGCCCTTGGTGTCCTGCTTCGCCTGGTTGATAAAACTCAGCGGTAGTTCGGCGTAGGCAATCGACGCGAAGCAGGCCGGATTGGAAATCGACAATCCGGCCGGCTGACAGACGATGTCGCCTGCCTGAATCACACGCAAGTCTTTGTAGTCATTCAGGAATACGGTGATATCGATCGTCATGTCTTCGAACGGCTGCGCACGGTAGCCGAGCTCGTAGGCCATGACTTCCTCGCTGTCGAATTCCGGATCGCCATTGACCGTCACGGCGAAAGGAACGGGAAAGGTATTGGTGCCGGTAAACGGCGGTACGACGTCGCCCAGTATTCGTGCATTCTGTTCGATGCGGTTCGGCGTCCGGATAGCTTTGGCGACCGAGCCCCACAGCGTGCTGGTCTCGCTCATGAGCCAGCTCAGGCGCACATTTGGCGACCACTCGGCGTTGGATTGACTGAAACTGTTCTTCTCGACCTTGGTGCCCAGCGTCAGGAAGAGGTCGTCGGCATGCAGGCGAATTTCGTCCTGCACGAAGCCGCTGTAGAGGCGCTGCGTCCGGTCAGCCGGGTACAGCGCGAATGTCTCGCTGCCGATCGTCCGGTCTTCGCTGAGGCGGATGCCGAAGCCCCAGACGATGTCATTGCGCGAGCCCAGCTTGAAGTGGTGCTGGACATCCAGATCGTAGGTATCCCGATCCTCGGCGGGAGCCACTCCACCGCGCTCGCTATGGTCGTAGTACACCTGGAGGTGGAGGTCGGACGTTTCGGACAGGGTGCGATTCCAGTTCATCGTCAGGAAACTGCCGGTCGGTTTCACGGTGACATCGGTGTTGACCGTATAAGGCGGCGTCACGGAGTTGGCGGTGAAGTTCTCGCCCACGCTGCCATCGTAGTGCTCGGCGGTTATCGTGAACGAGTCGTTCTCGCCGGGCTCCCAGTCGATGCGTGTGCCGACACGGCCCATGTCCCAGTCGTCGTATGAGCTGCCATTGATCTTCGGCGCATCGCCGTTCCGATCGAAATACTTGGCGTACACGCGATAGTCGACGGCGCTGCCGGCCGATCCGCCCCAGCGGACGGTCGCCTCGGCCCTGGTCAGGGAGCCGACTGCGACATCCGCCCTGAGGCCGGGGGTCTCGCTCGCATCTTTCGTAATAATGTTGATTACGCCATTAACGGCATTCGAGCCCCACATGACCGCGCCGGGTCCGCGAATGACCTCGATCCGTTCGATGGAGGAAAGGTCGGTGTCCTGAACGTCCCAGCGAACGCCGGAAAACATCGGGCTGTATAGCGTTCGCCCATCCATCAATACGAGCAGCTTGTTCGCGAAGATGCCATTTGGGCCGCGCGCCGTGACGGCCCACGTACTGGAGTCGACTTGCGCGACCTGTATTCCAGGCACCATGCGCAGGATGTCTGGCAGCGTTCTTGCTCCGGATCGCTGGATGTCGGTCTGTGAAACAACAAAGATTGCAGCAGGTGAACTCGACAGCGTCTGCGGTCTTCGCGACACCGTCGTCACCGTGACCTGCAACAGTTCTTCCAGGCTTAAACCGATGAGTTGTTCCGTCTCGGCTTCCGTCGTGACCGTCGCCGAAGCACAAAACACGGTGTATGCACTGAAAATGAACGCAACGACCCGCAGCCAAACGCCGTTTGGCAGTTTGTTAGTGGCCATAGTGACTCGGCACTCCACAATGCAGATTTGTCAACAACACGCCCCTGGGACAGGCTCCGGAGCCTGTGACCCTGCAAGTTCACACGGTTCGTGGGTATAAAGCTGTGACAGACTGCACAACCCATCATTCTGTAAAACACCGGGTTATTGTGTCTCGGCGAGGCGCGCGCGAAATGCCTGCGAAAACGCCTTTCGGTACGGCACGTCGGTGCGCAATGTGATCTGCGTCACACTAGGGTGCGGAGGTGAGGTGCGGTCGCTCCAATGGCGGCGTCAGGAATCGCGTATCAGGAATGGCGCATCAGGAATGGCGCATCAGGAATGGCGGCGAAAGAAATGAACCGTCTTTTCGGTGTCCGGCTCTGGCTGGCTCCTGTCGCAGTCACTGCACGCCGACGCACGACTGCGATCGCGTCTCCAGCGTCGATAGACAGCGAATGCGACGACGGCCATGACGATGCCCAGCGCGACCAGTTCCTGAAATCCTATTGGCATGTGCGTCGACCGTCAAGTTACCTGACTACCCAACTGGTAAATCAGCAGCGCGCCGAGGTAGCCAAGCCCGGTCATGTAACACCAGGCGAATAGCGGCCATCGCCACCCGTTCGTCTCGCGGTACATGACGGCTATCGTCGCCGCGCACTGCAGACAAAAAGCATAGAACACCAGCAGTCCGATGACCATCGGCAGCGTAAATACGCGTGTGCCATCCGCGTGGCGTGCGTCTTTGAGTCGGTCGCCCAGCGCATGCTCGTTGCTTGTGGCATCGCCGACCGCGTATATCGTTCCCAGAACGGCAATGACGACCTCGCGCGCGGGGAAGCCCGCGATGACCGCCGCGGAGACCTTCCAGTCCCAGCCGAGGGGCGCGAAGATCGGCGTAACGAATTTGCCGATGTGTCCGAGCGCGCTTCGTTCGAGCAGTTCCGCCGACTCGAGCTGGTCGATGTCGCCGAGCCGTGCCGCGAGCGCCTCGCCCTGCGACGTTGCTGCGGCCTCGACACGCTGGGTCTCATAGTGGTCCATGATCACCTGAGGTCGCGGGAAATAGGCGAGTGCCCAGATGACGACGGCGACCGTGAAAATGATCGTGCCCGCCCGCTTCAGGAAGATCTTGCCGCGTGCGAGCAATTTGATCAGCGTCGACCTGAACGACGGCAACCGATACGGGGGCAGCTCGATCAGGAAGGTGGGTGTCGGGCCTCTCAGGACCGTGCGCTTCAGAAGCAATGCCGTGATAATTCCGCCGACGATGCCGAGCAGGTAGAGCCCGAGGAGCACGAGTCCCTGCTGGTTGATCAAACCGGCGAGGTAATACCGTTCCGGGACGAAGGCGGCGATGAGCAGGGCATAGACCGGCAGGCGCGCCGAGCAGGTCATCAGCGGTGCCGACAGCATCGTCGCGAGCCGGTCGCGGCGTTCAGGGATGACGCGGGTCGCCATGATGGCGGGCACCGCGCACGCGAAGGCCGACAGCATCGGGATGAACGACTGGCCCGATAAGCCACAGCTGCGCATGACCCGGTCGGCCATGAACGCGACGCGCGGCATGTAACCTGAGTCCTCGAGGAAAATGATGAACGCGAACAGGATCAGGATCTGCGGCAGGAAAATCACGACGCTGCCCACGCCTCCGATCACCCCGTCCACGAGCAGGCTGGACAATGCCCCGGGCGGCATGCGCGCCGCGATCACACCGCCGAGTCCGCTGGCGGCGCTATCGATCAGCTCCATCATCGGAGTCGCCCACGAGAAGACCGCCTGGAAGACCGTGGCCATGACAAAGATGAATAACAGCAGTCCGATGACGGGTTGATTCGTTATCCGGTCGAGCCGGTCGGTAAAGCTGGGGCGTGGCGTCTGGCGTTCTTCGGCTTCCGCGAGCACACGACCGATTAATTCGTACCGTGCCTTGGCCTCCATCGCAGCCAGGGATGCGCCGGTGCTGAGTCTGCTGCGTTGTTCCTCGAGTTCGGCGAAAACGTCCGGACCCGCGATCAGCTCGAACCGGCGTTCGGCGCTGCCGTGGGCATCGATCAGGGCACGTTCAATCTCATATTCGGTCAGGTGCGAGCCGGTGTCCCGCAGACGGGTCCAGAGCTGCTTCGCGGCCAGGTGCGCCGCCGGCAGTAATATCGGTCGCTCCGGTGGCTGCTCGTGGATCGCGGCGGCCAATGCGGTACGCAGTTCGTCCAGTCCGTGGCCGGCGGTCGCGACGATCGGCACGACCGTGATGCCGAGCTGCCGACCGATGTGTTCGCAGTCCACGCGAATACCTTTTTGTTTCGCGAGGTCGATCATGTTGACTGCGAGTACGATCGGCAGATCGAGTTCGGCCAGTTGCGTGATCAGGAAGAGGTTACGTCTCAGGTTCGCCGCGTCCGCGACAGCCAGGATCGCCTTCGGTCGGGGGGTCGATTCGACGTGACCGAGCAGCACGTCGATCGCGATCATCTCATCGGGCGATTGTGCGGCGAGCGAATAGGCGCCCGGCAGGTCGACGAGGGTGACAGCCTGGCCGTCCAGGTCGACTGACCCGGTGTGCCGCTCCACCGTGACCCCGGGATAGTTCGCCGTTTTCTGCCTCAGGCCCGTCAGCGCGTTGAATAATGTGCTCTTGCCCGTGTTGGGATTGCCAATAACGGCGATGAGCGTCGTTGGAGATGCGGCCGGCCCGGCGACCGGTTGCGGGTTACTCATGGTCGAGCGCGATCTTGACGCGTCGGGCGTCGGCTCTCCGGAGCGACAATGCGTAGCCCATGATCTCGACCTCGATCGGATCACCGCCGAGCGCCTTGCGCGTGACGGACACCGGTGACCCCTCGAGGAGCCCGAGCGCCATCAGCCGCTGGACGCGTGGGCCGTCGCCGTCAATGGCCGTAATCGTAGCGGCCCGTCCGGTGTCCAGTTGGTCGAGAGTCATCGTGCCTGCCAGGTTGCGTGGGTGGCTCATAATTGTAAATGAGAATCATTATCATTTAAACCCGTTGTGTCGATAGGGATTTACCGCAACGCGGTCATGAATGCATCGGGGGGGCGAGAGGGGGGTGGGGCGGGCACGGCCGTATCGCCGGACGAGGCGCACTCCGCTGTGTTGCGGCGAACAGGTCGAAAGAGCGGGTCAGGCGAGCGGCTTAGACGAGTTTGGGGCGAGCTGACTGCAGGATTTCGACTTCGTGCTTGTAGGCGCGCGCGAATTCGTCGCTGAACGCCTGTGGCAGCTTGCCTTCCTCGCCGTACGTCAGCGTATGGTACGACTCCTCGTAGAGTTCCCAATACTTCAGGCGGTTGGTGCCGGCAAGCAGCGGGTTGCGCTTCAGGCCCTGGTCGAAGCGCGTGCGCAGTTCGTCCGGATCGAGGTGCCCCAGAAAATCAACGAGTGCCTGTTGCATCGCCCGGGGCACGGCTTTCTCGTGGTTGCTGATCTCGCGAAATGACGCGTCAATGGCCTCGGCCGACGACAGATACGATTTGCTGCGATCGCCCAGCAGGTATTGCAGCGCTTCGCCAACGGACGGTGAGAACTTCAGTGGATTGTTGTCGGCGCTCTGGATCATCGTGTTCGACAATCGGAACGCATCTTTCAGGTACGCCCGCTCGTTCATCAATCCCATGAGCCCGCCAACCAGGCCGCGCAGCAGCTGACCGGCCGTCTGCAGTACGTCGGCCGGCGCGCAGCCGGCGATGTCGGCGGGCTTGATGCCGGCCGCTTTCAGCAGGACCTCGACCGCCCGGTCAGCAGCCTCGCTGCCCGGGTCGCGGTCGGCAAGCACCTGGTCAGCCGGGATTCGTGCGCTGAGTTGACTCAAGTGCTCAGAATTCTCGCCCGCGAGGTGGCGCGCCAGCGCGCCATCTTCGTCGACCATGCGGCCGGCATCGACGAGCGCCAGCTCCATGGATTCGTCCTCTTCGACGAGTTGCGCCCGGACGACCGAGTCCCGCATGCCGTCGTCGATCAATTCGGTCGTGTCCTCGGTGATATCGACCTTCATGTCGTAATCGCCGAAACGCAGTTGGTCGCCGGCGAATAGCCGTTGCGGGTGGCCGCGGCCGACCGGCGTGTCGGCGCCGTTGATATACACGCCGTTGCGACTCGTATCGACGAGGTAGTAGGCGCCGCCCTGGAAATCGATCAATGCATGTCGACCGGAGATATACCGGTTCGGATCCGGCAGGACCCAATCGTTATCGGCATTACGCCCAATCGTTCCGCCGCCGGCGGCGAATTCCTTCTCCTGCTCGGCGCCGAGCAGGTTACGATTGGTACTTATGACGCAAAGACGCAGCGGCATCGCGCGCTCCCAGTGACAACACATTCGCCCGCAGCAACACCCGAGGGGGTCGATACGGCGTTCCTCCCGCTCGAAAGCATGGATGAAACGTGGCCGCGATGCCCGGCCGCAGTTCACATTTCACAGGGCCTCCGGACGGTTCAGATGCCGGAGACTTGCGCTATAATCGCGCGCAAATGGTATCAAGCCCCCCTATTTGACTTAATTTCTGGAGTCGGTGTTTGTCATGACGGCGCGTTTACTGTATCGGATTGTGTTCTTGAATCAGGGCAAGATCTACGAGATCTATGCCCGCAGTATCGCGCAGGGCGATCTGTTTGGCTTCGTCGAGGTTGAGGATCTCGTATTCGGCGAGCGGACCACGGTCGTCGTCGATCCCGCCGAGGAACGCATCAAATCCGAATTTGCCGGTGTGCACCGCACCTATATCCCGATGCATGCCATCATGCGTATCGACCAGGTCGAGAAGCAAGGCGTCAGCAAAATCAGCTCGGTCGATGCCAGCAACGTCGCGCAATTCCCGATGCCGGTGTATACCCCCCCGGGTGGCCAGGGTGGTGGCCTCGGGGATAACTAGCAGCCCGTTAGCCCTTGCCAGCGTGGCCATTCAACGGATACCAGCCATGAGGTACGACGAGGCCTGATGCTCGAGATTCGAGGGTCTTTGGCGCTATCCGCATTTCGCCGCGACCAGCTCCTGAAGACGTTGCAGGACGCGGTGCCCGGGGTCGTGGCCATCCACGCCCGGTTTGTTCACTTCGTCGACCTGTCGGTGCCGCTCGCGGCAGGCGACGACGCGATCCTGCGTGACTTGCTGACCTATGGCAGCCATGTCGACGATGACGAGGCCGCTGCCGTGGATGCCTTGCGGCTCGTGGTCATCCCGCGCGTCGGCACCATTTCGCCGTGGTCGAGCAAGGCCACCGACATCGCGCACATTTGCGGCCTGGCGGCCGTTGAACGCATCGAGCGCGGCATCGAGTACCAGCTCGACGTCGGCGGCGTGCTCGAGGCGCCCGAACGCGCGGCCCTGGCGGCCTGCCTGCACGATCGCATGACGGAGTCGGTTGCGGACGACGGCGTCGACGCCGAAACCCTGTTTTCGCATCACGCGCCGGGTCGACTCGGCCATGTGCCCCTGACGGCAGAGGGCACGGCGGCGCTCGAGCGTGCCAATCGCGAACTCGGCCTGGCGTTGTCGGCCGACGAGATCGATTACCTCACCGACCGGTTTGGCGAGCTCGGCCGCGATCCGACGGACACCGAACTGATGATGTTCGCGCAGGCGAACTCCGAGCATTGCCGGCACAAGATATTCAACGCGAGCTGGATCATCGACGGGCGGGAGCGTGACGAGACCTTGTTCGGCATGATCCGATCGACCCATGCGAACAATCCGGATCGTGTCCTGAGCGCCTACGTCGACAATGCCGCCGTCATGGAAGGGGGTAACGCCGAGCGACTCATTGCCGATCCCGCTACCGGCGAATATCGGCACATGCGCGAACCGGTGCACACGCTGATGAAGGTCGAGACGCATAATCACCCGACCGCGATTGCGCCGTTTCCGGGCGCTGCGACCGGCAGCGGTGGCGAGATCCGCGACGAGGGCGCCACCGGTCGCGGTGCCCGGCCCAAGGCCGGCCTGACCGGTTACTCCGTATCGCATCTGCACCTGCCGGGCGACCGGCAGCCGTGGGAAGACAGCTCGGGGGAGGACGGCCCGGGTCGGCCCGAACGCATCGCATCGGCATTCCAGATCATGATCGAGGGGCCGATTGGCGGCGCGGCCTTCAACAACGAATTCGGCCGACCGAACATCCTCGGCTACTTCCGCACGTTCGAGTCCGCGCACCGGGCAGGCAGCCATCGCGCCTGGGGTTACCACAAGCCAATCATGATCGCCGGCGGGGTCGGCGCGATTCGCGGCGCCGACGTTCTGAAAGGCGAGGTGCCGTCCGGTGCGCTGCTGATCGTGCTCGGCGGGCCGGCCATGCTGATTGGTCTCGGCGGCGGCGCCGCGTCGTCGATGGGCAGCGGCACGAGTACCGAGGATCTCGATTTCGCATCTGTCCAGCGCGGCAATCCTGAGATTCAGCGCCGCGCACAGCAGGTCATCGACAGTTGCTGGTCGTCCGGCATCGCAGGTGCCGACAACCCGTTGGTCATCATCCACGATGTCGGTGCCGGCGGCCTGTCCAACGCGGTCCCCGAAGTCGTCGACCACAGCAAGCGCGGCGCTCAGATCGACCTGCGCAAAATACCGAATGCAGAGCCCGGCATGTCACCGCTCGAAATCTGGTGCAACGAGGCCCAGGAACGTTACGTGCTCGCCATCCAGCCGCATGCGCTCGACTGGTTCGACGCGGTGTGTCGACGCGAGCGCTGTCCCTACGCCGTTCTGGGCACGCTCGACGAGTCAGGTGAGTTGCGGGTCGTCGACGCGGTGGGCGGCGATCGCCCGGTCGACATGCCGCTCGAGATCCTGTTCGGCAAACCGCCGCAGACCGTCATGCGGATTACGCGCGGGCGCGACCATCAGCAGCCCGCGGTGTTCGACGGGATCGATCTTGCCGAGGCGGTACGCCGCGTCCTGAGATTCCCGACGGTGGCCGACAAGTCCTTCCTGATCCATATCGGCGACCGGACCGTCGGTGGCCTCGTGGCGCGAGACCAGAATATCGGTCCGTGGCAGGTGCCCGTCAGCGATGTGGCCGTGACGTCGCTGGACTACGAGGGCTATCGGGGCGAGGCGATGGCCATGGGTGAGCGGACGCCGGTCGCCGTAACCCGGCCGGCCGCGTCGGGCCGGCTTGCCATCGCCGAGGCGATCACCAATCTCGCCGCGGCCGACGTTCCAGCGCTCGACCAGGTGTGCATGTCGGCGAACTGGATGGCAGCGAGCGGCGTCGACGGTGAAGACGAGGCGCTGTTCGACACGGTCCACGCGGTCGCCGAATTGTGTTGTGAGCTGCGCATCGCGATTCCGGTCGGCAAGGACTCATTGTCGATGCGCACGTGCTGGGACGTGGATGGTGTCGACCATGAGGTGACCGCGCCCGTTTCCCTGATCATTTCCGCGTTCGCACCCGTCGCCGATGTGCGCCGCACATTGACGCCGCAACTCGTTGACGCACCGGATACCAGTCTGTACCTCGTCGACCTCGGTGCCGGGCGCGACCGGCTGGGAGCGTCGAGCCTGGCACAGTGCTTCAAGATTGTCGGCGGCGAGCCGCCCGACCTCGATGATCCCGCTGCGTTGCGCGGTCTGTTCGCGGCGATTCGCGAACTCGACCGCGACAACCGTCTGCTCGCGTATCACGACCGCTCCGACGGCGGCCTGTTCGCGACCGTGTGCGAGATGGCGTTCGCCGGTCGTCGCGGCGTTCACCTGGAGCTCGAACCGACACGTGAGGCACTCGGTGCGTTGTTCGCCGAAGAACCGGGCGCCGTGATCCAGATTCGCGACACGGACGGCAGCACCGTGGCGGCAGCCATGGAGGCGCATGGGCTCGGTGGCCTGTTCCGGCGCATCGGGCGCGTCGAAGATGGCGAGCGCATTCGAATAGAACAAGACGGCACCATGCTCCTGGATTTATCCCGAACCGAACTGCACGGCACCTGGTCGCAGGTCAGTTACCGGATGCAGTCGCTGCGCGACAACCCGGTCACCGCGCGCGAGGCCTATGCGGCGACCCTCGATCCATCCGACCCCGGCCTGCGGCCGGTCGTGACGTTCGCCGCCAACGAGAATCCCGCGGCGCCGTTCATCGCGACGGGCGTGCGCCCCAGGGTTGCGATCCTCCGCGAGCAGGGCGTCAACAGTCACTCCGAGATGGCGTCGGCGTTCCATCGCGCCGGCTTCCAGTCGGTCGACGTGCACATGTCCGACATTCTCGAGGGCCGGCGCTCCCTCGACGAGTTCGTCGGGCTGGTCGCGTGCGGTGGCTTCTCGTTCGGTGATGTGCTCGGCGCCGGCGGCGGCTGGGCCAAGTCGATCTTGTTCGATAGCCGCGCGCGCGAGGAGTTCGAGGCCTTCTTCAACCGCAGCGACAGCTTCGCGCTCGGCGTCTGCAATGGTTGCCAGATGTTGTCGGCGTTGCGGGGGATCGTACCCGGCGCCGAGCACTGGCCGCGCTTCGTGCAGAACCTGTCCGAGCAGTTCGAGGCGCGCCTGAGTCTGGTCGAAGTGCTCGATTCGCCATCGATATTTCTGCGGGGCATGAGTGGGTCGCGGCTACTGATCGCGACGTCACACGGCGAAGGCCGCGCGGAGTTCGACGATGGGAACAGTCTTGCGACGTTGCGCGATCATGCGCGTGTCGCGATTCGTTACGTCGACAATCACGGTCACGTGGCGTCGACGTACCCCGCGAACCCGAACGGTTCTCCCGGCGGCGTCGCCGGTTTCTGTTCCGCCGACGGACGCACGACGATCCTGATGCCGCACCCGGAACGCGTGTTTCGGTCCGTGCAACATTCCTGGCATCCGCAGGACTGGGGCGAGGACGGGCCGTGGATGCGGATGTTCTATAACGCCCGGGCGTGGGTCGGCTAGGGACAGACGTCGATGCGACTGCCCGGACCGTTCGAGATTTATCGTGTACAGGAGTTCCAGTGGGACGAACGGCGGCTGGATTTTCTGTTCGCGAACGCCGACGCGGAGGATTTCTCACGGACGCGCAGCTCACGCGACGAGCGCTTCG
>SMVA01055361.1_pt1 | contig 19470 bp, 17 predicted proteins | sample 2456451 | NCBI WGS metagenome assembly SMVA01 (sample SAMN11095933, study PRJNA526329) | marine sediment metagenome | biome: Marine sediment; feature: Surficial sediment; material: Deep marine sediment; isolation source: Hadal surficial sediment | place: Pacific Ocean | collected 2014-05 | depth... | reverse complement strand
CGCCATGGCCGCACGGAAGGTGACCCCATTCCCGTCTCTCCCAGCTTTTACTCTGCTTGGCGCGATCCCCTCGTGGTTCACGACCAGTCGTTCCTGGGGCATGTGCTTCTTACTGGTGGCCGTACTTTTGGCAGTACAAGCATAAGGCTGGATGCTTTCAATCTTGATAGTGGCCAGGGAACATTCCTTGGAAGTGTCCCCTCGTCGTCACTAGGTCAGTTGATGGGCCTGGCGGAGGGGCTGGGCGAGAATCATGCGACAGGTCTCTTTTTTACCGGGGTTCTCACGCTCGGCGGGACCCACCTGTGGGACATAGATACGCGGCTCAGAAGAATAACCACAGTCACCGCGATTCAGCCCGGAGATCTGCGTCTGGGGGCGATCTCCCGCGGACCTGACCAGACACTCTATGCACTCGGCCTGGAAGAGCAGGCCGGCCGCCTCTATACCATCGATGAAGAAACGGGCCAAGCACTGGAGATAGGCGACTCGGGCGATCGTCTGCTCAGAGGGCTGGCCTGGCGCCTGGCCGGCCCCTTGAACAGTTGCCTGTCCTTTGTCCGTGACGCGGAAGAAGTCCTGACTGTCAATGGCTCTGCTTGCGGGCCACCGATGGCGCGGGCCGGCCGGGATCAGGTCGTCGAATGCGCTTCCGCCGCGGGGTCGCCGGTGCAACTGGACGGCACGGCTTCGTCGGACCCCAATTCAACACCCGGGACTCGTGACGACATCGTGTCTTACGAGTGGTGGGAAATCGACGCTTCAGGGGATCGCCGCCAGCTGGGGGCAGGCGAGAAGCTGACGGTCACCCTGCCCCGGGGTTCTCACCGGGTCATTCTCCGCGTCACCGATACGTTCGGCACCATGAATGAGGATGAGGTGAGCATCACCATCGCCGACACCACGCCACCACATCTGACTCTGGGAGTCTCACCCAGCATGCTCTGGCCGCCGAATCATGCGCTGGTGCCGGTGGATATTACTGCCGTGGCCACCGATTCATGTGGCGTTGCCGGGGTGACACTGATGAATGTGACCAGTTCCGAGGCAGATGATGCCACAGGGACAGGTGATGGCTCTACAACCGGGGATATCGCCGGCACCGAGGTGGGATCTGCCGATACGCACATCCTGCTGCGGGCGGAACGGGCGGCGGGGGGATCGGGCCGGGTCTATGTGATCCACTACATGGCCCGGGATGAAGCAGGGTTGACCGTTGAGAATACGGTCGAGGTGCTGGTCCCACATGATAAGGATGAGACCAGCACCTCGCCATAGTCATGTTCTACAGGTAGAAGCCTAGCTCAGTCGCAGGGAAGCGTCGGTCAGGGTGTGAACCGTGCTGGTGGTCTCGGCCGGCAGGATGGCTTCGGCACCACGCTTGGAGGCCACTGCTGTCCCAATGCCACCGCCCACGATGGCGCCCAGAGCCGCATCCTTGCTGCTGCCGCCCAGCAACTTGCCCAGGAGCGCACCGGCGGCCGCGCCACCCGCGATCTTGGCTGTATCCTTGCCCTTCTCGCTCTTGGCGTAGGCTGCCAGATTGCCTTCCACCGCCAGCGTGCCGCCCCGGGGCAGGGTCACGCTGGTCCAGTTGACAGACACCATGGCCTGGCCGCCGAAACGCTTGGCCGACTTGACCTCGCTGATGACACCCTGGACCGGAGAGCCGGCGGGGATGACGGTCTGGCCATTGAGGCGCACGGCGTTGATCAGGCGGCCTTCCACCGCGTCGCCGGCCATGGAGATATCGCTGGCCGCTTCACTGACCAGCATCACCTCCATCGCGCTGCCCGCGCGGAGGGTGGCCTCGGGTGGCGGGGTTGGCTTGGGTGGCGGGGTTGGCTTGGGTGTGTGGACACGGGTGGGCGCTGGGGCTGCAGCGGCGACGGGCGCCGGCGCCGCTACAGGCACCGCCTGGGTCGCAGGCTGAGCGGCCGCCGGTGTCTCGGTTCCTGCGGCGGTCTCTTCGGCATGCTGCTGATCGGTGGTAGGAGCGCAGGCGGTTGCCAGGATGATGGTGGCAAGCAACCCCGCGGCGAACGGTCCCGGGATCTGGCGGTGTGAACGGACGAATGAGCTCAACATGCAATATCTCCTTACGGGGTGAATATTTGGGTTCCACGCCTCAACATCGTTGTTTTCCCTCCAGATGGCAAGTGGGTGGCCCGGGCCGGCGCTCATGAGGCGTTTTCAGGCTTCTCCAGCCCTTTTTCGCCGCCGGACCGGGCTCTTGCGGGTCCTGGTCTCCTGCAGGCTGGCAGGGTCGGCCTCGGTACGATTGCGGCCGGCGTGTTTGGCCGCGTACAGGGCTTCATCGGCGGTGCGGACAAGGTCTTCTTCATCCCTGATCTCGGGGTTGGTGGGATAAGTGGCCACGCCGCACGAGACGGTCAGCTTGAGGGGGGCTTCGTCGGCGGTGAAGGTGCGTGACGAAGTTGCCCGTCGAATTCTTTCGGCCACGGTCATCGCCCGGCGAGCATCGGTGTGGGGCAGGAGGACGATGAACTCCTCGCCACCATAACGGACCACAAGGTCTGTTTCCCGTGCCTGGTCAGTGAGGATCCTGCCGAACTCTTCAAGAACCCGATCGCCAATGTGGTGGCCCAGGGTGTCGTTGATTTCCTTGAAGTGATCCAGGTCGATCATGATGCACGACAGGGGATTGCCGTAGCGGGAGGCGCGTTTGAACTCCTCCACGATGCGTTCTTTGAAGAACCGATAGTTATGGAGCTTGGTCTTCTCATCGGTGATGAGAAGTTTCTTGAGGGCCTTGTTAGCCTGGCGCAGGGCCCGGTTGGCGCGTTGCAGCTCATCCCGAAGATCTTTCTTGCGTAGTACCGCCCGCAGCCTGGTCTCCACCTCGATGAAGTCGAACGGTTTTGTGACGAAATCCTCGGCGCCGGCTTCGAAACACTCCGAGCGCACGCGGCTCTCCTGGCGGCCGGTGACAAAGACCAGGGCGATTCCGGAGGTACGCTCATGGGCTTGCAGCTTGCGTGCGACCTCGATGCCGGAGATATCCGGGAGCCTGACATCCAGGAGAGCCACCTGGGGGCGTTCTTCCCCGGCCAGGGCCAGGGCCTCGGCGCCTGTCGCCGCAGTGATGACCCGGAACCCCTTTCCCTTCAGCCATGTACTGATGGTGGCGACGGTGTCCGCGTCGTCATCCACCACCAGGATAGTGGCCGCTTCGTTCATATCCACCTCGTTTCCTCAATCCATCTGGCGGCGCAAGAAGGTGGGAATGTCCAGGTCCTCGTTGGTGTGCATGACCCCGGCGTTTTCACTGTAGCCGCTGTTCCCCCCTGGATTCTTCTCATCAAAGGCGCTCAAGTCAAATTGTTTTCCAACCCGGGTGTAGGCCGGCTGCTCCAGATCGGTCCTGGGCAGCATGTTGTCTGTCTGGACAAGGGTTCCGTCCACCTCCGGGACATCGGCATCGTGATCGAAGCCGGTTGCGATCACCGTGATCTTGACCATTTCATCCATATGGTCGTCAATGACCGTGCCGAAGATGATCTCCGCATTTTCAGCGGCGGCCTGCTGGATGATGGTGGCAGCTTCGCTGACCTCGTAGAGCGTCATGTCCCGGCCGCCGGTGATGTTGATGAGCACGCCCTCGGCGCCGTCGATGGAGCAGTCCTCCAGCAACGGGCTGCTGATGGCTTTCTGGGCCGCTTCCACCGCCCGGTTCTCCCCATCGGAGATGCCCGTGCCCATGAGGGCCATGCCGCGTCCGCTCATGATGGTTTTCACATCGGCGAAATCCAGATTGATCTCGCCGGGAACGGTGATGAGATCGGAGATTCCCTGAACGGCCTGCAACAGGATGTCGTCGGCGCTGAGGAAGGCTTCGCCCAGGGTGGTGTTGCGTTCCACCGTGTGCAGAAGCTTTTCGTTGGGAATGGTGATGACCGTGTCCACGCACTGGCGAAGTTCATGGAGCCCCTTCTCGGCCTGCTCCCGCCGGCGCCGGCCCTCGAAGGTGAAGGGCTTGGTCACCACGGCCACTACCAGGGCGCCCAGTTCAGAGGCCAGAGACGCGATGACAGGCGTGGCGCCGGTGCCGGTGCCACCGCCCAGGCCCGTGGTGATGAACACCATGTCGGCGCCGTCCAGGGCAGCGATGATCTTCTCCGAATCCTCAAGGGCCGCCTGGCGTCCCACTTCAGGATTGGCGCCGGCACCCAGGCCCTTGGTGATCTTGTGTCCCAGTTGCAGCTTGAGAGGCGCCCGGGATTTCCGCAGAGCCTGGCTGTCGGTGTTGGCGGCGATGAAATCGACGCCCTGAAGGTTGGCGCTGATCATGCGGTTCACGGCGTTGCTGCCGCCGCCGCCCACGCCGATGACCTTGATATTTGCGCCAGGCGGCATGACATCGTCGAACACCAGGCTCAGATCCTCGTCCTCCCGTTCCACGGCGGGGGCATCATCGTCCATGAGAATCATCTCGAACGTCTCCTTGCTTCTCTTATTACGTGTCTTGCTCATCAGAAACGCACTCCCAGCCAGTCTCGGACCCGGCGGCTGACATCGTGAATAACATTGGCGGCCATGCGTGGCCCGCGACGATTGCGCCCGCAGCGAGCGCCGTAGGCGAGAAGCCCGGCCACCGTGGCACTGGCCGGGTTCCCTGACACATTCATAAGGCCTTCCACATGCTCGGGTACGCCACGGCGCACCGGAAGGTCGAGAGCCTTTTCGGCGATGGAACTCAGGCCATCCAGCAGGCTGCCGCCGCCGGTGAGAATCGCACCGGCTCGCAGAGCCTGGTCAAATCCGCTCCGTTTCACATCATCGGCCACCAGGGTGAAGATCTCCTCGGCCCGGGGCTCGAGAATCTCACACAGCACCCGGCGGGACATCACCCGTCCGGCGCGGCCACCCACGCTGGGCACCTCCAGGCTCTCTTCTCCATCCACCAGGTCGGCCGCAGCACAGCCGTAGCGCAGCTTGATGCGCTCGGCATCGGGGATGGGAGTGCGCAGGCCCACGGCGATGTCGTTGGTGAAGTTATCGCCGCCGGCGGGAAGCACCGACGTGTGCCAGATGGCCTTCTTCTCGAAGACCGCCACATCGGTCGTGCCGCCGCCGATGTCGATGAGGAGACAGCCAAGCTGGCGTTCATCGTCGGTGAGCACCGATTCGGCCGAGGCCAGTTGTCCCAGCACAATCTCTGCGACCTCGATGCCGGTGCGGTTGATGCAGGTGATGACATTTTGCACCGTGGTGGCCGCGCCGGTCACCAGGTGAACGCTGGCCATGAGCCGTCTGGCGGTCATGCCCAGGGGTTGGTCGATACCCGGCTGTCCATCCACCACGTACTCCTGGGGGAGGACATGCAGGATCTCGCGGTCCTGGGGCAGGGACACGGCCCGGGCCGCCTCCAGGACTCTCTCCATATCCTCCTGGGAGACCTCACCGTCACGTCCCTTGACGGCAATGCTGCCGCGGCTGTTGAAGGAACGGATGTGGGCTCCCGCCACCGAGACGAAGGCCGAATCGATCTCGGTCTCGGACATGGCCTCGGCTTCCAGAACCGCGGCCTTGAGCGACTTCTGTGCCGCTTCCATGTTCACCAGGACGCCCTTGCGCATCCCCTTGCACGGATGAGTCCCGATGCCGATGAGTCTGGGTTTGCCGTCATCACCCATACTGCCCACGGCCACGGTCACCTTGGTCGTGCCGATATCGATTGCCGCCAGCTCTGCCCTCGCGCTAGCCATCGTTGTGTCTGTTCCCCGCGATCTGTTCGCTTTCGGGGATCACCACCACCCGCCCGCGCCAGCGCAGGTCGATGGCCTGCACGGCTGCCACCCGGCTGTGGATGTCATCGCGGATGGCGAGGTAGTGATCCAGGTTGATGATGACGTTCTCGCGGCTCAGGTAGAGAGGGGCCGGCTCGGAATTCAGCCGGATCGTCACCCGGTCGCCGCGGGAAAGATCGATTTCAGAGAGTTCGTTCATCAGTTCCATGTTGTACTGCATGAGCTGGGCCATGACCTTGAGACCGGCGCGCGCCTGCTCTGGCCGTGCTGCCATGTCCAGGGCATCCAGGCCGGTGAGGAGAGGAAGATCCACCCCGGTGAGTCCTGGATCCCAGGGGACGATGAGCCGGCCGTCGCGATCGACCAGGTGCAGATGGCCTGCAAGCACCGTCATGGCGGCCGGTTCCTTCTCAGTGAGGCGCACTGCAAGGGTGTTGGGCAGAATGCGGCGCACCGAGGCATCCTGCACCCAAGGTGCCGCCAGGGCCTGCTGCCGAACGATTTCCAGATCCGCCGCCACCAGGTTGCTCCCCAGCCAGAAGGCCAGGCGGGCCTGCAGGTCGTCAGGGTCGCCACGATTGAAGCCTTCCACCAGGATATGGTCAATGGCGAACAGCGGCGTGGTGTGCATCCAGCGCCAGCCGGCAACACCGACCCAGGCGATCAGGCCCAGGGCCAGGATCATGAAGCCCAGGCTCCAGCCGCCCTGGCGCATGAACTTGCGCCGCCGGCTGCGGCGCAGGTGGTGATTGGGCGGGCGCCGGAACGGGTTCCGGCCGCCGGGATTCTGCGGTTCAAGGGCGGGCGGGCGTCTCATACTTCGGCCCTCTGCCTGAGTCGCTCCAGGAAGGCATCCCCTGTCCGGGTCACGGAACCGGCGCCCAGCGTGAGTACCAGGTCGCCCTCCCGGGCGATCTCCTCGAGAGTGGCGGGAACCTGATCCAGGTCCGGCACCAGGCGCACATCCGGGTGGCCGGCATCACGCAATGCCGTGGCCATGGCCCCGGCGTCGATGCCGGGAATCGGTGTTTCGCCGGCCGCGTAGATATCGGTGACCACCACAACAGCGGCATCGTCGAACGCGCGGGCAAAATCGAGGAAGAGATCCTGCACCCGGGTGAAGCGGTGTGGTTGAAAAACGGCGATGATGCGCCGGTCCCAGCCGGCCCGGGCGGCGGCCAGCGTGGCGATGATCTCGGTGGGATGGTGGCCGTAGTCGTCCACCACCAGGATCCCGTTGGTTTCGCCCTTGATCTGAAAACGGCGGTCGGCGCCGGCGAAGGAGCCCAGGGCGTCGGCGATGGCGGCAAACGGCACGTCGCAATCCAGTCCTGCCGCCACTGCTGCCAGGGCGTTCACCACCTGGTGGCGTCCTGGAGAGCGGATCTCCACCTGTCCCAGTTCGCCGGATCGGGTATGCACCCGGAAGCGGCTGCAGGGCCCCGTGAATTCAAGGTCGGTGGCGCGCAGGTCCACATCCTCGCCCAGGCCGTACGTGACCACTCGCCGGGTGAGCCGCGGCAACATCTCGCGGACCGTGGCGCAGTCGCCGCAGGCAATGACCTGGCCGTAGAACGGAACCGTGTTGGCGAAGGTTGTGAACGCGTCCACCAGAGCTTCCATGCTGCCGTAGTAATCCAGATGTTCGCGATCGATGTTGGTGATGATCCCGATCTTGGGGCGCAGCATGAGAAACGAGCCGTCGGATTCGTCGGCCTCGGTCACCATGAAATCGCCGCTGCCCAGCTTGGCGGACGATCCGAGAATGCCCAGGCGGCCGCCGATGACAATAGTGGGATCCAGACCGGCCAGGTGGAGGACCTGGGCCACCATGGAGGTCACCGATGTCTTCCCGTGGGTTCCGGCCACGGCAATGCCCGATTTCATGCGCATCAACTCGCCCAGCATCTCGGCCCGGGGTATCACGGGGATGCCCCGTCGCCGGGCCTCGATCACTTCGGGGTTGTCGGGACGGATGGCGGTGGAGGTGATCACCACATCGGCGCCGGCGACATGATCCGCCGCGTGACCCAGGTAGATTGTTCCGCCCAGGCTGCGCAGGTGGCTGACGGCTTCACCCGCGGCCATATCCGATCCTGTGACGGTGTAGCGCAGATTGAGGAGCACTTCGGCAATGCCGGACATGCCGGAGCCGCCGATGCCGACCATGTGCAGGTGACGGGCGCGACCAAATCTCATACGGGCTTCCCGTTGCCGGCGGTCCGGCGCCGCCAGCGGCGGTCGTAGAGTTCCAGGATCATGCCGGCCACGGTGGCGGCGGCCTCAGGCGCGCCCATGCCGGTCGCGGCTTCTTCCATGGTGCGGCGGCGGGGAGCGTCAGCCAGAAGAGCGAGCACCAGCTCGGCCAGGCGGCCGCTGCCGGTTTCCTCTTCGCGGAGCAAAACGGCGGCGCCCGCATCGGCCAGGGCGCGGCCATTTTCTTCCTGGTGGCCGCCGGTGGCGGCGGGAAACGGCACCAGGACTGCGGCTCTGCCCGCTGCCGACAGCTCGGCGATGGTCGTCGCACCGGCGCGGCAGATCACCAGGTCGGCCTCGGCATAGGCACCGGCCATGTCCTTGATATAGGGGGTCACCTCGGCATCCAGTGTTGTATGGCTGTAGGCGGCGCGTACCCGTTCAAGATCCGCCGAGCCGGTCTGATGGAGGATGCGCAGGTTCCCGGCGCCGGCCAGAGCCGGCAGAGCCGTCATGACGGCATTGTTGAGGCCGCGGGCGCCGCGGCTGCCGCCGAAGATCAGCAGGCACGGCCGGCCTGCCACGCGCCGGTCCGGCAGGGCGGTGAAGCCGGCGCGTACCGGGTTGCCGGTCACGCGGCAGCGGCCTTTGAGCCGGGCGGCCGTCTGGGGGAAGGCCACCGCCACCTGATCCACCAGGGGTGCCAGAATACGGTTGGTGGATCCGGCCACGGCGTTCTGTTCCATGATCAGGGTCGGCCGCCGCAACAGGCTGCCGGCCAGCACCACCGGTCCCGAGGCATAGCCGCCCACGCCCACCACCACGCCGGCGCGCCGGTCCATCACGATGCCCACCGACTGGAGCACGCTCCAGGGAATGCGCAGGGCATTGGCCAGGCGGACCGGCCAGGACTTGCCGGCGATACCGGCGGAATTGATGAACCGGAGCGGGAAACCGGCCTCGGGAACGAGGCGTGCTTCCAGCCCGGCGCGGGTGCCGACGAAGAGCAACGGGAGATCGGGCCGCCGGTTGCGCAACTCGCCCGCCACCGCCAGGGCCGGATAGATGTGTCCACCGGTGCCGCCACCGGCCAGGATGATGGATGGGTAATCCATGGTGGCGGTATCTCCATCAGGTCCCATGCTGGGAGACGTTGAGGGCCAGGCCCGCCGCCAGGAGGCTCACCAGGAGGGATGAGCCGCCGTAGGAGATGAACGGCAGGGTCAGGCCCTTGGTGGGCAGCAGGGTCAGCACCACACCCATGTGGATGAACGCCTGCAGCACCAGGGATAGAGTGATGCCGGCCGCCAGATAGGTCCCGAACGGCTCCGGCGCGCGCAAGGCGATCCGGGTGCCGCGCCAGAGGAGAACCAGGAACGCCGCCACCAGCAGCAGACAGCCGATGAGTCCCAGTTCCTCGCCGATGACCGCGTAGATGAAATCGGTGTGGGCTTCGGGCAGAAAGAAAAGCTTCTGGCCGGACCGGCCCAGACCGGCCCCCGACACGCCGCCGGCGCCCACGGCGGTGAGGGACTGGATGGCTTGATAGCCCGCACCCTGGGGATCCCGTTCCGGATGGAGAAAGCTGATGAGCCGGGCCCAGCGGTAGGGCGAGATCCAGGCCAGGGCCAGCACTCCCAGGGCGCCCATGGCCGACATGGCCGCCAGGTAGAGCTTGGGCACACCAGCCACGAAGAACAGGCAGAGAGCGATGAGCATGATGGTGACGGTGGTGCCCAGATCAGGAGTCATGACGATGAGAGCGCAGAAGCCCAGCAGCACGGCCAGGCATGGGAGCAGGAAGCCACGCAGATCGCGGACCTGATCCTTCTTGCGCACCAGGTAATCGGCCAGGTAAATGAGCAGCACCAGTTTGGTCAGCTCCGATGGCTGGAAGGAGAAGCCGCCGAAGTTGAGCCAGCGCGATCCGGCCAGCAGCACGGCCCCCAGAAGTACGAGGCAGAGAGTCATGGCCAGCCAGATGACCACCGGGTGGCGCAGGTGGCGATAGTCGAAGCGGGTTGCCAGGTAGAAGAGGCCCAGGCCCAGGGCGGCCGCCAGCGACTGCTTGAACAGATAGTGAGTGCTGCTGCCATCGGTTCGTGACAGGGCCAGCATGACCGACGACGAATAGACCATCATCAGACCGAAGAGGGTCAGGAGCAGGACCACGCCGACCATCCAGCGATCCATGGTGAGTTTACGCGCCATGGTGGTCCTCCCCGGGACTGGGGGAGCCGGCAAGGCGGCGGAAGTGTTCTCCCCGGGCGGTGAAGTCGCTGTAGGCATCGAACGACGCGCAGGCGGGCGCCAGCAGGATCACGTCGCCGGCATTGGCCGCGGCGGTGGCGGCCGTCACGGCGGCGGCAAGATCCGGCACCACGGAAACGGGCATCTCCCCGGGCAGGCCGGGGCGCAGCGCCTCGGCGATGGCCGGGCCTGCCTCGCCCATGGCGTACACGGCGCGGGCCTGCCGCCTGAGGTCCGGCACCAGGGAGGCGAAGTCTCCGCCCTTGTCGCGCCCACCGAGGATCACCAGGACGCGGCCGCAGGCGAAGGCGCGCAGCGCCGCGCGGGCGCTTTCCACGTTGGTGGCCTTGGAGTCATTGACGTAGCGGACGCCATGGTGTCGCGCCACCGTCTCCAGGCGATGGGGCAGAGGCGGGAACATCGCCAGGGCAGAGGGGTCCGGTTCCTTGCCCGCGGCGGCCACCATGAGGGCTGCCGCCAGGGCGTTGGTCACGTTGTGGGATCCTGCCAGGGTCAGCTCATCCCGCTGCAACAGGCGGCGGGTCTTGCCTGCGTGCCGGAGGATCAGGGTGTCGTCTGCGAGCCAGGCGCCGTCGGCACCGCCGGCCGGAGGGCGGCGCAGGCTGACCGGCAGAAGCGCGGGACCTGACCGGCGCTTGCTCAGCCGTTTCGCCACGGCGGCGGCGGCGGGATCATCCAGGTCCAGGATGGCCCGGTCACCCCGACCCTGGCGTGCGAAGATCTTTTCCTTGGCCGCCAGGTAGTCGGCGTGATGGTCGTAGCGGTTCTGATGGTCCGGCGTGACATTGAGCAGCATGGCCACGTCGGGACGGAAGCCATGCACCGCTTCGAGCTGGAATGACGACACTTCCACCACGAAGATGGTGTCCTCCCGCTGTCCGGCCACGGCGGCGGAGAGAGGCGTACCGATGTTGCCGCAGACGCGCGCGTCAGCTCCGGCGGCGGCCAGCAGCCGGCCCACCATGGCGGTCACGGTGCTCTTGCCGTTGGAACCGGTGATGGCCAGCAGGGGAGAGGTGACAAACCGCCAGGCCAACTCGAGCTCGCTCATGAACGGCACGCCGCACGCCGCGGCCTGGGCCCAGGGTTGGCGGCGCAGGTCGATCCCCGGCGAGACCACCACCAGGCCGGCAGCGGCCACATGTGCGGCGGCGGCGTCCTGGGCCACGATCTCGGTGTCCGCCGGAAGGATGTCGCGGGCGTCCCGGGGCAGGTTGGCGGCGCGGGCGTCCACCACGCTGAAGCGCACGCCCCGGCCGGCCAGGAGGGCGGCGGCGCCACGCCCCGATCGACCCAGTCCTGCCACTACCACCCGGTCCAGATCGGCCAGAAAGCTCGTTCCTGTGGCGGGGATGGGCCTGGTCATGGTGGCGTCGATCACTCCCACTATCTGAGCTTCAGGGTGGCCAGGGACATGAGGGCAAAGATCACCGCCACGATCCAGAACCGGATGATCACCTTGGATTCCGGCCAGCCGGATAATTCAAAATGATGATGGATGGGTGCCATGCGAAAGATGCGCTTTCCCCGCAAACGGTATGAGCCGACCTGGAGAATGACCGACAGCGCTTCCACCACGAACAGGCCGCCCACCAGGATGAGGACGAACTCCTGCTTTGTGAGAACCGCCAGGGTGCCGATGGTGCCTCCCAGGGCCATGGAGCCGATGTCTCCCATGAAGACCTGTGCCGGGTGGCAGTTGTACCAGAGGAACCCCAGGGAGGCGCCCACCAGGGAGCCGCACAGAATGGTCAATTCGCCCACCCCGCGGATATAGGGGATGGCCAGGTAGTCGGCGATACGGATGTTGCCGGCGGCATAACAGAGGATGGCGAAGGTGCCGGAGGCGATGCCCACCGAGCCGATGGCCAGGCCGTCCAGTCCGTCGGTGAGATTCACGGCGTTGGCCGAACCGACGATCACCAGGATCACCATGCCGACGAAGAACCAGCCAAGATCCGGCCGCAGGTTCTTGAAGAACGGGAAGGCCAGGTCGGTGGAGAACTGGTCGCTGCCCGACAGCAACACCAGCACCACTCCCACGGCGCCGGCGGCCACCACCTGCAGCATAAACTTGTTCCGGGCACTGAGGCCCTGGTTGTGGCGGCGGACCACCTTGATGTAATCGTCCACGAACCCGATCACGGCGAAGGCGAAGCAGGAGGCCGTGGCGATCAGGATGAACACGTTGGTGGTGTCGGCCCACAGCATGGTCGGCACAATCACCGCCGTGACGATGAGCAGGCCGCCCATGGTGGGGGTGCCGGTCTTCACCGCGTGATGAGCTGGGCCCTCCTTGCGGGTGACCTGCCCGACGCGCAACTGCTCCAGGCGGCGGATGACGAACGGCCCCAGGATCAACGAGAGGAGAAGCGCTGTGAGTGTCGCCAGGGCGGTGCGCAGGGTCAGGTAGCGAAAGACGTTGAAGGCCGAGATCTCGTTCCTGAGCCCATAGAGGAGGTGGTAGATCACGTTTTCTCCCCGCCCCGGGCGGCCACCAGAGCCGCGGTCACCTTGTCCGTGCCCATGCCGCGGCTGCCCTTGATGACCACAAGATCATGATCGCGCACCAGTTCCACCGCGCGCCGCGCCGCCACGCCGGCATCCTGGCAGGCGGCGACGGCCATGCCGTGCTCACGTTCCAGCCGCCGCGCCAGGCCGGCTGACAGCGGTCCTACGGCGATGAAGAGGTCCACGCCGGCGGCGGCCACGTCAGGGGCCAGATCCAGGTGGGCTTCTTCTTCGTCGGATCCCAGTTCCAGCATGTCGCCGCACACGAGGACGCGGCGGCCCCGGGTGCGAGCCCGCCCCAGGGTGGCCAGGACCGCACGCAGAGCCGCGGGGTTGGAGTTATACGACTCGTCCCAGACTGTCACGCCGCCGGCAAGGCGGTTGCGGGTCCCGCGCATGGGGGGTGGAGTGAAGTCGGCCAGTGCCTCGGCCCCTGCGGCCAGGGGAACGCCCACGACGCGTGCGGTGGCCAGGGCGGCCAGGGCGTTCATCAGGTTGTGGCGGCCGGCCACCGGCAGATTCAGGTCGGCGCTCTCGTGGCCGGCGCGGATGCGGGCCCTGATGCTTTCTGCCCGGGTGTCATCCACTTCTTCAGCGGTGACATCGGCGGCCGCGTTCAGCCCGAACGACATGGTGGCGCCGTCATGGCGCCCCGCCAGGGCGGCCACGCGGGCGTCGTCGGCGTTGAAGACGAAGGTGCCTCCCGGGCGCAGGGCGTCCAGAATAGCGGCCTTGGTGGTGGCGATTTCATCCAGCGAGGAGAAATGAACCAGGTGCACCGCCTCCACGTTGAGGAGCACCGCCACGTCGGGGCCGGCGATGTCGGCCAGCGGTTTCATCTCGCCGGGCGTGCTGATGCCCATCTCCAGGATGGCCGTTTCATGCGCGGGCAGAAGCTCCAGGAGCATGAGTGGCAGGCCGTAGAGATTGTTGAGATTGCCGCGGGTGGCCAGCACAGGGCGGGAGGCGGCCAGCACCAGGCGGAGCATCTCCCTGGTGGTGGTTTTGCCGCATGAGCCGGTGATGCCGATGACCGTGCCGCCCCAGTCCTGGCGTACCCACCGGGCCAGGTCGCGCAGCGCCCGGGTGGTATCGGCCACCTGTACGGCCGGGCCCGGGGCGCTCTCCCTGCGGGAGACCACTGCCGCGGCGGCGCCGGCGGCGAAGACGTCGCCAAGATAATCATGCCCGTCGTTGCGCTCGCCGACCAGGGCGAAGAAGAGTTCGCCGCCCTGGATGGCGCGGGAGTCGATGGCGTAGCGATTCACTTCCATGTGGGGATCGCCCGAGTACACAGTTCCGCCCGTGGCGGCGGCCACGGCCTGCAGGGACAGCACCGCCATGGTCAGGCGCCCTTCCCGAGACGGTCCCGCAGGGCCTGGCGGGCGACTTCCCGATCATCGAACGGGATATTCCGGTCGGCGAGAATCTGCCGGGTCTCGTGACCCTTGCCGGCGATGACCAGAACATCGCCGGGACGCGCCTCTGCAACGGCGGCGCGGATGGCGGCGGTGCGGTCGGGTTCGATCACCGGTGCCACGGCGGGATTCTGGCCGCGGAAGCCGGTCTCCACCTGGGCCAGGATGGCCAGGGGATCTTCACTGCGTGGATTGTCCGAGGTGAGAAACGCCATGTCGGCCAGACGCGCGGCTGCAGCCCCCATGAGAGCGCGCTTGCTTGTGTCCCGGTCGCCGCCGCATCCGAACACCACCAGCAGCCGGCCGGCGGCCAGTTCGCGGGCAGAGCCGAGAATCTGGATGAGGGCGTCATCGGTGTGGGCATAATCCACCAGCACCAGGAACTCCTGGCCTTCGTCGATGCGTTCGGCGCGGCCGGGGATCAACTTGACCTCATGAATGCCGGCGGCGGCATCTTCAAGATTCAGATCGAGGGCACAGGCGGCCGCTATGGCGGCCATGATGTTGGCGACGTTGGTGCGCCCCAGGAGGGCGCTCTCGACCACCACGTCACCCTTGGGCGTGCGCAGCTTGAGGCGCAGCCCGTCGATGGTGGTGGTCAGTTCCAGAGGAAGGACGTCGGCCCGGGTGGCGCGGCCGTAGGTCACCACCCGGGTCCGGGAGGGAGAGATGAGGCGGGTTCCAAAGGGGTCGTCGAGGTTTACGGCCATCGCCGCATGAGGCGGGAGGCCCAGGAACAGACGGGCCTTGGCGGCGAAGTATTGGTTCATATTCTTGTGAAAGTCGAGGTGGTCGCGGGTCAGGTTGGTGAACACGGCGACATCGAACTTCATGCCGTGGACCCGTTTGAGAGCGAGTGCGTGGGAGGAAACTTCCAGGATCGCGGCCTTGTGGCCGGCATGGAGAATGTTGTCCAGAGCGGTGTAGAGATCCGGCGCCTCCGGTGTGGTGTGGAGGCCGGGGGTGAAGACGCCGCCGCTGCCGGCGCCCAGAGTCCCCACCACGCCGGCAGACAGGCCCGCGGCATCGCAGGCGGCCGCCAGCAGCAGGGCGGTGGTGGTCTTGCCATTGGTACCGGTGATCCCCACCATGGTCAGCACTTCATCGGGCTGGCCATGAAGGGCACGGGCCAGGAGAGCCAGGGCTTCCCGGGCATCGGGAACTTCCAGGCGCGGCACCCCGATCTGGGGAATGGGCGCTTCCGAGACCACGGCGGCGGCGCCGCGGGCTATGGCATCCTTGATATAGGCGCGTCCGTCCCGGTCATACCCTGGTATGGCGACAAACAGGTCGCCTGAAGTCACGCGGCGGGAGTCACAGGCGATGCCACGGATCTCCGCATCGCCACCCAGGCGGCGGGATCCCGGGACGATCCGGGCAAGGTGGCTGAAGCGTGCGAGCCCAGCCTCCATGCTGACCGCTAGCGCCGACCCAGCCATAGACGGCATCCTTCCTCCATGGAGGGCAGGGGAGAGCCGGCCGGCGGATCCTGGGACAGGACCCGTCCCTGGCCCGCCAGCGCCGGAGAAATTCCAAGAGAGGTGAGCACGGCCACCGCTTCGCGCAGGCTGTGACCGCCCAGGTCGGGCATCACGCCGTCCGCCATCCGGCCGTATGTCACCCGGGGGACTCTGTCGCCGGTCAGGGAAGCCCAGCGGGCGCCACTGCCGGCCGGGCGGTTGATGTGAATCTGCGGCAGGTCGCTCCGTTCCGGCTGAGGCTCGGCGCCCAGTCCCGGCAGGACGCGGGCCATGAAGCGGCCGAAGGCCGGTGCCGCCACATCCCCGCCGTGGTACGCCTCCACGCGCGGTTCGTCGATGACGAAGATGGCGGCCAGACGGGGTTGCCTGCTGGGGGCATATCCCACGAATGAAGCGACATGCCGGTCCTTCAGGTAGCCATTTCCCCGGTTCTCCAGATCCGGCTTCTGGGCCGTGCCGGTCTTGCCGGCGACCTGGTAACCGGGCACGGCGGCGGCGCGGCCGGTGCCTGAGAGCACAACCTCTTCCAGCATGCGGGTCAAAGTGCGGGCGGTGCGGCTGGAGATGACAAACCGGGGATCGGGGGGCTGGTTATAGGTGATGACGCCGGTTTCGCCGTCCCGCAGACTGCGAGTCAGCCATGGGCTCATGGCCATGCCGTCGTTGGCGACTGTCGCCACGGCCGCGAGCATCTGCAGGGGCGTGACCCTGATCTCCTGACCGATGGAGATGCTGGGTTTGGACAACTTGGACCACCTGGCCGGCGGGCTGAGAAGCCCGCGCTGTTCGCCGGGCAGGCGCACGCCGGTTTTCTCGCCGAAGCCGAACTTGCGGATGGTGTTGTAGAAATAGGTGTCGTCCAGGCGCAGACCGACCTTGATGGCGCCCACATTGGACGATCTGGCGATGATCTGAGTGAACGTCAGGTCGCCAAACCGCTTGTGGTCCTTGATGCCGTGACCGGGGCTGATGTTGATGTAGCCGTAATTGCAGTGGATCACTTCGTTGGGTCTCACCTTGCCCGCTTCCAGGGCGGCGGCGGCGGTGATGATCTTGAAGGTTGAGCCCGGCTCATAAGCCGAGACCACCACCCTGTCGCGGCGGGCTTCTTCACTGGCGCGTGAATATTCGTTGGGATTGAAAGTAGGCCACGAGGCCATGGCCAGGATCTCGCCGGTGGCCGGGTCCATGGCCACAGCGGCGCCGGCGCGGGCGCGCGCCTTGCGGATCGCATGTGCCAGTTCTTCTTCCAGAACATGCTGCACCGTCAGATCCAGGGTCAGTTCCAGGTCGTGCCCTGGCCGCGCCGGCTGAAGGACGCGCATGTCGAAGGCGTCCTTCCTGGCATCCCGCGACTGGACGGCACGGCCGTTGGTGCCGTGGATGGCCCTGTTGAAGCGACTCTCCAGCCCTCCTCCGGGGTCGCCGTCATTGCGCACGAAACCCAGGACATGGGCGGCCAGGGTCTCGTGGGGATAGATCCGCCGGCGCCAGCTCTCGAAACCGATTCCCACCAGGCGGTCTTCTTTCTGCAGGGTGCGGATGCGGTCGCACTGGGAGGGCGTCGCCTTCTGCAGCAGGCGCACATATTTCCGTTCACCGCGCAGGGTCTTCTCCAGGCTCCCGGCCGATTGGCTGAGGATGGGGGCCAGAAGCCGGGCCGTGTCCTCCGGGTCGGCGACCAGGTGCGGCCGGGCGATGACCATCTCGGAGGGGACGCTCAAGGCCAGCTCGTTGCCATGGCGGTCATGGATATCACCCCGTCGGGGCGGCAGGATCCGGATGTTCTGGAGCTGGTTACGGGCCTGCTGGATGTATTGGTCGTGCCTGTGGATCTGCAGCCAGGCCAGCCGTGCCGAGATGCTGCCGGTGCAGAAGAGGGCCATGACCGAGGCCAGGATCACCAGGCGTCTCTTCACAGGGTTGCGCCTCATGGCTGAGCCCCCGGGGGGGGGCGGTGGAAGCGGGCCAGAACCATGGTTTGGTCCGTGTCCGCGGCGGGACCCGGTGTGGCCGGGACGGGCACGGTGCCGTGGACGACCACGGTGGCGGCGGGTGTACGGGGGAGCAGGCCCATCTCCGAGATGGCCCGCTCCTGCACCTTCCGCAGGTCGCTCTCACACGCTTCCTCGGTGCGCAGAAGCCGCCGTTCTTCCCGGGCCGCAACCAGTTGCTCCCTGGTCCGGGTGATCTCGTAGCCCAGCCGGTGTTTCTCGCTGTGTCCCCAGACATTGGCCATGAGAGGGAGAAGAACCAGCAGGCCGAGTCCCAGAGCGATGAGAAGGGTGCGGGTCTGAATGGTATCGGGCTCGCGCACGATGCGGCCATTGCGCACGCTGAAGCGTGCCCGCGAGCGGGGGGCAAGGCCGGTCACGCGGCAATCCTCTCTGCGGCCCGCAGACGGGCGCTGCGTGCAGCGGGGTTGGCCGCGACTTCGACGGCGCCGGGGCGCACGGCCCGCGGTGTCAGCAGGCGCACCACGGCGATGCGGCCGCAGCCACAGACCGGCAGGTCGCGGGGGCAGACGCAGGGATGGGCCAGACGGCGCAGGGTGTGCTTCACCGGCCGGTCTTCCAGGGAGTGGAAGGCGATGAAAACAGCGCGCGCACCCGGTTTCAGGGCGTTCATCAGGTCTTCCACGAACTCCACCAGTCCGGTCAATTCATCGTTGACGGCGATGCGCAGGGCCTGAAAGGTGCGCGTGGCCGGGTCGATCTTCTGTTGCCGGCGGGCGGCGGCGGGAATGGCCGCGCGTACGCAGGCGGCCAGTTCGCCGGTGGTGGTGAATGCCTGCCGTTCCCGCTGCACGACGAGGGCGCGGCTGATCCGTGCGGCAAAGCGCTCCTCCCCCAGGCGGCTGATGATGGTGCGCAGTTCCTCCACGCTGAGCTGATTGACCAGGTCGGCGGCGGTGCGCCCGCCTTCCTGGTTCATGCGCATGTCCAGGGGACCGTCATGGCCGAAAGCAAATCCGCGGGCGGGATCCAGGAGCTGGATGGTCGAGATGCCCATATCCACCACGATGCCCAGCGGCTGCGGATCGGGGCGATGGCTGAGCAGTTCGGGAAGATTGCGGTAGTCGTCGTGAACGAATTCCACCCGCTCGGCGTCCCGGGCCAGGGCCAGGCGGCCGGCGGTCAGGGCTGACCGGTCCCGGTCGCAGGCCAGTACGCGGTTGGCCGGGTTGGCCGCCAGTATCTCCCGCGTGTGTCCTCCCCCCCCAAAGGTGGCGTCCACGAATACTCCTCCTCGTCGTGCGGCCAGGAGCTCGACGACTTCCCTGGCCATCACTGGACGGTGCAGTAGGGTCACCATCCAGATCCTTTCTAAAGGCCGTGTGCTGCCAGGATGCGTCGATCCTCTCTGCTGAGCTGGCGGTTCTCCAGACGCGACAGAAACCGCTGGTTATGCCAAACTTCCAGGTAATTTGTCTTTCCCAGGACCGCCACCTCGCCCACCATGCCGGCGGACTCACGCAGGTGTGGCTGAATGAGCAGACGCCCCTGCGTGTCCATGGACGCCTCGGCGCCGTAGTAGCTGAAGAGATCCTGGAGGAGGTCCAGTTCCGGCCCGAGGGAGGGCAGGTCGGCCATTTTCTTCTCGATCTCCAGCCAGACGGGAAAGGGGTATAATCTTACTCCCACGCCATCAATACTGGTGACGAAAAAATCGGAGCCGTGCTTGTCCTCGATCGCCCGACGAAACGCAGTAGGGATCTTCAGCCGACCCTTGGCGTCAACCGTCGCCGGCGCATTTCCCCGCAGCATCGCTTCTCCCGGATTCTCTAGGTGTCATGCGGGCCAAACGTGGGCAATGGGACAT
>SMVA01220889.1_pt1 | contig 19472 bp, 18 predicted proteins | sample 2456451 | NCBI WGS metagenome assembly SMVA01 (sample SAMN11095933, study PRJNA526329) | marine sediment metagenome | biome: Marine sediment; feature: Surficial sediment; material: Deep marine sediment; isolation source: Hadal surficial sediment | place: Pacific Ocean | collected 2014-05 | depth... | reverse complement strand
CACTGACTTTTTTGTGCCTAAGGCACAATGCCTTCCATGCTCGACACGGTGTTGTCGACGACCATTTCTGCGCCGTTGGTGTACTTGCTTTCGTCTGAGGCCAGATACAGCACCATATAGCCAATGTCATTGGGTTCTCCCGGCGTGGTGCCAGACATTGGTGCCTTATAGCGCTCGTCGGCGTCCAGGGCTGCCTGTACTACGGGCCCGATGCTTGTGGTCATGGGGGTGATGATGCCGCCGGGATGCACAGAATTCACCCGGATCTTGTCGCCGTTCTGGGCGCAATGGACGGCGGCGGCCTTGCTCATCAGGCGCACGGCGCCCTTTGCTGCGGCATAGGCGAATACATAGGGCACGCCCACCACACCGGCGATCGACGACATGTTGATGATCGAACACAACTCGTCGCTGGCCCGCATGGCAGGAATGGCGTGTTTCATGCCAAAAAAGGTGGAATCTTCGGACACAGCCTTGACCTTGCGCCATTCTTCTTCGGTGCAGGTTTCAACATTGCCGGGCAGTACGATGCCGGCATTGTTCACCAGCACATTCAGCTTGCCGTATTTGTCGACAACATGGGCGATCAATTCGATCCACGGGGCCTCGGCTGTGACATCCATATGATAAAATTCGCCACCAATTTCGTCGGCCAGTTCCTGGCCTTTTTCGTCGGCGATGTCGACGATGATGACCTTGCCGCCCTCTTTTGCCAGTAGCCGACTATCGGCTTCGCCCAATCCCATGGCACCGCCGGTGACGATGCACACTTTTCCCTCTACGCGTCCTGTCATAATCTTCCCTCCCAGAAATGTTATCTATACGCCCGGATTGCGGGGGTCCCACAACCGTCGGTCGGTCTCCTTCTCGTAGCCTTTGCCGTTATGGAAGCTTATCAGCTCCATCTGCATGTCCCATGGTGTTAAAAAATAGCACGACCGCAGGCCTGCTTCTGGCCCCTCGGTGCCAGCAGGGCCGCCGCCCTTCATCAGGCGCACCCCGTGGGCTTTCAGATGGTCCATGGCCGCGTCGATATCGTCGACATAAAGCGTGATGTGGTGCCCGCCCCAATCGCTGTTTTTGGGCATTTCCCGGCGTTGGTCGGGCGCTGAGTATTCAAACAATTCGATGTTGGGCCCATGACCAGCGCGGAAGATCTGTACCTTTTCGATCACCGCACGTGGATGCACATTCAGCATGTCTTGCATCCAGTTATTGTCCTCGGATCCGTAGGGACCATGACGGTAAAATTCCTCGAATCCCAGTACATCCAGCAGGAAGCTGCGTGCTTCTTCAAAATTGGGCACAGTGATGCCGATATGGTCGACGCCGCGCAGACCCGGCAGGCCAGAAGATGTGCTCATGTTTTATCCTACTTCGGTTTGTGCCACAGCGCCTTTTTCGACCAAACGTAGGGCCTCGCCATTTGATTCGATAATGGTGATGGAACAATTATCAGGCGCAAAGCCGACCACCAAATCGTCATGGATGACCTGCCCAACAATGGCGTTGATTGCCACGAAGTGCGACGTGATCACGGTCGCCTCTGTCAGCTCCAACAGGGTTTCAACGGTCTCGCGCCGCCAGGCGGGTAGGTCGTGTGGATCAGTGGCCAGGGCGGGCGGGTCGGTCCATTTGCCGACCATGATGGCCTGCAACCATTCGCGGCGGTCTTCCAGGGCCATGGATGGGGACGGGATTTCAGAAATGCGAGGCTCGATACTGGCTTTGGTGCCCCAGATTTTCTCGAATGCAGCGGCTGTTTCCTGGGTCCGGCGCATGGGGCTGGTGATAAGGGGCATGGGCCCCAGATCGGCCAGGGAAGCTGCGGCCTCAGCAGACTGGTCATGGCCGGTCGGACTCAGGCCCGGGTCTGTATCTTCGTCCCAACTGGCGGCGGCCAATCCGTGTCGCACAAGGTAAATACGGTGCCAGGTGGTCATAGAAAGTCTTTCTGCTTGGTTTTGTTATTCGGCAGCTTGCAGAACTTGAGGCTGCGTGTCTATGGGCTCGTTGTCCGCCAATGCTTGTCGCATTTTCCAAGCCCGTTTGATGGCCTTGGTGGTGCCGCCTTGGAAATCTGGCCTTAACAGCGTGATTTCAAGGAGCAATTCCTTGCCAGCGGGTCCTGTGGGGATCATAATTTCGGTCGGAAAGTTACATTGGCAGCGGAGATTGCGATGAATGGTGTTGAAACAGCAGGGCCGAATGCCGAGCAAATTAAGTTCTGGAACAGCGATGGCGGTGCCAATTTTGTCCGCCACCAGACCGCCCTCGATGGCATGCTGGGACCATATGGCCGCAAGGCAATGGCAGCAGGCGGTCTGAAAAACGGTGACGTCGTGTTGGACATTGGTTGTGGTTGTGGCGATTCATCCATCGAAATGTCGCGCCGTGTCGGCACAACAGGCGAGGTTGTCGGCGTTGATATTTCAGAAGTGATGTTGCAGCGGGCAGAAGACCTGGCCGCCCATCAAGAACTCACCAACGTGTTTTTCGAGCTGGCGGATGTTGAAGTAGACTCCATGCACCGCGACAGCTTTGACCTGGCGTTTTCGCGTTTCGGCATCATGTTCTTTAATGATCCCGTGGTGGCGCTGCGCAATGTGCACAAAGTGCTGCATGATGAAGGTCGGCTTGCTTTTACCTGCTGGCAGACCCTCGATAAAAGCCCCTGGATCGCTCTGCAAATGCAATCGGTCCTTCCCCTGTTGGCCGAAGAAGACCGCCCGGCCCCTGCAGACCCGAACGCGCCCGGTCCCTTTTCGTTTGGGAACCCAGACCGGCTAAATAAGATCCTGACCGAGGCCGGGTTCTGCAATATCCAGATGGAACCCTATGCCCCGTCTGTTGCCTTGTTTGGATTGAAGGATATGGAAGAGGTGCTGGACTTCGCGCTTGAGGTTGGTCCTGCGAAAGCCTTCTTTGCAGAGATGGATAAAAAAACCACGGCCACAGCGCGCGACGCTGTGCGCGCGGCCTATCAACCCTATCTAACCGACGAAGGGGTGGTGATGGAAGCCGCCGCCTGGATTGTGACGGCCGACAAGACCTAGGGCCCTGACCCTAGGGTCAGGGCCCTAGCATTATTGATCAGGACGCTGGTCATCCCCGTCAATCTTTGCCACAGTCCCTTCCAATAGAAGGCATTAGGGCCTTAAAGAAGAACTTAGGGGAGGAAATCCATGGCGGCTTCACCGCAGATGCAAGAAATCATTGACCAGCTGACACCTGACCCGGACGCGCCGGTTGAGGCACCCACCGTGCAGGGCATTCGGGACATGATGTCTAATGTGCTTTTACGTCCAGCAGAATTTAGTGACGTGACGGTCATCCCTGTCAGTGCCGCCGGCGTTGCTGCTGAATGGTTGGTCCATAAAGATGCCGACCCCGACAAACGCCTGGCCTATGTCCATGGTGGGGGCTATGTCGCTGGCGACATCAATGGCTATCGGACCTTTGCCAGCGATCTGTCACAGACTGCCGGTGTTGCGGTGCTGAACATCGATTATCGCTTGGCACCAGAACATACGGGGTCTGCCGCTTTTGATGACGCGCTGGCTGCCTATGGCTGGATGTTGGAAAATGGCCCCAACGGTGCGGGTGCACCGACGCATTGTTTTATGGGCGGTGATTCTGCGGGTGGCGGTCTGGCCCTGGCAACCATGATGGGCGCACGCGATGCTGGCCTGCCGGTGCCAACAGCCGGGATTTTACTGTCGCCGTGGGCGGACATGTTGGCCTCTGGCGAAAGTTTCCAGTCGAATGCGGCCACCGATCCGATGGTGCAAAAGGGCGCGTTGGAATGGATGTCGAGCCTGTTTCTACCCCAAGAGGACGATCTGAAGGACCCACGATGGTCGCCTTTGTATGGGAATTTTGACGGCCTGCCACCATTGCTTATCCAGGTCAGCGCCATCGAGACCCTGTTGGACGATGCCAACGGCATCGCGGAGCGGGCACGCGCAGCAGGGGTGGACGTGACCTTTGAAGCCTATCCTGATGTGGTGCATGTCTGGCAGACGCTGGGTCGGGATATTCCGGAATCATCAAAAGGGATAGACCGGATCTGCGACTATATCCGAGAAAAGTGCTAGGGTCCTGACCCTGGCCAGCTGATAATAGGAGCCCGCCATGCCGTCTAAAGCCTTTGTAAAAATACGACGTTTGCTGAAGGTTGCGCGCTTTATGGACAAGGTGATGCGGCGTCAGGTCACGCCGTTGGGTCTGCGCGAAAACATGCAGAAAAACATCGCGGCCACCGAGCCTGACGACGTTGCTTACAGGGAAGTAGACGCAGGCGGCGTCCCGTCAGCCTGGCTTGTGCCTGAAAATTATGATGGTCGCATCCGTGTGCTGCATCTGCATGGCGGCGGCTATACGGCGGGCAATATCGACACACATCGGGGATATGCGGGCCATTTGGCCAAAGCCTCGGGCGCGGCTGTGTTGGTGGCAGATTACCGCCTTGCGCCAGAAGATGTCTTCCCGGCGGCTCTTGAAGACGGCCTGACGGCCTATCGCTATATGCGCGGCAACGGCCCGGATGGCGCTGGTGAGGCTGAACGCCTGATCATTGGCGGTGATTCTGCCGGCGGTGGCTTGACGCTAGCGGTGTTGATGGCGTTGCGAGACGCTGGAGAGGCCATGCCAGATGGGGGGTCACTCTTGTCCCCGTGGGCGGATCTTGTGGCGGAGAACGAAACCATGAAGACTCGCGCCAAGACAGATTTGCTGGTTGCACAGAAATGGCTGAAGGTATGTGCCGGGGCTTATGACGGTGGTGTTGATCGGGCGGATCCACGATTGTCCCCTATCTTCGGCGATTTTTCGGGGTTGCCACCGCTGGACATCCATGTTGGCGATGCCGAAGTATTGCTGGGGGACAGTTTAGGTGTGGCCGAAAAAGCAAAAGCTGCGGGGGTATCGGTCACCTTGGAAGTTTGGCCAGAAATGCAGCATATCTGGCAGGTGCTATGGCCCTTCCTGCCCGAAGGGGCCGCTGCCGTGCAAAAGGCCGCTGCCTTTGTTCGGGGCGACTGATCTGCTTGCCAAGCGGTTATGCTTTGGTCATAAGTCGCCTCGTAATCAGTCAATCATGATCGGAAACCGTTAATGGTGCTTATTCTGGCCCTCGCTGCGTTGCTGGCCGGGCCTTTGGCCTGGCAATTGCTGCAACGCTGGACCGGCATTCACAAGGCGTTGGGTCTTGTGATGGGGGTTGTGATGGCTGGCCTCGTCACCTTGATTATCACCCATACGGTGCAAGAGGGCGGCTTGGTTGCCCTGGTGTTTGCTCTCTTTGGCTTTGTCTTGCCCTTGGGGGCGGAACGCGCCTTGCGCCGCAGCGAATGGACCATCCACCGGGTGACGCTGGCTTTGGGGATTGCCGGGCTATTGCTTCACAATCTGAGTGATGGGGCAGCCCTGGCGGCCGCGTCTCTGAGCGCGGATGGCGGTACGGCATTACTGATGGCCGTGATTTTGCATCGCTTGCCAGCAGGCCTGGCTGTCTGGTGGCTTGTTTCTAATGATTTTGGGACACGCCTGGCCATCGGCTCCATCGCGGCGATGGCCCTGGCAACAATCGCTGGCTATTTTGTCGGCGAACTGGTCCTGGGCGGGCTGGATGAAGCAGGCCGGGCCTGGTTTATCGCTTTTGTCGCCGGGTCACTGGCCCATTTGGCCGTGCATCGCCTGGGCGGCGGGCACGAGAGGCACCACCACTAGGCAACCTAATTTTGCCATTTGGGTGGTATGGCCCCACATTCTTGTTTTCGTTGACCACATTCTTGTTTCCGTCGAAGAGAACAATGCTCTAGCGTGAAACGCATATTCTCATCCCTGTCAGAAAGGACCTGTCCATGGGTCGTCCCCTTCTTCGTCTTGCTATCGCAACTGCCCTGATGGTGGGGATTTCGGCCTGCGATCAGATGCAGTCGTCCACACCAGTAGCCAACGAAATCAATGGCCAAGCGGCCACCGAAATCAGCGGCGATGTGGTTGCCACAGTCAATGGTCGGGATCTTCACGAATCAGAGTTGCAGGCGGTCTATGATGGATTGCCAGCGGAGGCCCGGCAGTTGCCCTTTGGGTTTTTGCATGACCAATTGCTCCCCGTGCTGGTAAACTGGACGCTGATGAGCGAAGCCGCCGATGCGGCGCGGTATGGTGACAAGCCCAAGGTCCAACAGGATATTGCAATCGCGTCAGCCGATATTATCCGGGACGCCTGGATGTTTGACCGAATCGAGGCTGAGACTACTGATGAACGCCTGCGCGCCATCTATGATGAACGCATCGCGGAACTGTTAGCCGATGGGGAGTTTGAGCGACATGCCCGGCATATTCTGGTGGAAGATCAAGAGCTAGCGATTGATCTGATCAAGCAACTTGACGACGGTGGCGACTTTGTTGTGCTGGCCAATGCGCATTCCATCGATACGGCCAGCGTTGATGGAGATTTGGGCTATTTTGGTCGCGGTGCCATGGTGCCAGAATTTGAAGAAGCGACCTTTGCCATGGAAGTCGGTCGCTATTCGACCGAGCCCGTGAAGTCAAATTTTGGCTACCACATCATTTTGGTAGAGGACGAACGGCCGGTCATTCCGCCCAGCTTTGAATCCATGCGCAAAGAGTTGGCGCAAAGCCAGGTACGGGCGATTTACGAAGAAATTATCGAAGGATTGCGCGCAAGCGCGACCATCGATATCCCATCTGCCGACGTAGAAGAAACAGCGTTGGAACCATTACCGGCTGAATGAAGCCTAGCGGCTGCGGCGGCGGTCCTTGCGCGGCTGGGGTGCCTGGTAGGCCATGGCACCGTGGAACGTGCAATAGGGCTGGCTGGGTACTGATTTGCTGCCACAAAACTGGAAATCCTCATCCCCAGGATGGCCCAAGGGCCACTTGCAGGTACGGTCTGTCAGTTCAAGAATTGTGACCTTACCAGACTTGTCCAGGGGTTCAGGTGCATGGGGCGCCGCGGCGGCTGCGGGCGCAATCTTTTTAGGGATGGCTGTTTTGCGTTTTGCCTGTGCAGGCTTTTTCACCGGCGATGGGCGAGAGGACAGGCCAAGGCGATGCGCCTTGCCAATAACAGCGTTGCGGGTGATGTTTTCACCAAGTTCTTCAGCAATTTGGCTGGCGCTAAGGCCTTTTTTCCAAAGAGCTTTCAACTTGTCGACGCGGTCTTCCGTCCAAGCCATGCGGGTCATCCTGTTTAGTTGCGAGGCCCAGTGATTAGAATCTCTTGAGCGTCAAGGCGGCGGGCACCATACTGAAATCAGCCCGTCAGGTCAAATAGCGCCAGTGCAGGGCCAGTGCAGGGGGTGGTGCAGGGCCAGCTTATCACGCAGCTTGCACGGGATGAAAGGCTTCGTTAGAACCATGGCCATGAACCAAATGGACCATAAGCCACTCTTTGATGTCGAGGGCGCTCGCCTCGCTTATGTCGAACGTCACATCGGTGCTATCAACTGGTTGGGCGTCTGGACGCTTTATACCAAAGAGGTGCAGCGCTTTCTCAAAGTCGTATTGCAGACCGTCTTGGCCCCGGCCGTCACGGCTATTTTATTCTTTGCGATCTTTACGGTGGCCTTTGGAGGGTCAAACCGGACAGTGGGCGACGTTCCTTTCAGCCAGTTTCTGGTGCCGGGTTTGATTATGATGGCGATTGTTCAGAACAGTTTTGCCAATACGTCGTCTTCGTTGCTGATTGCCAAGGTTCAGGGCACTATTGTGGACGTGTTGATGCCACCAATCAGCGCTGGCGAGCTAACAACCGCCATTGCCATGGGCGGGCTGTCACGTGGGATACTTGTGGCCTGTTCGGTGGCTATCCCCTTGATACCATTCGTTGAAATTACCGTCTATCATCCCTTTGTTGCGCTCTATTTTGGGATCAGCGCGAGCCTTTTATTGTCGCTGATGGGCATGCTGGCGGGCATTTGGGCCGACAAGTTCGACCACATGGCGGCGATTACGAATTTTGTCATTATGCCGCTGTCGTTCCTGTCCGGCACATTCTATTCGATCACCAAATTGCCTGAAACGTGGCAGACGATTTGCCAGTTTAATCCGTTCTTTTATATGATTGACGGTTTCCGTTATGCGTTCATCGACCACGCTGACGGTTCTATCCTGCAGGGGATGATTGTCCTGTTCGCGCTGAACGTGACGCTGTGGTTAATCTGTCACCGCGTGTTCAAAATGGGCTATCGCATCAAACCATAGCCCCTAGTTGGCGTCCCCGTAAGGGCTTTGCCATTGACACAGGGCGGTCTTTTCACGATACTCGTCGGCTTTTTCAGGGCACAAAGATGGCCAGAGGAGCAATCGTGACGAATCCAGTAATGCCAACATATGGTCGGTTTGATCTTGCGTTTGAGCGGGGCGAGGGCGTGTATCTGTTTACCGAGGATGGCACGCGATATCTCGACTTCTGTGGCGGCGTCGCTGTGACCAGTCTGGGCCATGGGCATCCAAAGTTAGTGCAGGCCATTCAAGACCAAGCTGCAAAGCTGATGCATACATCCAATTTGTACCGGATCCCGCAGCAAGAGCGGCTGGCGCAACATCTTTGCGACTCAACATTTGCTGATATGGCCTTCTTCACCAATTCTGGCGCGGAGGCTATGGAATGTTCCATCAAAACCGCCCGGCGGTATCATTTCGTGAATGGTCAGCCGGACCGGTATCGGATCATCACCATGGAAGGCGCCTTTCATGGTCGTACCCTGGCGATGATCGCAGCCGGTGGGCAGGAAAAACATCTTGAAGGCTTTGGCCCGGCAGTTGATGGGTTTGACCAGGTTCCGTTCGGCGACATAGACGCGCTGCAGGCGGCCATCACGGATGAGACTGCAGCCATTTTGGTAGAGCCCGTGCAGGGCGAAGGCGGCGTCAAAGCCATCCCGTTCGACATATTGGAGCAGATGCGCACCATTGCTGACGACAACGGTTTGCTGCTGATTTTTGACGAGGTCCAGTGTGGTGTTGGTCGGACCGGTAAATTATTTGCCCATGAATGGACATCCATCACCCCCGACATCATGGCGGTGGCCAAAGGCATCGGTGGTGGCTTCCCGTTAGGGGTGTGTCTGACAACAGCAGAGGCTGGCAAAGGCATGACGGCGGGCACCCATGGGTCGACCTTTGGCGGCAATCCGCTGGCGGCTGCGGCGGGCAATGCTGTTATGGATGTCATCGATGATCCTGATTTTCTGGCCCATGTCGAAGATATGGGTGGGTATCTGGGACAAAAGCTTAGTGCCGTGATCGCCCGGCATCCCGATGTGGTTTCTGGTATGCGTGGTGTGGGCCTGATGCGCGCGATCGAGTGTGTGGTCACCAATCTGGACCTGGTTAATGCGTTGACCGACCAAAATATGTTGACGGTAGGCGCGGGCGGCAACGTTGTCCGACTATTGCCGCCACTGACTGTGACACAAGACGAAATTGATGAAGCTGTCGCTGCCATCGATGCAGCCTGCACAGCGATTGAAGAGAAGGGGTAGGCCCATGGGCTTGCATAGGGGCTTGCCAGTGGATAATGCTATGACAACACAGACAATTAGAAACTTCCTGGATCTTGATGCAATAGACCCGACCGAACTGCGCGGTATTCTGGACCACGCAAAAGAAATCAAGGCGGCCCGGGCGGGTCTGCCCAAGGGGACCAAGGACGCCGATGCGCCTTTGCAAGGCTATGTTCTGGCGGCGATATTTGAACAGGCCTCTACGCGTACGCGCGTGTCTTTTGATGTGGGCATGCGCCAGCTTGGCGGCGAAACATTGGTTCTGTCTGGCAAAGACATGCAGTTGGGGCGTGGCGAAACCATTACGGATACCGCCCAGGTCCTGTCGCGTTTTGTCGACATGATCGTCATTCGCACCCTTGCTCATGATTATCTTTTGGAATTGGCGCACTATGCCAGTGTGCCCGTGATCAATGGCCTGACCAACCGGTCTCACCCATGCCAGCTGATGGCCGATATGATGACGATCGAAGAACACCGCGGCCCCGTGGCGGGTAAAGTGATGGTCTGGTCTGGTGATGGCAACAATGTCGCGGCCAGTCTGGCGCACGCCGCCGTGCAGTTTGACTTTGAATTGCGGGTCGCCTCGCCCAAGGGGTACGAGCTGGACCCCTCTGTTGTTGCTTGGGCCAAGGCCAATGGCGGCAATGTCCATCTGACAGAGGACCCAGCCGAAGCCGTCGATGGGGCTGATTGCGTCTTTGCAGATACATGGGTTTCACTGGGCGATGATGACCGAGACGCCCGCTTGCAGGCGCTTGGGCCCTATCAGGTCAACCAGGCATTGATGGACAAGGCCAAGGATGATGCGCTGTTTTTGCATTGCCTGCCGGCCCATCGCGGCGAAGAAGTCACAGACGAAGTGATAGATGGACCGCAATCTGTTGTGTGGGACGAGGCAGAAAATCGCCTGCATGCGCAGAAGGCCATCCTGCGCTGGACCCTGGGCAAATAAATTGACGGACCAAACCCAAGCTCTGGACCCGATGACGTCGCATGTGCAGCCTTTTCAGTTGGACGGCAAGCCAGCGCGCGGTCGCATTGTGCGCATGCATAGTGTCGTCGACGAAATATTGGCGAAACATGATTATCCTGAAGGTATTGCCATATTGTTGGCCCATGCCCTTACCTTGGTGGCCATTTTGGGCAATACCCTGAAATTTGAGGGCAAATTGATCATGCAGGCCAAGGGTAATAGCGTGGTCACCTCGCTGGTTGCCGACTATAAAAGCCCAGGTGTTGAAGGCGCGCAGGGTGAAGTGCGGGGTTGGGTTAATTTTGACCCGGACCTCTATGACGCCGCTGTTGCAGATGGCCTCGACGTCGGCCGCGAAATTCCCCAATTACTGGGCGCAGGACACTTGGCCTTCACCATTGATCAAGGTCCCGATACAGACCGATACCAGGGCATTGTTGGCTTGGAAGGCGCGACCCTGGCAGAATGCGCCCAAATGTATTTTGACAATTCTGAACAACTGCCAACAGCCATTAAACTAAGCGCCGGCCGCGCGTCCGATGGCTGGCGGGCTGGTGGTATCATGTTGCAACACCTGGCCTTTACAGGCGGCATCGGTGAAATTGGTGGTGATGACGCCCTCTTTGATGCCACCATGGATCAGGAGGATCATCAGAATGAATTGTGGCGTGAAGGCGCAATCCTGATGGCCAGCGCCAGGGATGAGGAACTGCAATCGAATGAGCTAAGCCCGAAAGGCCTGCTGTTTCGGCTGTTTCATGAAAAAGGTGTTCGGGTGTTTGACCCGGTCGGCCTGGCTGTTCTTTGTCAGTGTAGCCGCGAGCGGATTGGCACCGTACTGGCCCAGTTCGACGACACAGAGCTTGTGGATATGGCCGTCGATGGCAATGTCATTGTAACGTGCGAGTTCTGCAACAAGGACTTCAAATTTGAAGCCCCTGTTGATTAGTTCGGCCCCCTGCTGCCTAGTTCGACCCCCTGCTGCCTAGTTCGATAGGGCGCTTACGAGGTTGCGGATGAACTGTTCGGCTTCATCAAGTTGTGACAGGGCTAAATACTCGTCGGGCCGGTGCGCCTGATCAATCGATCCTGGGCCACAGACTACGGCCGACATGCCCGCTTCCTGGAAGATGCCTGCCTCGGTCGCATAGGCGGCGACGTGGGTTTCATTCTGGCCGGTCAGGGCCAAGACCAGTTCTTCTGCTGACGAGTTTTCCTGGCGCATCAAGGCCGGTGCCCGGGCAATCAGTTCAGTGGTGATATCTGCGTCGGGAAAGTTTTCACGCATCTCGGCCAGGACGGTCTCGACGGCATAAGTGTTCAGACTGTCGAGCACATAGTCGATATCGTCGTCGGGCAGCGGCCGATATTCCCAGTCAAAGCTGCAATGGTTGGGGATGATATTAATGGCGCTGCCACCGTTCAGGGTGCCGACAGAAATGGACGTGTAGGGTGGCTCGAAGGGGTTGGCAGGGTCGGCATTGTCTTTCAATCCGCGACCAACCAATCGCAAATGTTCGATCAATCGCGCTGCTGCAAAAATGGCACTTTCACCAAATTCGGTATTGCTGGAATGGGATTCGCGCCCCGTGATCGTGGTCCGATAGGCGCATATGCCCTTGTGGGCATTGACCACCCGCATTTCTGTTGGCTCGCCAATAATGCAGATACGGGGCAGGGGGTCACGGGTCTGGACCTTTTCGATCATGCTCGCGACGCCGCGACAGCCAACTTCTTCGTCATAGGAAAAAGCCACATGGATGGGCTCTTTCAGGTTGGCTTTGGCGATCTCGGGTGCCATGGCCAGGCAGGCCGCGATAAAGCCTTTCATGTCGCACGTGCCCCGGCCATAGACCTTGCCATCGCGCTCTACCATGGTGAATGGGTCGCTGGTCCACTCCTGCCCATCAACCGGCACCACATCCGTATGCCCCGACAAAACAATGCCCGGTTTGTCAGCCGGCCCGCCAAGTGTTGCGAAAAGGTTGGCTTTTTCATGATTTATATCGTAAATGACATCGCAGTTGATCCCTATATCGGCAAGCGCCTCGGCGATATAGTTGATCATGGCCAGGTTGGAATTCCGACTGACTGTGTCAAAAGCGATCAATTGTGCCAATATGTCGCGAGTTTTTTGTGCATTTTTCCGCATGGTTCATGTATCTAGCACGTGTAAAGGCTGTACTTAAGAGGCGTTTTCAAGAGATCTGCATTTTGGTCTCATGTATATAGACAGTTTGTATGTTGACCCACAGGTCCGGCAGACAGGGCAAAAGAAAAGACAGTGAAACACGAAGATTTTGTGAAAAAGCCTGAATCCGGCGGGTCCCTCGCAAGCAGAATTGACTGGCGGGACTATCTGGCGCGGGGCACAGAGATGGCCTTGATGTTGGCTCGCAAAGTTCCCACGGGGGCGTGGGTGCTGTTTGGTGCCTATGTGATATACAAAGTCCTGGTGGCCACAGCGCCAACCATTGAGCCGGTTGAAGTGAATGAACGCTCGTGGCCGATCACGGTCATTACCGCAGAATATGGTGATGCGCAGCCCGAAATTATGCTGTTCGGCCAGATTGTCGCCGGCAGGGAAGTCGAAATGCGGGCGCTGGTGTCGGGCCAGCTTGTCGACGTTGGACCCAATTTCCATGAAGGCGGCCTGGTCGTCAAAGGCGAATTGTTGGTGCAAATCGACCCGTTCGAATATCAAGCAGCATTGGATGAAGCGATTGCCCGTCGCCGCGAAGCTCGAGCACGGTTGAAGAGCGAACAGGACAGCCTGGCAACGGAAGGTCTGCAGCTTGATCTGGGCCAGCGTGACTATGAACGCGCTATCCGGCTACACGAAAAAGGCACTGTCTCACGCAAATTCCTCGATGATTCCGAGCTGGCGCTGGCCCGGGCAAAACAATCTGCCACTTTGCTGGAAAACCGCATTGAAATGGAATCTGCGCGCCTGCAACAGCATGATGTCGCCGTCCGCCGAGCCAGGCGGGACCTGGAACAGGCGAGTTTACGAGCCCCCTTCGATGGCTTTGTCGGGCAAATTTCGGCCGAACTGGGCAAGCGTGTTGGCGTCAATGACCGTATTGCTATGGTCAGTGAATCCAAGCAGTTTGAGGCGAGATTCAATGTGACCGATGCCCAATATGGCCGCATCCTCGATTCTGGTGAAGACATGGTGGGCCGCAGGGTCTCCGTCACCTGGAAGGTGGGTGGCCGCCCGCTTGAATATACGGCGACAATCGAGCGCGTCGGTGCCCAGATCGACGCTCAAAGCGGTGGTATTGATGTGTACGCCATTCTGGACGACAAACCCGATGATCGGGCAATCCGCCCCGGGGCATTTGTTGAAATCCGCTTTCCTGATCGCAAATATATGAACGTTGTCCAGGTCCCTGAAGCAGCTCTTTTTGGCGGAAAAGTCGTTTACGCTGTGGTTGACGAGCGCCTGGTTGCTCGCCCAGTAAAAGTTGTCGGCTATGCGGGGGACAGTATATTTATCGACGGTGAAACCTTGGAAGAAGGTGAACCAATCTTGACAACACGCTTTGCCGAAATTGGCGAAGGTGTTTTGGTCACCATTCGTAATTAGTAAGGTAAACGACCTGTCATGATGAATTCATCAAACATTATCCGGACATTTGTGCAGCACCCCAATGCTGCCAATTTGTTGATGATATTGATCATTCTGATTGGTCTGTTTTCCGCCTTTCAGTTAAACCGGCAGGTCATGCCGACCTTTGGGTTGGATGCGGTGTCGATCAACATCATCTGGCCCGGTGCCAGCGCAGAAGATATCGAAACCAGCATCCTCGAGGTGATCGAGCCAGAAATCCGCTTCGTCGATGGCGTTCAGGAAATGAACGGCTTTGCATCGGAAAGCAGTGGTGGTTTTTGGGTGCTGTTTGACGAGGGCACGAATATGTCCCGCGCGTTTTCCGATATCGAGAACGGTGTCCGGCGGGTGGAATCGCAACTGCCCCAGGGTATTGAACGACCGCTGATTACCCAGTTCGAGATGATGGAGCCGGTATCACGTATCGCCTTGTCTGGGCCATTTTCAGAAGCGGCGCTGAAGACGATTGCCAGAGAAATCCGCGATGAGCTGCTGGCACGCGGCATCGATAAAATTTCGTTCATCGGAGATCGTGATCCGGAAATCCGTATCAATGTAGAACCAAGTGCACTGCGTCAGTTTGATCTTGAACTCAAAGATATTGCTGAACGTGTCCGGGACAGTTCCATCGACATTCCCTCTGGTTCCGTTGAAGGCCCGTTTGAGCGGCAGATACGGTCGCTCGGCCTGGCCAAGAGCGTCGATTCTATAGGCGACATTGAAATTCAGGCTCGGGGTACCGGCGCGAAAACCTATCTGCGTGATATCGCAGATATTGAAGATGGCTTCGACCAGGCACAACCTGAAGGTTATTTTAAGGGTAACCAAGCCATTACACTGCAAATTCAGCGCAGCCCCACCACCGATTCAATTGATGCGTCCGATATTGTTGAGGCCTATCTCGCAGAAAAGATCCCAACGCTGCCAGCGACGCTGAGTCTGTTCCACTATCAGGAGCGGTCCCAACTGGTGAATGATCGCGTCAAGTTGATGGTCAAGAATGGGATAGGTGGCTTGGCTATTGTGATGCTTATTCTCTACATCTTCCTCAATGGCCGTCTAGCTTTTTGGGTTGCCATGGGCATTCCCGTGGCCATGCTGGCAACCTTCGGAATTATGCTTTGGCTGGGCCAGTCGTTCAACATGATCAGTCTGATGGCCCTGATTATGACGTTGGGCATTATTGTGGACGATGCCATCGTCGTGGGCGAGCACGCGGCGTCGCGAAAAGAAATGGGGCTGCCCGCATCAGAAGCGGCAGAAAGCGGGGCGACGCGTATGTTTGCGCCCGTATTGGCATCTTCGTTGACGACCATGGTTGCTTTTTTGCCCGTACTGATGGTGTCGAACCGCATAGGGCAATTTATAGCGGTTCTGCCGATGGTGGTCGTGGCCGTTATAATGGCGAGCCTTGTTGAGTGTTTCCTGATTTTGCCGGGCCATCTGCGCAGTGCATTGCAACACACCACGGTCAAGACCACTGGGTTCAGGGCAAATTTCAATCGCGGATTCAACAATTTCAGAGATACCACGTTCAAGACCATTATCGAAAAGTGCTACAAGGCGCGCTACACGACAATTGCAGTGGCTGTTGCCGGGCTTTGGATTGGCATCGGCCTGATCAATGGTGGTCGCGTACCTTTCGAGTTTTTCCCGTCGGCCGAGACGGAGTATCTGATCGCCAACATCAAAATGAACCCCGGCACGCCGCGTGAAACCACTGGTAAAGCGTTGAGGGAACTTGATCGAGCCCTCTATGCCGCCGAAGAAGAGCTAACAGGTGGTGAAGGCGGTGTCATCCGAGCATCCTTTGGCACACTTGGTCGGTCTATGGCAGGCAGTGGCTGGCAAGAGATCAATGCAGACAATATGGCCGGCCTGTGGGTTGAGTTGACAACGGCCGATGACCGTGAGCACCGCAACCCGGTCGTGCTGGACGCCTGGCGCAATCAGATCAGGCCAATAGCGGGCGTTGAACGGATGACGATCACTGAAATGGCCGGTGGCCCAGGTGGCAAAGCCATTGATATCCGTATCTCTGGCGCAGAATTGAGCGTTCTAAAGCAAGCCGCACTCGATGTACGTCAATTGCTGAGGGGCTTCCCGGGCTTGATGGACATTGATGACAATCTTCCATACGGCAAGGAAGAAATGATTATCGAGTTAACCCCGAAGGGGCAGGCGCTAGGGTTTACAACTTCCAGTGTCAGTAATCAGGTGCGCGGTGCGTCAGAAGGGGTGATCGCCAAGCGGTTCCCCCGGAACGGTGAAGAGACGAAAATACGGATCCAGTATCCTGAAGGCAGCTTTGACGCCCAGACTTTCCGCGAATTATATTTGCGCAGTCCACAGGGCGTTGCAGTCCCGCTATTAGAAGTTGTGCGCGTGTATCCCAGCAGAGGGTTTGCCAGGCTGCAACGGTATAATGGTGAAACACAAGTGGCTGTCGAGGCAGATATTGACCGTAGCCAGACCAATCTGACATTGCTGCTTTCCACGCTTGGCGACAAGGGTCTCGATGCCATCGCCGAAAAATACGGCGTCAATATATTCTTCCAGGGTGAGGCCGAAGATCAGAGCCGTGCATTAAACGAATTGGTGCAGGGTGCCATGTTGGCGCTAGCCATGATCTATATCGTGCTGGCTTGGGTGCTGGGCAGTTACAGCCGGCCGATCGTTGTCATGTTGATCATCCCCTTCGGGTTGGTGGGTGCCGTGCTCGGGCATCTGGTTCTCGGGTTTAATTTATCGATGATGAGCCTGATCGGCTTGCTGGGATTGATGGGCATTCTGGTCAATGATTCGATTATTCTGGTGACGACGATTCAGGAACGCCACAAATTGGGTGGATCGTGGCAATCCGCTGTGGTGACTGGCAGCCAGGATCGTCTGCGCGCTGTTGTGCTGACCTCATTGACTACGATTGGCGGTCTGACACCGTTATTGTTTGAAGGGTCGTACCAGGCGCAGATGCTGAAGCCTATGGCCATCACGATGGTGTTTGGCATTGGTGTGGCCACCTTTATTGTGTTGATCGTGCTGCCATCATTGCTGGGCGTTCTGGATGATATTGCCAGGAACAAATCGAAGGTGATGCCCTGGATTGGCAAGTGGTTGGCCATTATCTGGGGCGAAGTGCGCCGCAGATTATCCCCGCCAAAAGGTCGGGCTTAGCAGCACCAGAATGCCGATGAGCTCTAGTCTGCCAAGCAACATTCCAATCATCAAAAACCATTTTGCCCCATCTGGCAGCGAGGCGTAGTTACCCGTCGGGCCAATAATTTCGCCCAGGCCCGGCCCGACATTGGCAAGGGCAGCCCCAGCCCCGGACGCAGCGGTGATAAAGTCCAGGCCAAAGGCACTAAGGCACAAGGCCAAGACGACAAAGCACCCAAAAAACAGGAAAAAGAAGTTCATCACTGCATCACGAACCGCGGGCGGGATCGGTTTGTCATTAAATTTTGGCGTGAAGATGCCATGGGGCTGCAACAGGTGCTGAATCTGGCGGCGTGCGGTTTCGAACAATACCTGGATGCGGAAAATCTTTACGCCGCACGACGTGGACCCGGCGCAGCCACCGACAAACATCACCAGGAAAAATAACCCGATCGCAAACCCGCCCCAGGAACCGTAATCGGTAGACGCATAGCCAGTGCCGGTCATGATCGAGACAATATTGAAACTGGTAAAGCGCAGGGCCTCCAAGATTGGGACATCACCGCCGACATAGCGATACAGGGTCATGACAAAAACCGCCAGTGTCGCCAGGGCAAAAAACCACTGGACCTGAGTATCCCGCCAAAGCATCAGGGGCCGTCCTCGCAGGGCTTGCAGGTACAGCACAAAGGGCAGGCTCCCCAAAACCATGAACACCGTTACAATGACGTCGATGGACGCGGAATCAAAGTGGCCGATGGACTGGTCAGAGGTTGAATAGCCGCCGGTTGCGACCGATGTCATGGCATGGGCCACGCTTTCAAAGATGGACATGCCGGCGGCCCACAGGCTGATGGCGCAAACAATGGTGATGCACAGGTACAACAGCGCCAGGGCACCCGCGATCTGGGCCGCGCGGGGCAATATCTTTTCTGAATTGTCAGACGATTCCATTCGGAACAATTGCATGCCACCAACTTGCAGCATGGGCATCACCGCCACCGCCATCACGATAATCCCGATGCCGCCCATCCACTGTAGCAATGATCGCCACATCAAGATGCCAGGGGGTGCTGTGTCCAGGCCGGTGATAATGGTTGACCCCGTGGTCGTGATCCCGGACATCGATTCAAACAACGCGTCGGTGACGCTGAGATCCATCTCGGCATAGATAAAGGGCAGGGATCCAAACAGGGCGATCATCACCCAGCTGAGAGCTGTCAGCAAAAACGCCTGGCGCAGGTCCAGATCCTGCGGGGCCCCACGCGTCGACAGAAACATGCCAATGCCAATAAAGAAGGTCGTAAGCGAAGCCGAGGCAAAAACCTGCCAGTCCTGACTGCCCGCAAAGACATCAACGGCCGCCGGGACCAACATGGCCAACCCAAGGGTGGCCAGCAACAGTCCAATCACATGAAGAACGGGGCGAAAGTCAAGCAATCACAAGTCCTCCGGGAAAGAGTTCAGTTGGATTTAGCGGAGGCCGCGGACGCTGTTACCGCCGATAACAGTCATGAATTCGGCCCGCGTGTCGTTGTTTGTTTTGAAGGCACCCAGCAGGGATGTCGTGACCATGGAAACCCCATGGGTGTGTACGCCCCGCGTGGTCATGCAGTGGTGCACAGCCTCGACCACCACACCTACGCCGTCTGGGTTGAGGGTTTCATTGATGCAATCAGCGATCTGGGCAGTCATTTTTTCTTGTACCTGCAGGCGGCGCGAAAAGGCGCCGACGACACGGGCAAGTTTGGAAATCCCGACAACCCGGTTCTTGGGCAGATAGGCCACATGGACCTTGCCAATGATGGGGGCCAGGTGATGTTCGCAATGCGATTCAAATGGAATATCGCGCAGCACGACCATTTCGTCATAGCCATGTACTTCCTCAAAGGTGCGTTCCAGATATTCGCGCGGGTCTTCCCGATAGCCCGAAAAATATTCCTCATAGGCGCGGACAACCCGTGCAGGCGTATCCAGTAATCCTTCGCGATTTGGGTCGTCGCCGGCCCATTTCAGCAGGGTTTTTACAGCTTCTTTGGCCTGTTCTTTGGTCGGACGGTCGATTTGTGCGTCCACATTACTCTCCAGATATCTTGTTAGTTGATGTTGGGTGCATCATAGGGGCTATCCAGCGAAAAGGCGGGGATCGCGATATCGAACGATTCTCCCTTTGTATTTTCCATCAGAT
>SMVA01285689.1_pt1 | contig 19491 bp, 18 predicted proteins | sample 2456451 | NCBI WGS metagenome assembly SMVA01 (sample SAMN11095933, study PRJNA526329) | marine sediment metagenome | biome: Marine sediment; feature: Surficial sediment; material: Deep marine sediment; isolation source: Hadal surficial sediment | place: Pacific Ocean | collected 2014-05 | depth... | reverse complement strand
TGGCGCGCCTGCTGGAGGCCGAAAATCTGATGGTCAACTCCCTCCACAATCAGGCGCTGGACCGCCTGGCGGGGAACCTGTCGGTCGAGGCCGTGGCCGCGGACGGCACCATCGAGGCGGTCCGGGTGACCGACGCCCGTAATTTCGCTCTTGGCGTGCAATGGCACCCAGAATACAAGGTATTGGAGAACTCGGCCTCGCTGCGCCTGTTCGAGGCTTTCGGGGCGGCCTGCCGCGCCCGCGCCCAAGCCCGCGCCGAAGGCCGCCTGGGCACCGCCGCCTAGCCCACGGGCGCCCCCAGGACAAGACTCACTGCCTTGAAAAACCCTGATATCAAGGACTTGACCGGCCCTTCCCCATCCTTGGTAAATTATTCGTTAACAGATGAGGAAGAAGGATTGCAACCGCCGGATTCCGTCCTAGATTCAAAATATGCGCCGGGGCCCCTCGCGGCCCCAGGCCGAAGCGGAAGGGCAATGTCCCCTGCCTTCCTTCCGCGGCTCTACGGAGCTTGGAACGCCCGGATCCCCCCCGACCGGGCGTTCCTCTCATTTGCAGCCCGGCGCGCCTTGCCAGGCCGGTGTCCGGTAACTAGCCTCGCCGCTCCGCCCACCTCAACGCACCCCGCTCATGCCTCTCCGCATCGCCACCTGGAACGTCAACTCGCTGCGCCAGCGGCTCGACCACCTGGCCCGTTTCGCCGCCGAGGTGGCGCCCGACGTGATCTGCCTGCAGGAGACCAAGGTCACCGACGAGGAGTTTCCGCGCGCGGCGATCCAGGAGATCGGCTACCCGCACCTGCTGATCCACGGGCAGAAGGGTTACAACGGCGTTGCCATCCTCTCGCGCGTGGCCTTCCAGAGCCAGGAAACCAAGGTCTGGTGCGGCAAGGACGACCGCCGCCACGCCGCCGTGACCGTCGAGAGCGGGTCGGGCGTCATCGAGCTGCACAATTTCTACGTTCCCTCCGGCGGGGCGACGCCGGACCCGGAGGCCAACGACAAATTCGCTCACAAGCTCCAGTTCTTGCGCGAGATGGCCGATTGGGCGACGCAGACCCGGCTTGGCGCGCGCGCCGCGGTCTTGGTCGGCGACCTCAACGTGGCGCCCTTGGAGACCGACGTTTGGAACCACAAGCGCCTGTTGCGCAGCGTCGGCCACACCCCGGTGGAGAGCGAGCACATCGCGCGCCTGATCGAGGCCGGCGCGTTGATCGACGTGGGCCGCCACTTCGTGCCGGCGACCGAGCCGCTCTTCACCTGGTGGGGTTACCGCTTCGCACAGGCATTCGACAAGAATTACGGCTGGCGCCTGGACCACGTCCTGGCGACGGGACCGCTAAAGGCTTCGCTTTCGGGGTTTCGCGTGGTTCGGGACACCCGCGCCTGGGAGCGTCCCTCCGATCACGCGCCGGTGGTGCTCGACATCGGATAATGCCCTAGCGCGCCCGGCACATGAAATAGCGGCCCGGCCTAACCTCCTCGGGCAGCGGCAGCGCCTCGGCGCCCTCCAGGTTCAGGTCCTGATCCGAGACCACCACACCGCCCGGCCGCAACAGGCCCGGCAAGCGCGCGGCCACGAACGCGGCGAGGCGGCCGTTCAGCTCGGCGTCGCCGGTCCCCATGTCGCTATGGACCAGCGCCACGCTCGGTCCGAAGCGGGCGACCGCGGCGGGCAGGGTCTGGTGAATATCGCCGAGCAGCAGATGGGCGGCATCGGGCAGGCAACCCGGATCGGCCGCCACCTCGCGTTCGAACACGAATATCTCCCGATCCGGCAGGGATTGGCGCAGGTGGTCGTAGGTGCGGCCGTTGCCCAGGCCCAGCTCCAGCACCGGACCGGGCAGATCGCGGATCATCTCGACAGCGCACTGGAGGCAAGCGCGCTGGGCCCGCAGGCGGCGGATGACGCTGTCCAGGCGGCTCATGCCAAGGGTCGCCGCAACAGATGGTAGACCCCGGGCACCAGGCCCTCGGGCAAGGCGAGGTGCCGGGCACCCTCGAAGTCGATTTCGCGATCGCTGGCGACAACCCCGCCGGGCCGCAACAAACCCGGGAGGTAGCCGGCGACGAAGGCGGGAAGGTGCGCCTCCTGATCGAGATTGGCGGAGCCGATATCGGCGTGAACCAACGCGACCTGGCCGCCGAAGCGTTCGCCGGCACCGGCCAGGGTGTCGCGGAAGTCGCCGCGGAAGAGGTGATCCTCGTCGGGAATGCAGTCCGGATGGGCCGCGACCTCGCGCTCGAACACGAAGATCTCGCGCGCCGGCATCAATTCGCGCAGATGGTCGTAGCTGCGGCCGTTACCCAAGCCCAATTCCAACACTGGCCCGGGCAGGTCCCGGATTTCCTCCGCGGCAAGGTTCAGGCAGGCGCGCTGCGCCTCGAGGCGGTCAATGTTGATGTCCAGGCGGCTCACGGAGATGATACCGAAGGTCCTTGATGTTAGGTGCTCGCCTCGGTACGCGCCTTAAGCAACTGCGCGGTCGTGTGTTCCAGGCGCTGGGCCAGGACGCGCATGATCTCGACCCCCATTTCCGGAAAATCGGTGACCATGCGGAAGAACAGGTCCTTGGTGATCTTGAGCACGGTCAGCTCGCTGGTCGCGGTGACCGTGGCAGTGCGCGGAATGTCGACCAGGATCGCGATTTCGCCAACGATGTCATCCTTGCCGACTTGCGCGACCACTATCGGCGCATCGTGGGTCACGATCACGTCGGCGCTGCCATCGATGATTATGTAGGCGGCGTCGCCGACATCGCCCTGCTCGAACAGGGACTGGCCGCCTTTGTAGGTGATCCGCTCGCTGGCGAAACACATGAGTTTTAGTTTTGCCGGCTCGACGTTGGCGAACAACGGAATTCGGCGCAGGATCTCGACTTCTTGTTCGATGCTCACGATATTTCTCCAAACCGCCGTTTAATACCAAAGGTCCGTAGTAATTATTCCGCCGCCATGATGCCGCTCAAAACCGAACCCGGCTTATTGAGGTCGTCGAAGCTTCCTTGCTCGACCAAGCGGCCTTCGTCCATGACCAACACCCGGTCGAAGTTTTCGGCGGCATCCGGTCTTTGCAGCGTCCAGATCACGCCGCGGCCCTTACGCCGCTCCAACACCCGGCGCAACAGGCGCGCCTGCGAACCGCCATCCAACACCGCGAGTGCGTCGTTGACGATCAGAATATCGGGTTGTTTGAGCAGCGCGCGTCCGAGGCCGATTTTCTGCCGCTGGGCCGCGGACAGGCGATTGCCTCCGATCCCGACCTGGTAATCCAAGCCGACCTCGATCACCGTGGTCCGAAGGCCGAGCTGGTCGAGCACCTCGGTCACGGCGCGGCCGACGATCTCCTCGGCCTTCGCCTGGCCATAGGCAAGGCGGCCGAACAGGATGTTGTCTTGCAGGGATGCGGTCGCATTGTAGGTGTCGGGCCGATAGAAGGCGACCGCGTCGGGATCGCTCTCGGCCAAGCGCTCGGCGATGCGCCGGCGCGCCACCAATACCATCGCTTCGGCGTCCGAATCGACCAGCGCGAGGCGGTGGCGCGCCTCGACATAGTCGAAGGGCAGGCGGCGCAAGGCCAGGCGTTCGCTCTCGTCGAGCGCAGCCGTGCCGTGTTTGTCGGCCTTGGCGACGAGCGTGCGGAAGTCGGGCAAATCATCCGCGTCGATAAAGCTGAACTGTTCGAAGAACGGATGCCCCGGCGGCAACTCGGCGAAGATCTCGACCATGGTCCGGGCAATGCTGATGCCCATTTCCAGGACGCGATCCAGCAAACCAGTCTCGGCCAGGGTTTCTGTAACGAGCGCGTTTTCCGCCAGCGCCGAGGACGCAAACTCCGGTTTTCTAGGCGTGCCGAACAACAGGTTCTCGGCCAGGGTCGCGTTGCCGTTGTAGCGCTCGGGATCGAAGCGGACCACCAGGTCCTCGGCATCGTCCGCGGCCAAGCGTTCGGGCAGAGCCGCCCGAGCCTCGAGCACAGCGGCACAGGCTTCGGCGTGGGCTTCGGGATCGATCGCGCCGGACAGTCCAAAGCGGTAGACATCCTCTTCGATATCCACGACCTGAAGGATGCTGGTGATACGCTCGTGAAGTTGCTCGGGATTTTCGGCGCCAGCGGCGGCATAATCGACCCAATCGGCCTCCGTATCCAACGTCGAATTGCCGGCGCGCTCGGATTCGGCGATTTGGGCCGCGCGGCGCGCGGCGCCGTCGCCCTCGTGCGTAGCCTCGACCAGCGGCCGGTGTTTGAGGCCATAGATCAGGTTTTCACGCACCGAAACCGGGAACAAGTAAGCGTCCTGTCCGACGTAGGAAATGCGCCGTCCGGTGACGGCCTGCGATAAGGTCGATAAATCGCGGCCTCCGATTTTCGCCGTGCCCGCGGACGGCGGCACCAATCCGGCCAGGATCATGCCCAGGTATTCCTTGCCGCTGGCACCGTCGCCGACGATCGCCACATGGTCCTCGGCCTTGGCTGTGAAGCTAACCGATTCCACCAGCCTGTTGTCTGATTCGTCGAGCAAACCGACGGCGGAAACCACGATCTCGCCGTCCAGCGGAGGGCCTTCGTCCTGGCTGGGGTCCTGGACCGCAGGATCGAGGATCTTAGCGGGCTGGAACTGTTCGATCACCTGCTCGTATTTGATCTGCACGTCGAGCCGGCGTTGGTCCCAATCGATGATCTCCTTGATCGGGCCGGGCAGATCCTTGTAGGCGGCGATCACCGCGACCAGGGCGCCGATATCGAGATAGCCGTAGAGCGCCAGCAAACCACCGCCGGCGTAGAAAAAGAACGGTGTCAACTGAGCGAGGAGATTATTGAGAAACTTGACGAAAAATTTGCGCTGGAAGACCTCGTAACGAATATCGTATATCCGGCCCAGGCGCGCGGACAGATCGGCCCGCTCATAATTCGAGGTGTCGTGGGCATGAACCTCGACCGCGCCCTCGATTACTTCGCCGATCCGCCCGGCGAGCGCGCGCGCGGCAAGCACGCGTTGCCGGCTCAGGCGCAGGATCGGCGCGCGCAGCTTGGGAATCAGAAAGGCCTGCACCAGCACCACCGACGCCGCCGCCAGGCCGAGCCAAATGCTCTGAACCATGATAAAGATCATGGCGGTCAGGGCCTGGCCGCCGAGGAAGGCGGGCCCGATGAAGGCGTCGCCGATAAAGCCGCCGAGCGGTTCGATCTCGTCCTTGATCATGGTCGCCATTTCGGCCTGCTTGACCTTGCGCACCTGCAAGATGGGGAAGCGCAGGATCCGGTCGCCCAATTCGTAGCGCAGTCGACGCAGCATGCGCTCGCCCATGCGCCCTTTGCTGGTATTGATGAAGTATTTGAAGCCGCCGTTGATGAGCACCATCACCAAGAACGCCAAGCTGAGCGCGACCAGCAGGGTCGGCTGGTCCATCATGAAGCCGTCGAACAGCGGCACCGGCTCGCCGGTCATCATTTCGCCAAATGGCAGGTCGAAGGCTAGAAAGGGCTGCTCGGACGCGGGACCGAAAAAGCCCTCGCCCAAAATGCCCTCGTTGACGATGGATTTCGGTAGGTCGAGGGCAATGAAATAGAACGGCAGCGACACCGCCACGACGAGCAAAATTGAGACCTGTTCCGCCTTCGAGTAGTGCCAGATATACTTAAAGATATTCGGTTCCATGCGACCCTATAGCGCCCAATTTCCCTCGAACGAGGCCGGTCACGGATGAACGCGGACTCGACCCGCACCACATCCAGCCTCGAAACACCGTCGCAAACCTTAAACCATGGCATCAGGCCGGTAAACAACGCCGCAATAGCCCGATGGCCCTCGATTTCGTGTTTTGAAAGGGGGTCGCTTGACCCTTTGCTCCGTGCGTGGACTGTGCCATAGTCCGGTCAAACCAGTGACTTAGACCCAAGTGCGGGCAGGGGGACGGCATGGCGCAGGGTCGTAAGAGCAAGCGGGTTCTCATATACAGCCACGACAGTTTCGGCCTCGGCCATCTGCGCCGCTGCCGCGAGATCGCCCACAGTTTGGTCGGTTCCGACAGCGATATTTCGGTGCTGATCCTGTCCGGCTCGCCGATCATCGGCAGTTTCGATTTCCGGGCCCGGGTCGATTTCGTGCGCATTCCCGGCGTCATCAAGCTACGTAATGGCGAATACACCTCGCTGAATCTGCATATCGACACCGAGCACACCCTGGCGATCCGCAGCGCGATCGTGGAGCGCACGGCCCAAGTCTTCGATCCGCACTTGTTCCTGGTCGACAAGGAACCGCTCGGCCTGTGCGGCGAGGTGCGCGACACGCTGGCCATGATGAAGGCGCGCGGCACTGCTTGCGTGCTTGGTCTGCGCGACGTCATGGACGACCCGGTGCTGCTTGAGGCCGAATGGCGGCGCAAAAACGTCCTGCCCACGCTCGAGGCTTTCTACGACGAGATTTGGGTCTACGGGCTGCCGCAATTCTGCGATCCCCTGGCCGGCATCCCCCTATCCACCTCGCTTCGCAATCGGGTGACCTACACCGGCTATCTGGGCCGCCACGTGTCCGAGGCGGCGCCGGTCTTCGTGCCCGAGAAGATCGACGATCCGTTCCTGTTGGTCACGGTTGGCGGCGGCGGCGACGGCGAGGCGATCATCGACTGGGTGCTGTCCGCCTACGAAGCCGACCCGGACCTGCCCTATCCGGCGCTCCTCGTGCTCGGCCCGTTCATGAGCTCTCAGCACCAGGCGGATTTTCTGCGTCGGACCACCCTCCTTCCCAACGTCGAGGCAATCACCTTCAACGCCCACATCGAGAGTTTGATGGCGCGCGCCAAAGCGGTGGTCTGCATGGGCGGCTACAACACTTTCTGCGAAGTGCTGTCGTTCGACAAACGTGCATTGGTGATCCCGCGCACCTTGCCGCGCAAGGAGCAGTTCATCCGTGCCACCCGGGCCCAGGAACTGGGGCTCGCGCGCATGCTGGTCGACGAAGGCCAGCGGGATCCGCGCACCATGGCGACCGCCCTGCGCAACCTGCCACAGCAGGCGCTGCCCTCTGCCGCGGTGGTGCCGGGCCTGTTGGACGGCCGCTCGAACGTGGTCAAGCTGGCCGACAAATGGCTGGGGACCGATCGCGTCCGGCTCCAGGTCGCCAGTAGCGGGCAAGGCGCAGGGCAGGCCGCGAATTAACCCCGGTTTCGGGTATTCGGACTTCGTGGGTCCTTGGTATAGTCTCCGGCCATGACCAGCACCATCGCCATCGTGCTCAAGGGCTATCCGCGCCTGTCGGAGACATTCATCGCCCAGGAAATCCACGCCCTGGAACGGCGCGGCTTGGCCTTGCGCATCTACTCGCTGCGCCATCCGACCGATCGCGCCACCCATCCGGTACATGGCGAGATCCGCGCGCCGGTCGCCTACCTGCCGGAGTACCTGGTCGACGAGCCCCGGCGCGTGTTGGCCGGCTGGCGGCGGGCGCGGCGGCTGAGCGGATACAAGCAGGCCCGGCGCACCTTCCTCAAGGACCTGGCGCGCGACCCCACGCCCAATCGCCTGCGCCGTTTTGGCCAGGCCTGCGTGCTGGCCGCGGAACTGCCCGAAAACGTGGTTTGGCTCTACGCCCATTTCCTGCATACGCCATCCTCGGTGGCCCGCTATGCGGCGCTGATGACCGGCCTGCCGTGGTCGGCCTCGGCCCACGCCAAGGACATCTGGACCACGCCGGATTGGGAGCTACGGGAGAAACTGCGCGCCGCCGAATGGATGACCACTTGCACCGCGAACGGACACGATCGTCTAGTCCGATTGGCACCCTCGCCGGAGCGCGTGGCGCTCAACTACCACGGCCTCGACTTCGCCCGCTTCCCGGCGCCCGAGCGTGCGCGACCGCCTCATGACGGCAGCGTTCCGGCACGCAGGGTGACCCTGCTTTCGGTCGGACGCGCGGTCGAAAAAAAGGGCTACGAGGATTTGCTTCAGGCGCTCGCCTGGCTTCCCGAGGACCTGCATTGGCGCTTGCTGCACGTCGGCGGCGGCCCGCGGCACAAGACCTTGCGCGCCCAAGCGGCGCGCCTCGGATTGGGCGCGCGCATCGACTGGCGCGGCGCCCTGCCTCAGGGTCAGATACTGGCGCTTTACCGCTCGGCCGACCTCTTCGTGCTCGCCAGCCGCATCGCCCGCGATGGCGATCGCGACGGCCTGCCCAACGTGCTGATGGAGGCCCAGAGCCAGGGCCTCGCCTGCCTCTCGACCCGAGTTTCGGCGATCCCGGAACTTATCGAGGACGGGGACACCGGGATGCTGACGCCGCCAAACGACGCCGCGGCGCTGGCCGAGGCGTTGGCCCACCTGATCCGGAGTCCGCAAGAGCGGGCCCGGCTTGGCGCGGCCGGTGCGCGCCGGGTGCGCGCGCGCTTCACCATGAAGGCCGGGATCGACGCCCTGGCCAAGCGCCTCGGCCCACCGCCCGCGGCCAAGGCGGCCGAGTAACCGGAACCATGCGCGTCGCTTTCTATGCCCCCCTGAAGCCGCCGGACCATGAGGTGCCCTCGGGCGACCGGCGCATGGCGCGTCTATTGATCCAGGCGCTGGAGCTGGCCGGTCACGAGGTCGAGGTGGCCGCGCGGCTGCGTTCCTGGCACGGCGTCCCCGACGCGGCGCGCCAGGCCCGGGTCGCGGCCCTCGGCGAGGCCCTGGCCGAGCGCCTGCTGCGCCGTTTTCGGAGCCGACCGGCGGTCGCGCGGCCGCGCGTCTGGCTGACCTATCATCTGTACTACAAGGCGCCCGACTGGATCGGCCCGCGCGTGACCGAAGCGCTCGGCATCCCCTACCTGCTGGCCGAGGCCTCGCTCGCGAACAAGCGCGCGAACGGCCCCTGGGCGATGGGCCACGAGGCGACACGGGCCGCGCTGGACCACGCCGCGGCTGTGATCTCACTCAACCCAAAAGATATCGAATGCCTGCCCGATCCGGGCCGGGTGCGGCCGCTCGCGCCATTTCTCGACCCGGCGCCGTTTCAGATTGCGGCGGCGGGCCGGGCGGCGGCACGGGCGGCCTTGGCCGAAAGCCACGGCCTGGATCCCGCCCAACCCTGGCTACTGGTGGTGGCCATGATGCGCCCGGGCGACAAGCTCGCCTCCTACCGCCTGTTGGCGGAAGCACTGCACCGTCTGCGGGACAGCGGCTGGCAGCTTCTGGTTGCCGGCGACGGACCCGCCCGCACCGAGGTCCAGGCAGCGCTTGGCGCGGTCCCGCGAAATCGAATCCGGCTGCTCGGCGAGGTCACGGCCGATGCCCTGCCGGCGCTCTACGCCGCCTGCGACCTCTTGGTCTGGCCGGCGATCCGCGAGGCTTACGGCATGGCCCTGCTCGAGGCCCAGGCGGCCGGGCTACCGGTGGTGGCCGGCCGGGGCGCCGGAGTCGACCAATTGGTCGTGGACGGCCGCACCGGGCGCCTGACCGACGTCGGCGACGCCGCCGCCTTCGCCCAAGCCATCGCCGGTCTGCTCGCCGCGCCCGAGACGCGCCGGGCCATGGCCGCCGCCGCCCAAACCCGGGTCATGGCCAAACATGGCCTGACCGCCGCCGCGGCACGCCTGGACGCGGTTCTGCGCGAAGTGGTGGCGCCATGACGCCCCTGGTGCTGATTCGCCACGGCGCGACCCAATGGAACCTGGACGGCCGTATCCAGGGCCGCGCCGACCCACCGCTCGCGCCCGAAGGCCGCGCCGAGGTATCGGCCTGGCGCCTGCCGCTGGATTTGGCCGACGATCCGGGATTTGGCGATTGGGTTTGGCTGACCAGCCCGCTCGCGCGCGCGCGCGAAACCGCGGCGTTGCTGCACGCGGCTCCGGTCGCCGTCGAACCGGCGCTCATCGAGATGGACTGGGGCGCCTGGGAGGGCCGCCGGCTCGCCGAGCTCAGGTCCGAGGGCGGTCAGGACATGGCCGCTCGCGAGGCGCGCGGGCTCGACTTCCGGCCACCGGGCGGGGAAACCCCGCGTGAGGTGCGGGCGCGGCTCCGACCCCTGTTGGAACGCCTCGAGGCGGCGGGCCGGGCGACGATAGCGGTTACCCACAAAGGGGTGATCCGCGCGCTCTATACGCTCGCCAGCGGCTGGGACATGACAGGGCGGCCGCCCGAGAAACTACGCAACGCCTGCGCCCACCGCTTCCAACTGGGCCCGGGTGGCGCGCCCGGTACCGCCCAACTGAACCTATCGCTGGCACCATGACCGAACGCGCCGCCGCCCGACCGGGAGAAACCGTCGACGTCCTGGTCTACGTCCAGCACCTGCTCGGCATTGGACACCTGCGCCGCGCCGCGGTGCTCGTGCGGAGCCTCGACCGGGCCGGCCTCAAGACCGTTCTGGTCAGCGGCGGCATGCCCGTGGAGGGTTTGGACATCGGCGCGGCCGGTTTCGTTCAGCTTCCCCCGGCACGGGCTATGGACGAGACCTTCAAGATTCTGGCCGATGCACACGGCCAGCCGATCGACGAGGCCTGGATGGCGGCCCGCAGGGACCAACTGTGCGCGCTCTATCACGAGCTCCGCCCTAGGGTGCTGATTATCGAGTTGTTTCCCTTCGGCCGGCGCAAGATGCGTTTCGAGCTGCTACCGCTCCTGGACGCGGCCCGGGAGAGCCACCCGCGGCCACAGATTTTGTGCTCCATGCGCGACGTATTGGTGGACGACAAGAACGCGGAAAAAACCACCTGGATGATCGAGACCTTCGAGCGCTACTTCGACCTGGTGCTGTTGCACGGCGACCCCGAGTTCCTGCCCCTCGAACGCAGCTTTTCGCGCACCCACGAGATCGCGAACCGGCTGCGCTATACGGGTTACGTGCTCGACGACGCGCCCCTCGCCGACCCGGCGGACCATGCCGGCAAGGGCGAGGTGATCGTTTCCATGGGCGGGGGCGCGGTCGGCGCGCCGCTAATCGAGGCCGCGCTCGCCGGCCGGGCGCAAACACCGTTGAAAGACGCGACCTGGCGAGTCCTCATCGGCCCCAACATGCCCGAGGATTCGTTCCAGGCGATCATCGCCCGCGCGCCGGCCGGCATCCTCGTCGAGCGTGCCCGGCCGGACTTCCGCGCGCTCTTGGCGGGCGGACGCCTGTCGATCAGCCTGGGCGGCTACAACACCGTCTTGGAGGTCCTGGCGGCCGGTATCCCGGCCGTCGTGGTGCCGTACTCCGGCGGCACCGAGACGGAACAGACCCTGCGCGCCCGCCTGCTGGCGGAACGCGGTGCGCTCACCCTGCTCCACGAGGCGGAACTAAGCCCGGCGACCTTGGCTGCGGCGGTGCGTGTCGCGCTGGCCCGAGGCGCGGACGGCCATAAGCCACGGCTCGCCGGTCTCGACACCTCGGGCGCGGAGAGAACGGTGCGGATCGTTCGTGAGCGACTTGCTATGGTGAATTCATGACGACGTGGGGGCATCTTAATGAGGAGCTGGACGCTTGGGCCGCCGCCGGGCGCAGCGCGACCCTGTGGTGGCGCGACGACGATGCGGTCGAGCCGAGCCCGGAACTGGCCCGCCTGATGGCGATAGCGCAGGCGCGCGATCTGCCGCTCGCGCTCGCGGTGATCCCGGCGCGCGCCTCCGAGGCCTTGGCCGAGTGGCTCAAATCTTCGGAGGCGCAAGCCACACTGCTGCAACACGGCTACGCGCACCAAAGTCATGCCCCGGAAGGCGAGAAGAAGGTGGAGCTCGGGCCCCAGCGCCCGGCCAGGGTGGTGCTCGAAGAACTGGCCCGCGGTTGGGCGCGCATGACGGACTTGTTTGGCGAGACCTGGGCGCCGATCCTGGTGCCGCCTTACAACCGGATCGCCGAGGAGGTGGTCCAGGGGCTTGCGGGACTCGGCTTCCAGGGCTTGTCGACCTACTGCCCGCGCAAGGCGGTCCTCGCGGCGCCCGGCCTGGTTCAGGTGAATACCCATGTCGACATCATGCATTGGCCGGCTCCGCGCGGCTTCCTGGGCGAGGCCGAATCCCTCGAGCTCCTGATCGCGCAACTGCGTGCCCGGCGCCTGGAGGCGGTCGACGCCACCGAACCGACCGGCCTGTTGACCCACCATCCGGCCCACGACGAGCCGGCCTGGGCGTTTCTGGAGGCGCTGCTGGACCGCCTCGCCGGACATTCGGCGGCGCGCTTTGTCGAGGCCAGCGAGGCCTTCGCAAGTGACGGCGACCCGCCGGCCCAAGGGGCCAGACACCTGGAGATCGCATGAACACCTTCCGCTATCCGGCCCGCTCTCTGGTCGGCGATTATTTGCGCGCTGGAGTCGGCCTGGCGGTGGGTCTGGCCGTACTTGCCAACGCGGCGGGTTCGATCGTGCTTCTCGTCATCTTCGGCGGCCTGACGGCCCTGTTCGGCGGCTTCGCCTATCGCACCGCGCAGCGACACCTGTTGCGGGTCGCGGTCACGGCGGAGGCGATCCATACCAGTGGCCTGGGGACCCGGGAGCTGCCGTGGGGCAGGTTAGAGCTGCTCAAGCTGAGTTTTTACGGCACCCGGCGCCAGCGCACCCGGGAATCCGGCGGCGGATTCATGCAGCTTACGCTCAAGGGCGCGGGGGCGTCCCTGTCATTGGAGTCCTCGATCGAAGGCTTCGAATACATCACCTGGCGCGCGGCCAAAGCGGCGCGCGAAAACGGCGTCGGCCTGGATCCGACCTCGGTGGGCAACCTGCTCGAACTCGGCATCGACGCCGACGAGGACGGGCCGGCGCCCGATATCGAGCCGCCGCGGAAAATTTGACGGATCGGTGAGGCGTCGAGCGACGCCCGGCCAACGAATCACGCCATTTGTGACCTATTAACCGCGCTTTAAGCGTTGTTTGGCAGAATTCCCATCGATTTTAACCAGATGGGCCTGACATGAGCGAAGACAAATTGTTAACCCCTCCCCAAGTCGCCAAGCACCTACAGGTAAACGAGCGCACCGTGACCCAGTGGTTGCGACTGGGCCATCTGCGCGGCTTCAAGATAGGCAAGGAGTGGCGTGTCTCCGAGCGCGACCTCGACAACTTCCTGGAGCAGAGCGCCAATATCCCGCTCGGCGTCGGACAGATCGGCGCCTAGATCTCGATTCAGCCTGTCCTGGCAGGATGGCTCGGTAAACATACGAAATCCGCGTCAAATCGCCTTAAGCGGGCGATTCTGTAAGAAACCATCCCCCCAATCGACTATCAGGGTCCGCCGGTTCTCGGTCGGACCCTTTTTTTGCCCCCCCCTCCGGCCCAAAATCCGCCGACCGGGCACGACACGGCCGGATTTTAGGTGCGCCGGCAGAAAAACAGGTGGTTGCGGTTGATCCGGTAGCGCCGCCGCTGATGCGCGGTGAGCAGGCGCCTCGACGACAGAACCGAAACCCGGAACCCAGCCGCTGCCAGGCGCGAGGTGAAATCGGCACCGTAGTTTCGGTAATGATAGGGGTGGCCGAAACGCGCCAGGCGCTCGGCCGGCGATTTCACGTCCCGACCTTCCTCGGTGACCGGCCGCTTCGGGTCGTAGGGCACCATGATCGCGGCCCAACCGCCCGGGCGCAGCACCCGGGCGAGTTCGGCGATGGCCGCTTCGTCGTCGCGGATGTGTTCGAGCACGTGAGAACTCAACACCACGTCGAAGCGGTGGTCGGGAAACGGCAACGCGGTCAGATCGGCCTGAACGTCGGCGTTGGGGTTGAAGCGGTCGACGCTGACCCGGCGCAACCGGGGCAGACGATCGAGCGCCTTCTCCATGAACGGCTCGGGCGCGGTGTGCAGCACCCGGTGACGCCCGCGCGCCAAGTCGGTGTGCCGGCTCAAATAGAGCCAAAGCAGGCGATGCCGCTCCACGGAGCCGCAGGACGGACATTCGGCGTTGCGCCGCCGGTGGAGCCCAAAGGCCAGAAACCGGCGTGCGCTGGCGCCGCAGACCGGACACAGCAGCATGCCCGGCGCGACCCGTGCGACGCGGCGGCGATAGAGCCGCCGGTCGCCGTAAACCTGCGCCTCGGAAAGCGCGTTTTCGGCGATACTGTCCTTGAGCCGTTCGAGTCCGAAAAGCATGGTGCCTGCCAGATAAAATCCAATTGGCAATCTAGGGCACAATCACGACCAGGTCGACGCCCTGGTCGAGGCCCGCGACCTTGGCCGCGGCCAGGCGCCGCACCTCGGCGGGCGGCACGTAGCCCTGGCCGCAAGCCAGATCGAAGGTCGCCGCGTCGGTCAGCGCGCGGCTGCCGAGCGCTTTGTTATGCTGCTCCAGCTTGGCCGAGAGATTGACCGCGTCGCCGATCACCGTGTATTCGAGCCGGGTCGCATCGCCGACCGCGCCGAACATCACCCGCCCGGTCGCCACCGCGCCGTTGACCTCGGGGCAGGGTATACCCTCGGCCTGTTTGGCCGCGGTCCATTCGGCGGCCAGCGCCAGGGCCCGCTCAAGCGCTTGCAGTGCGTCCGCGGCGTGGTTTTCGGACGTTTCGGTCACCCCGAAGGTGGCCATGATCCCATCGCCCAGGAACTTGTCGATGCTGCCGCCGTGGTCCTGGATAACCTGCACCATATTGTGCTGATATTCCGCGAGCAGGCCCATCACTTCGCCGGGTTTGCGTGTCTTGGCGAAGCGGGTGAAGCCACGCATATCGAGGTTGAGGATCGCCGCCTCGCGCAGCTCACCGCTGCCGACCGCGACCTCCTGTTCCGCGCCGCGGATGCGCGCCGCCACCTCGGGCGCGAAAAAGCGCGACAACTCGCGCGCCGCCGCGCCCTCGGAGACCGCGCGCACCAGAAGCGCCCGGCCCCGGATCAAGGCGACTCCCAATATCGCGGCAACCATGAGAATCGAGACCATCTTGTCGAACTCGGCGCCGAGCAAGATCGAGTTCGAGGTCATGTAGGCGACGTAGTCGCGGGTGATCATGGTGTCGTTCGGATCGATTGTGATCACGTAGAGCACCAGCACCAACCAGCCAGCCGCGGCGGCGAGCCCGGCAACGAATACGAAACGCGCTTCGAAACGCAGCGCCCGGAGCGCGATGAAAATGAAGACGTAAAGTAGCGTCGGCGCCTTGAGGTAGAACGAGGCCGGCTGCTGGTATTGGAGGTGGAAGCTCCATATCAGGCCAAACAACAAGGCCATGTCGAAGACGATGGAAACGATCAGGAACCAGCCCGGCAAGCTGATCCGGTAGGCCAAAACCAGGCGCATCAAGGTGAACAGCGCGTAGGCGCCGATCACCCAGGGTACCGGTTGAAACGTCTGCCCGGCCGGGAAGGTCTTGGGCGAGACCGCGTAGAGCGTGGCGAAAGTCAGCACCACGGCGAGCTGGATCCAGCCGATCAGGCGCTCGGTCGCATCGCCCTGGCTTTGAATAGCCTCGCGGACGCGCTCGGGAAGTTCGCTCCCCCCTCCACCCAGCAAGCGGTTCGCCATGGCTTGATTGCCGCTCCTGACCGTCTCGGGACCTTCGATATTAGTGGATAACGTGGGGTCGCGGCGCTCAGAATGTCGTGAGCCGCGCGTTACCGCCGTTTAATACCAAAGGTCCCTAATGTTGACCCATAGAGATCGCGCGGGCGAACCGGCGGCCTTCGCGCCTGGGCGAACCTGGCCGCCGGGGCTGTTCGCGCCGGGCCTTGGGCCGATCACGGAGACAGCACCATGCCTTCGCGCGCCACCAGAGTGCCCGGGCGCGTCTCCTCGGCGTCGCGCGCGACTTGGTCCATGAAGGCGTCGTCGTGGCTGGGATCGTGATGAAAGATCACCAAGCGATTGATCCCAGCCCGCTCCGCCAAGCGCACACCCTCCTGCCAGGTCGAGTGTCCCCAGGTCAGGTAGTCGGGAAATTCTTCATCGGTGAAGTTGGAATCGTAGATCAGGATATCGGCGCCCTCGATCAGACCGAGGATGTTCTGGTCGGGCTGGTCGATGACGTGCTCGGTATCGGTGATGTAGCAGACCGAGCGGTCGTCGAAATCGATCCGGTAACCGGTGGCGTTGTTCGGGTGATTGAGCGGCGCGGTACGCAGGGTCACGCCGGGCTGGGGCTCAAGGGTCTCTCCGGCGACGAAGTCGTGAAAACTGATGTTGCCGGCGAAGATCTCCGGCGGCACCGGAAACAGCGGCGCTATCATGAACTGCGACAGTGCCTCGTGCAGCGTCAGCTCGGGTTGCAAGTGACCGGCCCAGAGGCGGAACCGGGTATCGGGGTTATACAGCGGTCCGAAGAACGGCAGGCCGACGATATGGTCGAGATGGGTGTGGGTCAGGAACAAATCGCCGCTGAGCGCCTTGGGGCCGCCCAAGTGGTCGCCGAGCAGGCGCAATCCCGTGCCGGCGTCGAACACCAACAGATGCTCGCCGCAACGCACCTCCAGGCAAGAGGTATTGCCGCCGTAGCGGCGATGGCTCTCGCCCGGGCAAGCGATGGAGCCGCGTACGCCCCAGAACCGCACCATGAACTCGGAATGCTCGGCCACGTCGGATCGACCTATCGGTGTTGCGCCTTCCCGCAGTTTCGCTATTTTTAGAGTAGCATTCCGCCGAACCCAAACAAATACTCATGGTCCCGCGGTGGCCCGGTGCCAAACCGCGATTGGCGAGCCGTGCTCGATGGGCCGTTGTCGCCGCACTGCCGCTGCGCCAAACTGCGGCCGGCCTCGCCGCCCGGCTCGGGCCTCGGCACGGGCATCCGGGCCGCGCGGATTCGCCCGGAGCGCCCGAATCGCCATGAAATCGCAACGCAGCAACTGGACCGGTGTCGCTTTCGGACTGACCTTGGCCAGTTTTGCCGCCTATCAACAGTTCAAGCTGCCGCCGGCGCTGCCGGTGCTGCTCGACACCTACCACTACGACCGCACCCTGGCCGGCGCCTTCATGTCCGTCTATGCCGTGGCGGGCCTGCTGTTGTCCATGGCGTTCGGCCGCTTGCTGGCCCATCGCGGGCCCTTGGCGCCGACGCTCGGCGCGCTCGGCCTGTCCGTTCTGGGCAACCTGCTGATTCTGTGGTTGCCCGAAAATGGCTGGTTGGTCCTGCTCGGCCGCGGGCTCGAGGGGGTCGGCTTCGCCTTCATGGCGATCTGCGGCCATCTGCTCGCCAGCGCCAGCGCCTCGGTACGCAACCAGCCGCTGGTGATCGGCTTGATGGCGGCCTGGATCCCGATCGGCCAGCTCGCCGCCATGTTGCTGGCACCGGTCGCTTTCGCGGGCATGGGCTGGCAGCTGCTTTGGGTGGTGGCGATTCTGGGCTCCGGTGGCCTGGCGGCCTGGGCGCTCGGCCTGCGGCGCAGTCCGGCCCTGGTCCCGCTCGGCGCGCGCGGCGATGGGCGCGACTCAGAATCGGAGACAGCGCCGGATCGTGCCCCCGACAGCAAGGCTTCTGGGGAGATCGCCGGTGCGACGCGCCGCAAGCTGATCGTCACGGCCGGTATCTTCATGCTGTGGTCCGGACAGTACTTCGCCTACATGACCTGGTTGCCCCAGTACCTGGTCGAAGTCTACGGCCTATCGGTTTCCATGGCGGTGTTCGGCAACATGGTGCCAGTCGCGGTGCTGATTCCAACCACGGTGGCGACCGGCTGGGTTCTGCGCACCGGCGTCCCGATCGGCCCCCTGCTCGCCTGCGGCCTCGCGACCCAAGCCGCGATCTGGTGGCTGGTGCCGGTGACCGGCGGCGGCCTGGCCGGCGCGCTGTCGCTCACGGTTTACGGTCTCGCGTCGGGGGTTTGCCCGGCCTGCCTGTTCGCCATGCCGGGCGTGATCGTCGGCCGCGGGCGCGCCGCCGCGCCGGCGCTCGGAATCCTCATGACCGGGCGCAATCTGGGTGTGCTGGCCGGTCCGATGTTGCTCGGCCAAGCCTTCAAGCTGACCGGGGCTTGGGACCTCGCCGCGCCAATTTTCGGAACCGTTACCACACTCGCGCTAGGGCTCGGGGTTTATCTCGCGATATTGCTCGGTGGCGCGCATTACGGCACTAGCCGGTAGCCGCCCGGTTCGGTGACCAGAATCTCGGCGTTCGAGGGGTCGGCCTCGATCTTCTGGCGCAGGCGATAGACATGCGTTTCCAGGGTATGGGTGGTGACACCCGCATTATAACCCCAGACCTCGCCCAACAGGGTCTCGCGTCCGACCACGTTGGCGCCGCTGCGGTAGAGGTATTTGAGGATCGCGGTTTCCTTCTCGGTCAGGCGCACCTTCTTTTTGGTCTCGCCGTGGGTCAGCAGCTTGGCGCTGGGCCGGAAGGTGTAGGGGCCGATGGTGAAGACCGCGTCCTCACTCTGCTCGTGCTGGCGCAGTTGGGCACGCAGGCGGGCGAGCAGCACCGAGAGGCGGAACGGCTTGGCGACGTAGTCGTTGGCGCCGGAGTCGAGTCCGAGGATGGTGTCGGCGTCGGTCTGGGCCGCGGTCAGCATGATGATCGGCGACTTGACGCCGTTGCGGCGCATCAGGCGGCAGACCTCGCGGCCGTCCATGTCGGGCAGGCCGACGTCGAGCAGAATTGCGTCGAAGTATTCGCTCTTGACCGCCTCCAGCGCGCCGGCGGCGGTATCGACATCGACGGTGGCGAACTCCTCGTGCAGGCGCAACTGCTCGCCCAGCGACTGGCGCAGCGCGTCGTCATCGTCGACTAGCAGAATTTTCTTGGCCGTGGCGGCGGTCATGGCGCGTCCCTCGGTCGTTTCCACTCCACCTTCAAGGACCTGAGATAACATCGGCGGGTAGCCGATTCAAGGCAGGGTCCCCGGAACCGGAGATACGAGGGGCGCGCTAACCTTCGCCGAGCGCCAGGTCGCGGACGGCTGCAAACAGGGGGTGGCTCGTGTCGCCCAGCGCATCGACCGCGGAGAAGTGGTTGCGCCCCGGCAGGTCGACCACCCGGGCGTCGAGGCCCTGGCCGCGCCAGGCGGCCACCATCTCGTCTTGCTGGCGCAGGAACTCCTCGGTCTCCTCGGAACCGACCGCGCAGATCAAGGGCCCGGCGCGTTCCGGCAAGTTGCGCAAGGGGCTCATGGCGCGCACCGTCTCGGGGTCGAGTTTCAGCACCTCCTGGTGGTAGCTGAGGCGCATCACTTCGAGCTCGTAAATGCCGGATATCGAGCAGCCGCCCTTGACCGGCTCCGCGCCCATGGCCACCGCCGCCAAATGACCCCCGGCGGAGTGCCCGGCGACGAAGATGCGTTCCGGATCGACGCCATGGGCCGGCGCCGCCCCGGACAGCCAGGCGATCGCCTTGAGCACCTGAACGACGATGTCGCCGACGCCGACCTTGGGCGCCAGGTCGTAGTTGACCGAGGCGAAGGCGATTCCGGCCTCGACGAAGGGTGGCGCCAAGTAACTGAAGTCGCCCTTGTCCAAGCCCTGCCAATAGCCGCCGTGAATAAAGACGAGCAGCGGCGTCGGCTCGGAGCGGGCCGGGTCGGGAAACAGGTCCAGGGTCTCGCCCTCGGCCTCGCCATAGGCCAGATCCAGGCGTCCTTCCAGCCGGGTCCGCGCCGCGGCGCTGTCGCTTGCCCAGCGCTCGAAATACTGGCCGTG
>SMVA01171140.1_pt1 | contig 19503 bp, 19 predicted proteins | sample 2456451 | NCBI WGS metagenome assembly SMVA01 (sample SAMN11095933, study PRJNA526329) | marine sediment metagenome | biome: Marine sediment; feature: Surficial sediment; material: Deep marine sediment; isolation source: Hadal surficial sediment | place: Pacific Ocean | collected 2014-05 | depth... | reverse complement strand
TCCAGGCGGCGACGAGCGCCGCCGCGACAATCAGGACCGCAACCACGCGGCAGGAGCGGGAAAATTGGGGTGCGTCCGACACGCCGGCAACGTAGCAAGCTGCCCGGACCCGGGGACGCAGGAGCATCTGCGAGGCCGGGCCCAAGTTGCCGCCCACGAGCAGCACACGTATTTTCCCCGCTGAACTCCCCGGTGAATTCGGGCACAGACCCGCGCAACCAGGACGCGAGGCGTGACTGAGATCGGCGCCCTCATCAATCGGCAAGCCGGCGGCGTGCGTCGCAATCCGGCCTGGACACACCGCATGCAAGCCATGCTGCCACCCGGGCAGGTGGTGGTGACGAGCGCCGCCGAGGAGGTCGTTCCGGCGCTCGAGAGGCTTCGGACCATCGGGGTGGAAACGCTGATGGTGTGTGGAGGCGACGGGACGGTCGGCAAGACCCTGACGGCCCTGCTCGAATGCTGGCCCGAAGCGCTGCGACCGCGGATCGTCCTGGCTCCAGGCGGAACGGTCAACACGATCGCAAAATCCCTGGGCGCGAACGCCGATCCCGTGAAGCTGCTCGAACGGCTGGTTTCAGGGGGCCCCATGCGCATCGAGACCGAACGACCGCTGCTGCGCGCACGCTCGGCCGAAGGACTCGTGCGCGCGGGCATGATCTTCGTGAACGGCGTCGGAGTACGCTTCCTGCGAATGTACTACGAGGGCGCCAGGCCCGGCGCACTCGGAGCCGCCCGCGTGGTGGCGCGTGTCGTGTCCTCGGGCCTCGTATCCGGACGACTGGCGCGCGAGATGTTCTCACCGGCGGCGGTTCGGATCCGCGTCGACGATCAGGCACTCGACTACGACCACTTCACGGCGATGGCGGCGGGCACGGTCCGCCACATCGGAATTGGATTTCAACCCTTCTCGATGGCGGACCGCGACCCTCACCGTTTCCACTTTGCCTTCAGCGACGCGCCGTCCACGCGGCTCGTGCGCGAACTCCCGGCCCTGCGTCGGGGCCGCATCCGGGACGACTCGTGCGTCGAGCACCATTGCGCGAAACGGGTGACGATGGAGTTCGATGCACCCGAACCCTGGAGCTTCGATGCAGACGTCTACGCGCCGACGTGCGAACTCACGCTCGACACCACCGCACCGCTTCGCTTCTGCGTACCGTGAAGCCGGGCAACCCAATAACGCGTCGCGGATCAGACCTCCGGCTTGACGTTGGTCGCTTCAAGCCCCCTGCGACCGGTTGCCGACTCGTATACGACTCGCTGACCGTCGCGCAGAGTCTTGAAGCCTTCGAGGGTGATGTTGGAGTAGTGGACAAAGATGTCCTTCTCGCCCTCATCGGGCGTGATGAAGCCGTACCCCTTCTGTTCGCTGAACCACTTGACCGTACCATTCGCCACTGTCTTTCCTCCGTCTGGAACCCCGCCACGCCCACTCTCCCTGGGACAGGGTGCGCTGGCATGCCCAGCATATACGGAGACAGGTTGGGGTTGAACGGAAAACGGAGTGAAATGGACATTCTCCTGAGCTCGCATGCTCGCGGCCCCGATGCAAGCAGTCTTTCCTCGCCGCCACGCTCCCACGCGGATGGGGGTCACGAGCCGCCAACGTCCAGGATTGGCTATCGTCCGGTGCCCCGGCCTGGGGCGGATGCCAGGTCACGGAGGCACGAGGGAGAATCAGATGGGCCTGGATCCTGCATCTAAGGAACAGATTGATTCGCTGGTCAGCCAGTACCCGGTGACGGTCTTCATGAAGGGCAACCGCGAAGAGCCACGCTGTGGATTCTCGGCCACCGTGGTCCGGATTTTGGATGCGCTGATTCCCGAGTATCACACGGTCGACGTGCTCGAAGACCAGACCCTCCGGGAGAACATCAAGGAGTACTCGAGCTGGCCGACGATCCCCCAGCTCTACGTGGGCGGCGAGTTCGTGGGCGGCTGTGACATCATCCAGGAGCTCGAAACCCGCGGCGAGCTCCATCAGAAGCTCGGAGTCGAAGGCGGCACGGCAACGCCACCGGAGCTGATCGTGACGCCCGAGGCTGCCGAAGGATTGCAGCGCGCCACGGGCGAGCGACCCGACGACCACATCCTGCATCTGTCGATCGATGCCCGCTACTACGGCTCGCTCAACGTGGGCCCCAGATACGAGGGCGGCGTGGAGGTCGAAGCGGGTGGACTGGCGTGGATCATGGATACGCACACGGCCAGGCGCGCACAGGGCGTCCGCATCAACGTGGTCGACACGCCCGAAGGCCCCGCCTTCAAGATCGACAACCCGAACGCGCCGAATCGGGTCGAGACCCTGAGCGTGACCGACCTGAAGCAGCGTCTCGATGCCGGTGAGAGCTTCGAGTTCCTCGACGTTCGGACGCCCGAAGAACGGGCCATGGCCAGCATCCAGGGCGCCGTGCTGATGACGCCGGAGGCAACGGCGCGGCTCGAGACGCTTCCGAAAGACACCATGCTGGTCTTCCACTGCCACCACGGCGGCCGCAGCCAGCAGGCGGCCGAGCACTTCGCCTCGCTCGGCTTCATCCACGTCTGGAACGTCGCTGGCGGCATCGACGCCTGGTCCCGGGAAGTCGATCCCGATGTTCCCCGCTACTGAGGAGACCGTGATGGCACTCCAGATCCTGAACACAGGGGGACCCGATCCGGAAGTGGTCGTCGGCCAGATCCAAGCGGCGATCGAGAACGCACTGCCCGGCGCCGCGGTCGACGTGCGCTGTGTGAGCCCGGGCCACTTCGAGATCAAGGTGACATCGGAGGCCTTCGCCGACAAGCCGATGCTGAAACAACATCAGCTCGTCTACGGCGCGATCGCAGACCTCATGAGCGGTGATGCCGCTCCGGTTCACGCCGTCGATCGCCTCGAGTGCTCGCTGCCCTGATCCCGCCTGCGCGTGCGATGTAGACGACGTGGCGCAGACCGCCCTTGCCCGGACGGTGCCGGTCCACCTGGAACCCCGCCTTGCGCGCGCGCTTCACGAAGCTCGGATCGTGCTGTTCGGTCCAGACCCCGAGGACGCCACCCTCGCAGAGCGCAGCCCGGGTCCGCTCGAGCGCCGCGCTGCCGAAGTGGAGATCGTCGGTCCGCGTCCCCGGACCCTGGAAGAGATCCAGCAGGATCCCGTCCCAGGGTCGCCCGCTGCCCGCGTCGATGAGCTGGGCCACGTCGACCTGCTGCACCGTGACCCGGGGGTCGAAGACGGCGCCACCGGTCAGCTCGGCCAGGGGCCCTCGGCACCAGGCCACGACCACGGCATGCAGCTCGGCCACCAGCAGCTGCGCCTTCTCGGGCAGCGCATCGAGAGCGGCGCGCAGCGTGTACGCCATGCCGAGTCCGCCGATCAGGACCCGGGGGGCCCGCCGACGCGGTAGCTGGCTGCAGGCCAGCGTCGCCAACGCCTCCTCCGAACGACGCGCCGCGCTCGTCATCAGGATCTGACCGTCGAGCAGGATCAAGTAGTCGCGGTCCCCGCGCCGACGCAGCTCGAGCTCCCCATCGGGCGTCGGCTTGCGGTCGAGTGTCTGCCAGGACTGGCTCAGCGCTAGCGCCCTTTCCAGTTCGGCTGGCGCTTCTCGGCGAAGGCGCGCGGGCCCTCACGAAAATCCTCGCTCTTGATCATGGCACGGATGCCGTCATAGCTGGAATTCATCGCCTCCTCGAGTCCGGCCTTCTCGAGACCGAGGCTGGCGGCCTGCTTGGATGCGCGCACCGAGAGCGGCGCACATTCGAGCACCTGGTCGGCCCAGCGCCGGGCGCCCGCCATCAGCTCGTGATGGGGTACGACTTCGTTCACGAAGCCCAGCACGACGCCTTCTTCGGCGCCCACGCGGCGGCCAGTCAACAGCATGCCCATGGCCCGCTTGAGACCAATCTGGCGCGGCAGGCGATGCAGGCCTCCCGCCAGCGCGGCCAGACCGACGCGCGGCTCGGGCAGTGCGAAGATGGCCCTCTCCGAAGCGACGATGATGTCGCAGGCCAGTGCGATCTCGAACCCTCCGCCCATGGCGACGCCGTTCACGGCGGCGATGATCGGCTTGGGATTGTCGAAGCGCGACGTCAGTCCGCCGAAGCCTGTGCGCGGAACCGTGACCGCACCCCCGCCCTCGCTGGCCTGGAATTTCAGATCGTTACCGGCCGAGAAGGCGCGGTCGCCAGCGCCGGTAATGATGGCAACCCAGAGATCGGGGTCGGCGACGAAGTCGTCGAAGACCTTCTCGAGCTCGAGATTCGCCGGCGGATGCAGCGCGTTCATGACTTTGGGCCGATCGATGGTGACGGTCAGCAGCCGGCCGTCGCGCTCGACCCGGCAGAATTCGGGCATGGGACGTTCCTCCTGGTTCGATTAGCATACACCTCGATCCCGGACCCACCCTCGAAGGAGCCGCGCGTGACCGATGTCGGGTTCACTCACGTCGCCCTGCCGGTGACGGACCTCGACGCCAGCATCGCGTTCTATTCACACTACGCCGGGATGAAGGTGGTCCACCACAGGCCCGAAGTGGTGTGGCTGAGCGACGGGAGACGACCGTTCGTGCTCGTCCTGATCGAATCGAAGCGCGTGAAGCATCCGCTCCGTCCCTTCTCACATCTCGGCGTGGCCTGTCGCACTCGCGATGACGTCGATCGCCTCTGCGAGCAGGCCCGGGTCGAAGACATCCTGGTCGCCGGTCCCACGGACGATGGGCCGCCGGTGGGCTACTGGGCGTTCTTCCGGGATCCCGACGGGCATACCCTCGAGATTTCCCATGGCCAGGAAGTCGCACTGACCGTCGACGAAGCGACGGACGGCTGAGCTACGCCTCGGCTTCGAGCTCCCCCTGCTCGGCCGCCGCCGCTTCCCAATCGCGATAGGCAGCCGCGATTCGCCCGCGGAGCGTGTCGCGCTCGGCCTCGAGCGCTCGAACCCGCTCGCCATCGCGGTAGACCTCGGGATCGCCGAGCCGCCATCCGAGCTGTTCGAGCTTTTCTTCCATCGCGGCGATCTCCAACTCGAGCGTCGAAAGCCGCTTGCGGACGCGCTCGAGTCGCCGGGTCTGGTCGCGCGCCTGGGCGCGCGCAGCGACCCGCTCGTGCTTCGCGGTCGCTGCCGCCGGCGCCGCTTGGGGAAGCGACGATCCGGGCGACTGGGCTGAATCCACACGGCGACGATAGTCGTCGTAGTTCCCCAGGTAATCGGTCAGTCGACCGTCGACGACTTCGACCACGCGTGTCGCCAGGGCGTTGATGAACTCCCGGTCGTGGGAGATGAACAGCATCGCCCCCTGGTAGCCTCGCAGGGCATCCTCGAGCACCTCACAAGCCATCACGTCCAGGTGATTGGTCGGCTCGTCGAGCACCAGGAAGTTGACGGGCCGCAGCAGCAGCTTGGCCAGCGCGAGCCGGGCCTTTTCTCCACCCGACAGCACCTGGACCCGTTTTTTTACATCGTCGCCGCTGAACAGGAAGGCCCCCAGGTGTCCGCGCAGCCGAGGCACATCGTCGGTCGTCGCCGCAGTGGCGAGCTCCTCGAGGACCGTGTTCGACGCGTTCAAACCATCGAGCTGGTGCTGGGCGTAGAAGGCCACCTTGACGTTGTGCCCGAGTTCACGGTTTCCGGCGTCGAAGTCGAGGTTTCCGGCCGCGATCCGCAAGAGCGTGGACTTGCCCGCGCCGTTGGGGCCCGCCAGCGCAATTCGATCGCCGCGGCGTACGAAGAAGTCGATGCCCTCGTAGACCTTCTTCTCGCCGTAGCTCTTGTGGATGTCCTCCAACCGCAAGATGCTCCCGCCCGCGCGATCCGCCGGCGGAAGCTTGAGCCGGATGCGGGCGCCGGATCGCGGCGCCAGCTCGATGCGCTCCAGCTTTTTGAGCGCCTTGATGCGACTCTGCACCTGACGCGCCTTGCTCGCCTTGGAGCGGAAGCGCTCGATGAAGCGCTCCTGCTCGGCGATCTGCCGGTCCTGGTTGCGCTTCTGGGCTTCCAGCTGCTCGCGCCGTTCGACCTTCAGCTCCAGGAACCGGTCGTAGTTGCCCGTGTACAGGGTGAAGCGCGCCGCTTCCAGCTCGGCAACCCGATCGACGTGGCGCCGCAAGAAGGCCCGGTCGTGGGAGATCATGATCACGGCGCCGCCGAACTCGCCCAGGGTCCCCTCGAACCACTCGATCGAGGGCAGGTCCAGGTGGTTGGTCGGCTCGTCGAGGAGCAGGACATCGGGCGCCGACAGCAGCAGCTTGGCCAGTTCGACCCGCATCAGCCAGCCCCCGCTGAAGGTGTTGAGGGGTCGGCCCGGAGCCTCTCCGTGGAAGCCGAGTCCGGCCAGCACCCGTTCGACCCGCGCTTCTCGCTCGAAGCCGCCGCCAAACTCGAACGCCACCCTGGCGCGGTCGTAGTGCTCGGCCACATCGTTGGGTACGTCGCGCCCCTGTCGGCCCAGCCCCTCCATCTCGGCCTCGAGCTTGCGCATCTCGTCCTCGAGATCGGTCAGGTGCGACAGGGCCGACGAGACTTCATCACGGACACTGGTCGTGCGACCCGGATCGATCTCCTGATTGAGCATCGCGATCCGCACATCCCGAGGCGCCACTCGTCGCCCGGAGTCCGGAGGGTCGATGCCGGCCGCGATACGCAACAGCGTGGTCTTCCCCGCGCCGTTCGGCCCGACCAGGCCGACGCGATCTCCGCGGTTCAGCGTGAGGTCAACGTCCCGAAACAGGAGCCGCGTCCCAACGCTGCGCGAGATTCCCTCGAGACGCAGCAGCATCGGGAGAGGCTAGCAACCCGCGCCAGCCAGGGGAGGAAAGCGAGGGCAGGTTGTTTGGCGCTCACGCAGCCGCACGCTGCGGCCCGGCTATCCTCCCGGCGTGAGCGTCGACCCGAGCTGGATCTTCCGCACCGTCACCCTGGTTACGATGTTGTTCGTGCCGCTGCTTGCGTGGCGCATGCGCGGACGTGTGTTCGCCATCTTCGGCTTCGTCGCGCTCTCGATGTCCTTGATCGGCGCATGGGTGACCGAAGTCAGGCTGGCGAGCTGGGCTCCGCCCTTGTGGCACACCCTGGCCTGCCTGGCGTTGACGGCCGGGGCGGCCGCCTCGGGCCTGCACTATCTCCATCTGGTTCGGGCTCGACTGCGGGACCGGGCCTTCCGATTCCTGGTGAGCATTCCCGGCCAGGTCTTCGTCGCCGCCAGCTTCATGGCTGCCTTCTGGCAGCTCGGACTCTGGCCGATCCGCGCCCTCCTCGGCGCGGCGGGTCTGGATGCCGCCGTGCACGCCATGCGCTGGCTGGACCTCGCCCCCTACGCGCTCGCCGTGATCTCGGTCTTCACGTCCGTGCGGCGCGTGATCGAATGGGTGCGGATTCCCGTCTTCGGAGCGCCTTCAGCCGGGTTCGAACGGCTTCCGGTGGTCCGCGTGCGGCGCAGACAGCCACCGGCACCCGCACAGCGACCGCTGCGCATCGTCCAGATCTCAGATCCCCACCTGGGACCGTGGATGTCGGTCCGTCGCATGCAGCGCACCCTGGAGCGCCTGCTGGCGTACGAGCCCGACCTGGTGTTGCTGACGGGCGATTTCCTCACCATGGAAGGAAACGCCACGAGCGGCGCGCTGGCCCGTGCCCTGGAGCCGCTCGAGGCCGTCCACGAGCGCTGCTTCGCGATCTTCGGAAACCACGACCACGAAGCTGCGGACGAGGTCCGCAGCGCCTTCAAAGCCCGGAACATCCGGCTGCTGGTGGACGAGGAGGTGGTGACCGAGACGCCGATTGGACCGGTGCAGATCATCGGCGCCGACTACCGCCGCAAGGATCGACGCGAACCGCTGGAGACCTTGTTGGCTCGTCATCCGCGACACGAGAACGTGCCGCGCCTGTTGCTGCTCCACGACCCGTCGGCCTTCAAACACGTCCCCGACGGCCAGGCCGACCTCACTCTCTCGGGACACACCCACGGCGGCCAGATCGGGCTGGTGTCCTTCGGTTTCGACTGGACGGTGCTGAGCCGGACTCGCTGGCCCGATCACGGCCTCTTCGCCCAGGGCACGAACCGACTCTACGTGCACCGCGGCACGGGCTTCTACGGCTTCCCGTTGCGGGTGGGCGTTCCGAGCGAGCTCTCGATTCTCGAGTTGGAACTCTCCTGACGGTCGCCGGCGCCCCTTGCGCGGCCTAGCAGTTCGCCGCTTCGGAGAACTGCAAGCCGCCCCTTGGGCGGCCAGTCAGCGTCGCTCGACTGTGAACGCGAAGCGCTCGGGGGACTCGCCGGCGGCGGCGCGCTCGGCGGAGACCACCAGCACCGAGTAGCGGCCCGGCGTGAGCCAGCTCCCCGGCAGACGCAGTCGCGCTTCGCGTCGACCGGGCGGACCGGCGAGCAGCACGCGTTCCCGCAGCTCGCGTCGATGGCTCGCATCCGCAACGCGAAGCTCGGCTTCGCCAGCCTCGAAACCCACCGGGATGCGCAGCCACAGAGCTTCGCCCCGAGCGAGTCGCACCGTTTGCAGCGTGTCGGACCGGAGCACCAGGTCGCGCGCACCGGCCCGCCCGGGCCCAACGGTGGACTCGTCGCTGGACTCGCGCTTCGAGTCATCCAGCCTTTCGTTTGGGACCGCTCCCGCGCCCTCGGCGAGGTCGCCGTCGAAGAGAGCGTCCGCCTCGAATGCCATTCCCGCCAACGGCGCCAGCTGCGAAGAGCGCGAACGGAAGTCGGCCGCTGGCTGGGGCGACCGGGCGACTTCCAGCGGCAGCTCGGCGTCGGCCCGCTTGGCCTTCGCAAGCTCCCGCCTGCTCAGCACGTCGAGCGTCGGGGCGATCGCTTTTTTTTGCGCCGGCCCGGCCGAGCCTGCCCCGGCCGGCTGCGGCAGGGACGACTGCGGATCGGAGTGCACGACCCTTTCGTCGCCCGGCGCAAGCGTCGCGAACGAGCCGGTCTTTCCGCGCGCGATGGTTTCGCGCTCTTCGCGCAGCATGGCTTCGGGCTCTTCGCGCAGCATGGCTTCGCGCGCGCTGGGCGGCGCCTGCTCCGTCATGATCTCGTACACCACATGCTCGTCCCGGAGCAGGGGCGAGCGATACACGACCGGCAACAGCAGCAGAGCCGCGATCGCGTAGGCGAAGGCGGGCTGCCAGAGCAGCCGGCGCAGCCCCTGCATGAACTCGCCGAACCGGCCGAGCCAACCGGCCGCGTCGGACGTCGCCGCGGCCCCCGATAGGAGAAGGGCCGGATCGAAGCGCCCGAGCTCCGACAGCTCTTCGCGGCAGCTCGGGCAGCGCGCCGCGTGCAGATCGATGCGCGCGCGCTGCTGCGGCTCGAGGCTCGCGTATTGCGCCAGCTGCTCCGGGTCCGGGTGGTTGGGCTGGAGGGCCTGGTGGAGCTCGGTCCAAGCGCGCACCTCGGCCGAGCACTCGGCGCAGCGCGGATAATGCCCGCGGAAATTCCGGAACGACGCGGCGCGCGGGTCGTCCAGGAAATCGGCCAACTCGATCTGTCGTGACCGGTCACAGCTCATGGCAAGGGCCTCTTCAGCATAGGTCTGCGAACCCCGCAGGATAGGATCAAGTGACCGCCGTCCATCAGACTCACGGATCACCCTCCTCGGCGGCCTGCAGCCGCTCTCGCAGGGTCCGCAGCGTCTTCGTCAGCCGGCGCTTCAGGGTTCCCAGCGGAACCCCCGTTGCCTGGCACATCTCCTGATAGGTGCGCCCTTCGACGTAGAGCCCGGTGAGAAGTCGCTGATCTGCTTCCGGCAGCTCCCGGACCGCGGCCCAGGCCGCGCCCATGGCTTCGCTCATGGGCGCGCCGATGGGCGCGATCCCCTCGTCGGCTTCCGCAGCGGCCCGGGCCGACTCGTCATCCCAGGGCAGGTTCTCCCGCTCGTGGCTGCGCAGGCTGCGCTTGAGCCGGTCCATGAACTTGTTGCGCGTGATGATCCGCACGTAGCCGACGAAGGCCTTGACCTCCCGCAGACGGCCGGCCCGTGCGTTCGCGAGGGTGGCCATCAGCACCTCCTGGCGCAGGTCGTCCCACTCATCCTGGAAATCGTAGGCGCGTAGCTGGACCAGGAAGCCGGAAACGAGTCGGTTGAAGCGTGCGAACGCCAGCCGATCTCCCTCGAGCAGCCGCTCGAGGAGAGCACTCCAATCCTCGCCGACTCGGACTTGGTTCCCCCGGCTCACCGGCAGCCAGGGTATCACCGCAACACGTAGAAGCCGGTCCAGCCGATCCCGTACAGCAGGGACAGGGCCAGCAAGGATCCGCGGACCCAGCGATTCCGGCTGCGCCGCCACAGCAGGGCCGACGACGTCCAGACCAGGGTCAGCTCCGCAAACGCCACGATCGCGCCGAAATGTGCCGGGTCCCAATAGCTGAGTGGGCTCTCGAAGCGCCACTGGCTGAGCGGATAGAAGTGACGGTGGGCGTCTTCGACGTGAAACGGCAGATCGAGGCCGACGTGCAGGAGCATGCTCGCAAAGAAGAGCGTCGGGGCGCGCCGTCGCAGCAGGGTTGCCACGGCCAGACCCAGCAGGATCAGCGGTACCGAATTGAAGAGGTCGAAGAAGTTCTGCCACTCCGGGCGGAAGTAGAGGTCGCTCCAGATCGACGCTTCGCCATGTCCCTCGATCAGACGCTGCCACAGGTAGAAACCGACCATGGGCGCGTCGCAGATCAGCGCACCTGCCGCGATGCAGAGGCTGTTGCGCCGAACGTCCTCAGGGGCGCCGCGACCTCCCAGCAGCACGAGACTCACGACCAGGTGGGCAGGGGTGTTCAACGGGTTCCCTGGGCCGATCCCTACGCCGGATCGAAGACGTTGATCCCATCCTGCTCGGAGACCCGACCGGCGCGGCCGTGCGGATCTTCGCGGACGAACGACTCGAGCAGCTCGCGATCCTGCGGCGTATTGGCCAGGAAGCGGCGACCCTTCTCGGTGCGTCCCAGCACGATGCCCCGCTCGGGCGCGCCGTCGCGGTCGAAGACGACCGTGTAGGTCTCTAGGGTCGCCCGGCCACGGGCGGGATCGGTCGACCTTGTGTGATCGGGCACCGACGCAGACTTCGTGTCGGTCTGCGACGGCCAACTGTTGCCCGGCCGCGGCTCCGTCGAGACCACGGTGGCCGAGTGCTTGGTGAGATACCAGCCATTCCCGGTCACCAGCCCCTTCGAGCCCGGCTTCGAACGCACCCGGTCGAGCAGGGTCGCCAGCGAGTGGAGCGTGTAGTTGTTGCCCGGACCGCCGGCGTAGGGCAACCCGCCGGTCACCGTGAAGCCGCGCGGATCGTCCTCATCGAGACCGAGCATCTCGCAGGCCATCTCGACCGCCACCGGGAAACAGCTGTAGAAATCGATGAACGACACGTCGTCGAGTCCGACAGCGGCCTCTTCGAGCGCCCCCATCGCGACCTCGCGCAGCGCCTCGCACTGACCGAAGTCGGGCCGTTCGCTCGGATACCACTCCTTCTCCTGGGAGTGGGCGCCGCCCAACCAATGGACCCAGCGATCTTCTGGAATCCCGAGCTCCCGAGCAGCCGCCACCGAGGTCATGATGACGCTGGCCGCCTGATCGGTGTCGAGCACCGCGTTCATGTACTTGGTATACGGGAACGCGACCATCCGATTCGATTCGGACGGAATCGAGATCTCGTCTGCGCTGCGCTCGATCGGATACCAGGCGTACGGGTTCGACGCCGCCACCTTGCTGAAGCGACTCATGAGAGCACCCACCCGCTTGCGATGGGTCTCGATGTCGAGTCCGCGGCGCGCGCGCAGGGCATTCTCGAAGATCGGGTAGATGTCGATGGGCATGCGGAGCCCGTAGCTCGCTTCGGCCCGGGAGCTGCCGGGATGGGTCAGCCCGATCCGCTCGGGTTCGCCGCCCGCCGCGATATCCCAGTGGAGCTTGACCCGCGCCTTGGCGGCGCGGCGCAGGGTGTGGATGTTGTTGGCACCGCCGAGGACCGCGATGCGAGCCTCACCCGCCGCGATCCGCCGCGCCACATGGTTCACCATGCGCAGCGGAATCTCGCCCCCGACGGCGGTCAGGAGCTCCCGCTTCGGCTTCGCCCCGATCGCCTCGGCCCAGGCTCGCGAAGGATTGGCGCCACGCCAGCCAATGATGTCGACGACGCCGACCGTGTCCGCCTGCTCCAGCAGCCTGGCGCCGGCACCCGCGGCCTCTGCCGCATCGCGCGCCGTCTGCGCCAGCATCGCGACGGGAGAGAGGGCTACGGCAGGTTCGACATCCCGTTGGATGAGCTGGGCGGCAGCTACGAAGATGGGTCGCTGAGCGTCGTTCAAGGGAAGCCTCCACGGCGGGAAGCGGAGGATAGCCGTGGCACCGACCCCCGTCAGGAAACAGGAGTCTCGAAACCGGAGTCAGAAAACGGAAAGCCGCCGGTGTCCGGGATTCGTCCGGCACGCTCCGCACGTCCAGCACGTCCCGCGAAAGGGCTCGCAGCTTCTGTATAGTCCGAATTCGCTCGACTTCCCGAGGAGATGTCCATGAAGCGGTTCGAAGGCAAAGTAGTCTTGATCACGGGCGCGGCTTCCGGCATCGGCGCGGCTACGGCCGAACGTCTGGCCGACGAGGGCGCCAAGCTCATCCTCGCGGACGTCCAGGAGCCGGCGCTCAAGGAAGTCGTCGAGAAGCTCCAGTCCAAGGGCACCGAAGTCTTCGCGACCGTCTCGGACGTCTCGAACCCGGCCGACGTCGAGGATACGGTCAGCGGCGGCGTCAAGCAGTTCGGACGGCTCGACGTCCTCTGCAACATCGCCGGCATCCTCCAGTTCTCCCACACCCACGAATATCCGTTGGAAGACTGGAACCGCATCCTGGGCGTGAACCTGACGGGGACGTTCCTCATGTGTCGCGCCGCGATCCCCCACCTGCTCGAGACAAAGGGAAACATCGTCAACATGTCGTCCACCGCCGGACTCGCCGGTCACCCGTGGACGGCGGCCTATTCGGCCTCGAAGGGGGGCGTACTCGCCCTGACCTACACCCTCGCCGTGGAGTATGGGAAACAGGGATTGCGCGCCAACGCGATCTGCCCGGGCTCGATCCAGACGCCAATCGCCAAGGCGTTCCAGGTGCCGGAAGGCGCCGACGAGAAGCTCGTCTACCGGATCATGCCCCTCGATACCTTCCGCGGGCCGGAGACCGTGGCGAGCACGGTGGCCTTCGTTGCGTCCGAAGACGCCTGCCACATCAACGGGGAGTCGATCCGCGTCGATGGAGCGACCCTGTCCTAGCCGCTCGAAGAGGCGCGCGCACGCGGCCGCTCGCGTGCCCGTGAAGCTCACCGGCCCGCCCTCGCGCGACTGCTTGACGCCGAAACACTGTGCGTGGGGTGTTGAGGGAAAAGCGGGGCTGCGGTGCGGGTGGTCGCAGATCGTGTTGGCTGCGGTTGGGTCAACGGCCGCTGAGCGAGTGTTCGTTCTTGGAGAGCGGGGACGTTGTTGAATATTCAACTCCGTCCCGCTCATGATCGTTTCCAGGGGTCGAGGAGTTGAATATTCAACAACGTCCCCGCGCGGATCTTCCGTCGCGTAAGGGGAAACAATGGACGGGAGCGTTCTTGGGGAGCCTGTCCGGGTCGTGTGCAAGATCCCTGGGGTGCGATCGCTCTCACGAATCGCACGCAACGGACCGGCAGAACTCCAGCGACGTTCCGGTTCATGTCGCCGGACATCGCTGGGTCGGGCGAACCCCGTCAAGCACCGCCTCCCATCCTCCGATGAACTCATCAGGGACCCGACTCGGGAGACGTCATGGGCAGGGCTGTTACATGCGTGATTGCAATCGGCATCGCCAGCGGTGTGGCCTCGGCGTCGATTTCGTCCCAGCCTGGGACCGCAGCGCCGGCTGAAGTCATCGAGGCAGCGGCCGCGGAGCAGAGCGCGGCCGACCTGGTTCTGATGGGCGCCGGCCTGCTCGGCCTGCTGCTGCTGGGCCGATACTGTCAGCTCCGCCCGGCTCGGAGCGTGATCGCGCGGAACAATTCGGACAGCTGCCGCGAGCATTCATCGGGGATGATCGAGACGGCGAGCCCGCTACGGGCGCCAACCCAAAGGGTCGTAGAGGTCACGGAGGATCCGCACAGCGTCGAAATCCTGGTCCGTGACGCGCGACCCGTCGATTCCCCCGGGTTCGACGGACTGGGCACCGTCCGGGTTCACGATCCACGCGATCGGCAGGTCGGTCGGGTCGCGTTCGAGACCTGCCACGATCTGGACGGGCTGGACGATCGCGACCCCGGCAACCGGGCCGGGGTCCAGGCTGCGGAGAAACCCGTACTCGAGATCCGCATAGCCCTCGCCCCTTTGGCAGCGGACCCCATCTCATCCGACCGCAACTGAACCCACCCCCCAGGCTGGCGCTTCAGGGCAGATGAAAGCCGTTGTAGGCGCTGGCGAATACCGGCCGGGTAACCACGATCTCCGAGATCCACGCAAGCAGCACGACGGCCAGTAGAAGCGCCCAGGCGACACGGTTCGCCAACGCTCCGGGAAGCCGCGCCGTCGCCACCTCGATGCCTCGAACGTACAGCCAGGCAAACGGAACCAGTACGCCCGAGATCAATCGACCCTGGACGAAGTAGGGATAGGCGGCGGACGGACTCGTATCCTCCCCGAAGACGAAGAGCAGGCTGAGACCCGCCAGCACGGCGACGCCACCGGCAACGGCGAGCAGAGCCGTGGCCTCCCCGAGCCTCGGTTGGATCGGGCGCGCCCCGTTCCGGATTGCAACCGCCGCAAGACCGACGAAAAAAAGACTGGTGAGCGCATAGGTCCAGTCGGCGGCCGCCCACCCCAGCTCGTGCTGGTACCAGACCAGCTCGCCGCGCCAGAAGCGCGGGATCATGTCCGACAAAAAGGTCCAAGCTCCGCCCGGTGTGAAGAGAGGATGGTCGAACAGCTCGCCGACGCCCTTTCGTCCCCATCCCAGGCGCTCGATCTTGAACGCCGTGCCCGTGAGGTCGCCGACGCGCAGGAGATTGCGTCCCATCCAGAGTGCGCCCGGTGTGAGCGCGACCGCCCAGAGCACGGCCCACCGACCGAGCCGCCCCGCTTCGCCCCGGCGCAGGCTCACGATGGTCGGAACCGCGCACGCCACCAGCACCGCCACGTTCGGATACTTGTTGAGGAATGCCGCGGCCAGCATTGCGCCGGCCGCGGCGTAGGCGCCGAGCCCGGCGTCCGGACGGACCATCAGCCGCAGCACCAGCAACAATCCCAGGGCACCCAGCAGCGGTGAGAAGGCGTCAGCCGTGATGTAGTAGAGAGCGTCCTGTGGAAACGACGCCAACAACAGCGGCGTTCCCAGGCGCAGGAAGCGATTGTCTGGATAGACGTCGCGCAACAAGATCCAAGCGGCGATCACGACCCCGATCGCAACGACGACGCCGAGTCCCCGCACCCAATAGAGCAGGCGGAGTCCATGGATGCCAAGCCCGCGCCCCAGCGACATCCAGGCTCCCGCAGTCGCGTAGTAGACGGGGGGCTGGTCTGCTTCGAGACTGTGTCGGCCGGAAAGATATCGCCGGGTCGACTCGACGCGCTTGCGACCGAAGTCGTCGGACTGGAGCCAGGCCGGCGGCGGGACCTCGACCTGAGCCGGCGTCAACGGATCCCTCAAGTACTCGGGCGATCCGAAGCGCCCCACGAAGCCGGCGGTCTCGGTCTCGTAGGCATCGGGCCCGGGCGTCGGCCAGTAGCCACGGGAGAACTTCAAGACCACATCGAAGTGTCGGTATTCGTCCACGTTCGAGAAGAACGGAAACGCCAGGCTGAAGCAGAGCACCCGAAGCCCGGCCAGCAGCGCCAAGGCCAGCACGACGCGCCCCTCCCAGGTTCGGACCAGTGCCGACGCGGACTGCATCTCCCGAGCTTGACAGAAGCTCCGCGGGCCCGAAAGATCGAAGCTTCGAAGACAGCCCGACAGACGGAGACCCCCAGCCGATGGCGACGGATTACGATCTCAAGATTACCGGCGGCAGCCTCATCGACGGAAGCGGCGGACCCACCGTTTCAGGAGACCTCGCGATTCGCGATGGACGCATCGTGGCTGTGGGCGATGCCCCGGGACGCGCCGCGAAGACCCTCGACGCCAGCGGCCGGGTGGTCGCACCGGGCTTCATCGACATTCACACCCACTACGACGCCCAGATCTTCTGGGATCGCATGCTGACGGTCTCGCCCTGGCACGGCGTCACCAGCGTCGTGATGGGCAACTGCGGCTTTGGTGTGGCGCCGACCCGGGCCGAGCACCGCGACCTCATCCTGCACACTCTCGAGAAGGTCGAGGGAATGAGCTTCGACGCACTGGTCGCAGGCTTCGGTGAGCACTGGGACTTCGAGAGCTTTCCGCAGTACCTCGACGCCGTCGAGAAGCGCGGCAGCGCAATCAACATCGCGGCCATGATCGGACACACCCCCCTTCGCCTGTTCGTGATGGGCGAAGAGTCAACCGAGCGCGCGGCCACCGATGAAGAAGTCGCCCAGATGCGGGAGATCGTGGCCGACGCCCTGCGCGCGGGAGCCATCGGCTTCGCCACGTCGAAGTCCCCGACCCACGTGGGCTGGGGGGGCCGACCGGTTCCGAGCCGGCTTGCCGAGATCGACGAGATCCGAAGCATCGCCAACGCCCTCAAAGACGTGGGCGCCGGCATCATCCAGGCGACGGCGGGCCGCGGATTCTTCCTGAACGAGATGGGCGCGATCGCAAGCGAGACGGGCCGCACCTTCTCGTGGACAGCGCTGCTGGCCGGCGCCATGGGTCCCAAGGGACACCGCAAGGTGCTGGAGCTTACAGCCGAGCAGCAGGCCGCAGGCATCGCCGTCGTGCCCCAGGTTTCGTGCCGACCGCTCAACTTCGAGTTCCAATGGAAGGAGCCCTTCCCCTTCGAAAGCATGAAGCTCTTCAAGGAGATTTCGGCCTCGAAGCTGGACGGACAGATGGCGATCTACGCCGACCCCGACTTCCGCGCGCGTCTCAAGCAGGACACAGGCTCGGCCTTCGGGAACGTGTTGTCCGAGTGGTGGAAGCGCGTCGTCATCACCGTCTGCCCCAGCGACCCGAGCCTGGAGGAGCGAACGCTCGAGGCAGTAGCCAGCGAGCGGGGCTGCCATCCCGTGGATGCGGCCCTCGACATCGCGCTCGAATCGAAGCTCGAGGCACGCTTCCGGCTCGCCATCATGAACACCGACGAAGAGGACGTGGCCGAGCTTTTGAACGACCCGCACACCGTGCTTGGACTCTCCGATGCGGGCGCTCACGCCAGCCAACTCTGCGACGCCTGCTTCTCGACCCACCTGCTCGGGCACTGGGTGCGGGAGAAGCAGAGCCTCAGCCTGCCCCAAGCCATCCACATGCTGACGGCGCGGCCTGCCGAGGTCTTCGGCATCACGGACCGGGGGCGCCTCGCGCCGGGCCTGGCCGCCGACGTCGTGATCTTCGACCCGGAGACCGTGGCCTGCGGCCCGCTCCAGCGCGTCAACGACCTGCCGGCCAACGCTGACCGCCTGATCTCGGAGGCCATCGGGATCGACGCCGTCATCGTGAACGGCACCCTGATCCGCCGCGACGGGAAGGACGTCATCGATCCCGAGGGTGAACTCCCGGGCGCGCTGCTGCGAGGCGGCCGCGCATCCGCCTGACTGCCGGCAGAAATTCTGGCTCCGAGGGCGAGCGGCGTCGAAGACTGGGGGGAGAGCCCAACGCTGCGTGAAAGAGCCCCCAAAAACCGGAATGGCCCGATTCGACTTCCGCCGAATCGGGCCGCCCTGGGAAGGGGATATTTGGCTATCTGGAAAGGTTGTGGGCGGCCGGACCGAAAGGTGGCAGCCGGATCGGAATTTTCTCGGGTCGCGACGAACTCAGCGGGCCCGTGTCCTGCCGCTCACCAGTGCGGCTCGAGACTGATCACGAGCTTGCCGTCGCCGTCCTGGCCGGCCCCGAAGACCAGCAGGTGACCGTTCCGCAGCTTGTAGTCGCCGCGCACGGCCCCCTCCACGTCGACTGCCAGCAGGGCCCCCTCGTCGTCCAGCTGCAGCGGCCGGATCCGGACCTTCTTGCCATTGGGCAACAATTCGGTGCCCACCTGGTCGATCCTGAGCGTCAGCGAGTGGATCTGGAGCACGTTCAGGCTCTCGTACCGAAACTGGCTCTTCAGCTTCTGATGCAGGCGCCCCGCCCGCGGGTCGATGCCGCCGGGTCCGTCGGAGATCCGGCTCACCATCAGCGTCACTTCGATCCGCTTCTCCTCCTCAGCGCTCGCCGGGCGGCTGGCCACGACAACCAGCATCGACATCAGCAGCATCACCAGCACGGACCGCCGAAGCCTCTCACACCACGTCACTTCGACCTCCTCGCGCGGCAGCTTCCACCGCAGCATCGAGTATCCAGATGATGGTCACGTCGGAGTCGACCGCGTCGTCGAGAACCATCACCGACCGACCTCCGCTGTCCATCCAGCGCACCACGCGCCCGCTGGGCGCCGGGGTGTCCAAGCTTGCGAAGAACACCGCCAGCAAGGCGACCGCCGCCACCGCCACAGCACCCAACGGCCGCATCCAGGCCGGAGTCACGAACCACGCGGTTTCCGTCTCCTCTGCGCGCTGGGCGTCCGCAGCAGGCAGCCTCAGCCGGATACGATCCCACAGGTCGACCTCATCCGCTCGCGTCTCCGAGGCGCGCACGAGCTTGCCGATCTGGTCGAGTTCTTCCAGCTCCTGCTGCAGCTCGGGGCTCCGGCGCAGCCGGCGCTCGAAGAGCCAGCGCGCAACGCCGCCCAGCTCCCCATCGTGATAGGCGCAAAGTTGCTCCAGTGCCTGCGGTGTGGCTTCGCTTGCGTGAATGCTCATCTGTTCGTTTCCGCTCCTGTCTTTCCCTCAACGGCTTCGCCTGCCGCCATCGGGTCGTTTCCCGTTTCCTGCAGCAGCTCGCGCAGACGCTGTCGTGCGTAGTGGAGACGGCTCATTACAGTCCCCTTCGGAATCCCCATCGCCTCGGCGATCTCCTTGTAGCTGAGGCCATCGATCTCCCGGAGCTGGATCGTCCGGCGAGCGTCCTCGGGCAACGCGTCGATGGCTCGCGCCACCGCCTGGCGGATTTCGCTGCGCTCGATGGCCACGTCCGGCGCCTCCCGGTCGGCATCCCGGCCGGCGGGCGATGCCGCCGACTCCGAAGCGTTCAGTACCCCGGCTGCGGACTCGTCGTTCCACTCGACCTCACGGTCGGACTTGTCACGGCGTTTACGGTCGAGGCACTGATTCATGACGATCCGGTACAACCAGGTGTAGAAGCCCGCTCGCCCTTCGAAGCGATCCAGCGATCGGTAGACCTTGAGGAAGGCGTCCTGGACGGCGTCCTTGGCCTGCTCTTCATCGCGCAGGACCCGAAGCGCCAGCCCATAGGCGCGCCCCTGATACCGCTCCACCAGCATCCGAAATGCATCGTGATCACCTGCCTGGGCCCGCCTGACGATCTCGTCGTCCGCCGGAGCCCCGTCTGCGGCC
>SMVA01331672.1_pt1 | contig 19530 bp, 22 predicted proteins | sample 2456451 | NCBI WGS metagenome assembly SMVA01 (sample SAMN11095933, study PRJNA526329) | marine sediment metagenome | biome: Marine sediment; feature: Surficial sediment; material: Deep marine sediment; isolation source: Hadal surficial sediment | place: Pacific Ocean | collected 2014-05 | depth... | reverse complement strand
TCCAATTCGAGAGCAGCTCCGGATCCAGGCCGACGCGGAGCGCCAGGGTGCAGCGGCGTGGCGCGGCATCTCCTCCCAGAGCGAAGACGAGACGGTTCGGGAAGAACTCGAGCGGTGTGCGCTCTTAGAGGAGGAGACGGCGGACCAGGTCGAATCCCTGCTGTGCCCATGACCGCAACGCGGCGAGTCATGTCATGGGTCTTGCTGCTGGCCACGGCGAGCGCCCTCCGGCGGGGCGTCTGGCGGGACGAGATCAAGGTGATCTCCAACGCCAGCTTCGATGGCTGAACCCGATCGCGCAGGATCTTGCGTACTCGAGTGGAGAGTGGGTCGCCGACTTCCCAATCGCGGCTGCCACTGGACATCTTGTTTGCTCCCCACCGGTAATCTGGTGCCTTCGTCAAAGCTCCCAACGGACGCTCGAGTCGGGTTCTTCTTGCCGATCGGATGCACATGGCACGCTCGTTGCGATCACTAACCGCTGAATGAGCCGTCTACTGATTTGCAGCGAGTGTCGACCGCCCGTTGCCGAACTCAGGGAGGTACCGATGGCCCTCGCGAATCTCAAGGAGCAGAACGATCAGCTTGCCAGCGAGCTCAACGAGCGGAACGAACAGCTCGAAGTCGTCATGGCGCGTCTTCGTGACGCCAATCAACGCATTTCTCTCTGTCAGTCCTGGGAGGAGGCTCTCGCCCCCCTGCGGAGGCTGATGAGCAACGACGTGATCAACACGTCGTCTGCCATCTACACGGCGCTCCAGAAGGTGGCCACCGAGGTGGGTTCGATCTCGGATTCAGGTCTGCGGACCCGGATCGAGGAGATCGCGCGGGACGCCGCGCGCCTGACTCAGGACGCGACCGGCTTCGTTGAGATCATCGACCAGTCGAAGGCGCCTACCCACTGATAGGGCTTTGGAGGTCTGGCGCGCCCGCTCAGACGCGCCGGGATTCCTGCCGATAAGCCTCGAAGGTCCCGATCCGAGTCTTGGGAGATGGCTGTGAGCGCCGATCCGTCGCTTCCGCGGGTGGAGGTCCGCTTCGAAGATCTCGAAGCGCTCCAGGCGGAGGTTCGCGCCAATCTCGGCCAGGGACGGGTGTTCGTGGCCGGGCCGACCCAGATCGTCGAGCGGCAGCGTTGCGAACTCGTCCTGCATCATCCAGAGACGGGGGACACGCTCGTGCTCGAAGCCGAGGCGGTGTACGTCAAGGCGGAGGAGCCCGGAGCCGGTGTGGGGCTCGAGCTGGCGGAATTTGGCTCAGAAACGACCTGCCAGCTCGACGAGTTCCTGGCAGCCAAGCAGGGAAAAAAGCCGGGGGATGTGCATGCCCGGGTGCGACTCTTCACAGCTCCCGAACAGCTTCGGTCGGCGCGCGAAGGGGACTTTTCCGAGCGCACGGTCTTGGAGCAGATCTACGGCAAGGCCGTCTGGGAGCTGCTGCTTCGAAACCCGCGGGTGACCGTGTCCGAGGTCACGCGCATTGCACGCAACCCGAAGCTTCCCAAGCCGCTGCTGGAGCTGATCTGCGAAAATGCCGGATGGCTGTCGAACGGGACGCTGCGGCGCTCTCTTCTGAAGAACCCCCAGCTCGGCGCGGCCCCCCTCGACAAGGTCCTGCGGGCGATGCCGCGCGCCGAGTTGGCCACGTTGTTCCGCCAGTCCAGCTATCCGCTGTCGGTCCGTCAGGCGATCAAGAAGCTGCTCGGTCGCTGATCGGGCGCGAGTGCGGCGAGTCAGCTCGGCGCTGTCTCTCCTAGTTTCCGAACAGCTCATTCAGGCCGCGGCGGATCAGCTCTTCGGTCGGGTCCACGGCCGGCGGCGTAGTGTCATCATAGGGTGTAGGATTGACTCCCTGCTCGGCGCTCTTCCTCTGCGACTTGGGCACCAGCGCCTTGTTCAGCCAGCCACCGATCAACTCCCGCGACACGGCTTCGGCGATGAAGGAAACGTCGGGTATCGGACTCACGTTGGGTAGCGTCCCGGTCAGCCGAACGGGGATCTCGATGCGGCCAGTGCGGCCGCGGAGGTAGCGGGCCTGCTTGACCGAGGCGATCAGATCCTGGCTGAGCGATTCGGAAAAGCGCATGACCGTCGTCATGTCGAGTTTGCCATCGAGGGAGATCCGGCCGTTCCCCTCGATGGCATAGTCCTTCGTGGCCAGGCGAATGTTGCGGGCGTTCACCCAGCCGTTGCGGATGTCGAACTTCGCGTCGAGTCTTTCGAAGACCGTGTCCGCGGCGCCGAAGACCTGGGGATACTTCTGTCGAAGTGCGGGCGAAAACATGGCGGACATCCCCGCAACGCCCGTAATGCCCTGGAGGACGCTGTCGCCCAGGTTGATGTCCTTGAGCCTGCCATCGTCCAGGACCACGTTGCCGGCTCCCGTCAGGTTCTGCTTGATGGCCTCCCAGCCCGCGCCGGCACCCTTGGCATTCAGGTTCGCATCGAGGTTTCCCTGAACGAAACGGGACGCCGATGCCATCTGACTCGCCACGATGCTTTCGACCCGCATGCCGCTCAGCTTCGAGTGCAGATCGAAGACCGGACGATCGGCGTCTCGCATGTCGTAGCTGCCATCGACGGCGAGGGTGCCGTCGAATGCGCGTAGAGTGAGCGTCTTGATGGTGAGGCGCTGATTGGCCATGGCGACGTCGAGCACCAGCTGTTGGTAGGCCGTCCCGTTCATCACGCCCGAGGCGGAGCGGATGGCGGCCTTCAGCTTGGGGCCCGCGTCGGGAAATGTCAGGGTCCCCTTGATGGTGAGGTCACGGATCAGCTGCTTTCCACGGTCGCCCCCGCCTGTGATCGCAGCCAGGTCGAGAAGCTCCGAACGGGTGTCGAATGTCACCTTGGGATTGGCGAAGTCGCTGATCCTGACGTCGGACCGAAGCCTGGTGTCAGCCAGGACGAGATCTGCGGTCGGTAGATGCAGGTTCTCGCCTTCGAGCTTCCCCTTGAAGGTGAAATCGAGTGGCACGCCACGCGCCTTGTCGAAGCCGTCCCCCATCTTGATGGCGGCGTCGCGGGCATCGATCTTGCCCTCCAGCTCGGCGGTTTCCAGGGTTCCCTCGATGTGGGTCTGGATCGTCACGATGCCCGACGCCTTCAGATCCGCGGGCAGCGCCGTGGCCACGATCGTGAGCTTCAGGGCGTCTTCGATCGTCAGAGGGTCGAGCACCACGTCGAGGTTGAAGCGCGCTGCGGCCGGATTGGTGGTGTCGACAGGGCCGACGGTTCCGCTGACGGAAACGTTCCGATCGCTCGAGCCGAGGATGGCGGCAGAGAGTTCGAAGGCGAAGGGCTCATGGGGGCTGACGTCCTTCGCCGAGAAGTCGATCTTTTCGACCAGGGTCTCGACCGGCTGCTTCCCGGTCCGGTCCAGATAGCGGATTCGACCGTCCCGGAGATCGATCAGCGCAATGACGATGGCACCCGCCGGGGATGCCGGCGTTTCCTCGGCCGGCGCGCCACCGCCCCCCAGCGAATCCATGTTCCGGCCCTTCGCGGTCTCGATGATCGTGACCTGGGGCGAACGCAGTATGACACGGCTGACCTCCACCTGACCCGACAGAAGCGGCAGGACCTTGACACCGATGTCGACGATTTCGGCCTCGATGAAGTTGCCATCGCTGAACGCCGGATCGTCGCCGACGCGGAGATCCGTCAGTCGCACGGCCAACGTCGGCCAGAGAGACACACCGACCTCGGAGAAGCTCACCTTGCGCCCCGCCACGGCTTCGGCGCGTTCGGCCAGCATCTCCCGGTTGTCGTTGAGCCACGAGTTCAGGTTGGCCACGGCCAGAAACACGCCCCCGGCGAGCACCAGCACGACGCTTCCGAGAACGATCCACCTCTTCATGGCTCTGCGACCCTCCCTCGCCTGGTCCTTCTAATTAGCCGAGGTTTCGACGCCTGGCTCCTCGTTGCTGGCTTCGCAGGGCACAACGGATGACGCCATGACGACTCGCGGTCGCCTCACCGCCCTGCCTGAATCCGTCCGTGATACCTTTCGCCTCCCCGCTGGGGGGTGGCGTCGTGTCCGGCGAGGTGACCGCACCGGAGCTTCCCCTCCGGTGTCTGTACCTCCAACCACGTACGGGTTGCCCCTGTTGCATTGGTTACGTCGAAGTCTCCAGGTGATCGCATTGGCCGGATTGGCGCTGTTGTGTCTCGCCGTCGGAAGCCTACCGGCGCCGCCGCCCCGGCCCGATCCCGCGGATCGCCAGGTCTTGCGAATCGTTGCCGCGAATCTCTTCTACGAGAATCCGGGCCGTCACGAGCTCGCCCGACGGCTCCTCGAAGTCGAACCGGACATCGTGGCCGTGATCGAGTGCACCCACCAGAACGTGGCCCTCGAGGACTTCCGTAGGCTCGGTTATCGGGTGGTGCACGCCGAGCAACCCGATGCCGTTCTGGGAATGTGCCTGTTCGCGAAGAGCTCGATCTTGGCCGAGGCCGCCCTGGTTCCGACGCCTGTCGCCGGTCCCTGTAAGATTCCCCATCTGGCCATCCGGATCCGACACGGCGGGGGTTGGCTGAGCGCCGTCGTGGTCCACGCGCCACCCCCGATTCCGTCTTGCAGGGAAACGACCGACGCGACCGTGCGCGCAATCGCGTCGTGGGTCGACAAGGGGCGGCTGGTGCGGGATCTGGGGCCGGCCCGGGCCGGCGATCCGGTGGTGTTGCTCGGTGATTTCAATGCAATTCCCTGGTCGGATTCGATTCGCGAGTTGAAAGAGGTCGGTCTCGTCGATGCCTGGTCGGTGAGCCACGTCCGTCCGGGGCCGACCTGGTCGCCCTTGCCCTGGATTCCGTCGTTTGCGCGCATCGACTACGTCTTTGCGCCCGCTTCGCTTGCCGTCGACGGCATCTGGACGATCTCGATTCCCGGCTCGGATCATCGCGGCGTTGTGACCGATCTCCGGCTCGAAGTCGGGGGCTGACCCCTGTTGGCCGATCGCCATGGCCGCGGAGGACCCGATGCCGCGGTCTTCCGGCAACGGGCGTCCTGGCGATGGCGGGGCGATCAACGTCCTCCTTTTGCGACGACGCCGGGGCCCGGACAGGAGTCGGTCTGGGACTACCCACGACCTCCCCGGGTCGAGTCCGACGAACGGCGGGTCCGGGTCGCCGTCGAAAGCGTAATCATTGCCGAGTCGAGACGCTGTCAGCGCGTCCTGGAAACCGCCAGTCCCCCGACGTTTTATCTACCGCCGGACGACGTAGATCGTGACGCCCTGGTTCCCGCAGAACGATCGAGTTTCTGCGAATGGAAGGGCCAGGCCGACTATTGGTCGGTTCGGATCGGTTCCAAGCTCCTGGAAGCGGTGGCGTGGTCGTATCCCGATCCATTTCCCGAGTTCAGCGTGTTGAAGGGGTACATTGCTTTCTATCCCCAGCGGCTGGCTTGCAGCGTCGCGGGTGCCCGCGTCGAGCCACAGCGCGGCGACTTCTATGCGGGCTGGGTAACCCCTGAGTTGGTGGGGCCCTTCAAGGGAGAACCCGACAGCGAGGGCTGGTAGCCGCGCTTTGGCCGCGTGGTAGGATCGCGGCTCAAGGCGTTCGGTTGCCAGTCTCCAGTTTCTACGAGGGGATCGTGCTCAGCACGATTTTCAGCCTTCTGATTCTCGGTGCTGACGTGTGGGGAATCATCAACATCCTCCAGAGCGACGAGAAGACGGTCAACATGGCGTGTGGACGATCTTGGTGATCGTGCTGCCGATCCTGGGCTGGATCATCTGATACTTCGCCGGGCCAAGGCCGGCTCGACGCTGACGAAGGGGGAATGTGGATGATGTGGAGACTTCGGGTGCTCGCCGTGGCGGTCGCCGGCGGGTGGGTCTTTGCCTGTGCTTCGGAGCTGCCGCCGGCATTCGAGCGTGCGGGCGACGAAGTCCACGCCTGTGAGGACCCGCGACCGGTGGGCTGCCCCATGATCGGTGATCCGGTCTGTGGCCACTACAAGGACGGTGGGATCAAGACCTTCGGCAACTCGTGTCGGGCCTGCTTCAACCCGGCAGTCTTGGAGTGGCACGATCAGCCCTGCTTCCCGGGAGAGGCCGCTCGCGGTTTCTGAAGCACCGCGGACGTGGCCAATGGCGGGGGGGTCCTGGCGTCACGGTCCAGCGGTGAACGTTGCTACTCTTGCCCCATGGAAACCCGACCCGATGAATATGTTCCGGCTGCCGGCCATGACTGGCTGCTGCCCTTCTACGATCCGGTGTGCCGTTTCGTGCTCCGGGAGCGACGTTTCAAGCAGCGACTCGTCGAGCAGACCGCACCGCCCGACGCAGGCCGCGTGCTCGATCTCGGCTGTGGAACGGCGACGCTTACCCTCATGCTCCAGCAGAGATATCCGAGCGCCGAGATCCGCGGTGTCGACGGCGATCCCAAGGTGCTCGAGGTCGCGAGACGCAAGATCGCGGCCGCCGGCGTAAAGCTCGAACTCGACCGTGGGCTGGCTTACGACCTCGCCTACGACGATGCTTGCTTCGACCGGGTCGTGTCGTCGCTCGTGTTTCATCACCTGACGCCCGAGCACAAGCTGGCGGCGTTCCGCGAAGTGAAGCGGATCCTGAAGCCGGGCGGTTCACTCCACGTCGTGGACTTCGGGCCGCCACACAGCGGCATCGCGCGATTCGGTGCTCGGATCTTCATCCGCGATCAGTCGCTGCGCGACAACTTCGAAGGACGGCTGCCCGAGATGATGCGCGGCGCTGGGTTCGCGGAAGTCGAGGAATGTGGTCGGCACGTCTTCTTCGGCGGCGGTCTCTCGTTCTACCGCGCCTGCTGACGTCCGCGCCGCTGATGCCAGCGGGGGGTGCAGAGGGCTCAGAGAGAGCCGTCTGCCAGCATGTCTGCTGGATCCCGCAGATTGAGGGCGCCCAGATAACCGCCGCCCATGGCCAGGGCGTCGTGGGCCGCGTAGCCCAGCAGCTCCTGGGCCTGGCGGGGTAGGGTGCGCGCGATCTCGGGCGGCGTGGCGAGGTAGTGGTTCTCCTCGGTACGCAGCCAGCCGAGCACGTAGCTGAGGTGCATGCCGCGCCGCCACTGGTCCTGGGTCGAATTCGCGCCTCCGCCATGGAGGGTGGAGCCGAGATAGATCACGGCCGAGCCGGCCGGCATCTCGGCGTAGACCACCTCGGACTCGTCGGGGGTGCGTCCGAGTTCCCACTGGTGGCTGCCTGGGATCAGGCGAGTCGCCCCATTTGCACGGGTGAAGTCCACGAGGGCCAGCATCGAGGCGATCTGGAGTTCCGGATGGGGGCGGGGAAAGTTCACCCAGACCAGCTCATCGCGGTGCAGGATCTGCGCTTCGGCACCGGGTCCGCGGTCGAGAACGTGAGCGAGGTTCAGCTGGTAGCGCGCGCACGAAGGTCGCAGGATCTCGTCGCAAACTCCGAGCAGGGTCGGATTGCAGAGCACTTCTTCGACGAAGACACCCGACTTGGAGGCCACGGCAGTGATATGCCGTGTCCGTTTTCCAAAGAACCATTCGAGCGCCGGGTTGAGGAACCCGCGGTCCGGCTTTGCAGCGTCGAGCAGCGGGTCGAGTTCTTGGTTGAAGCGATTGACGGTGGCAGCGTCGAGCAGGCTCTCGACGATGACGCCGCCGTCTCGGTTCAAGATCTCCACCACCCTTTCGGTGGGTGCGTCTGACGCTAGCTGTTCGAGATGCTGGCCCATGGACCACCTCCTGGTGCAGAATGTACCTACGATAGAGGATGTACGGCAGCATGAGCCACGGCATGATGGACGACACGATTCGAATCGACCGTCGCTTTCAGGGACCGCCGGATTCTGCAAACGGGGGCTACGTCGCTGGGAGACTCGCGGCTTTCGTCGACGGCGCCGTGTGCGTGAGGCTGCACAGTCCGCCGCCCCTCGAGACGGACCTCGAAGTTCGTCGGATCGAGGCGGGCGTCCGGCTGCTGGACGACGGTGCCGTTGTGGCGGAGGCACGGTCGACGCGCTTCAGTCTGGAGCTTCCAGCCAAGCCGGACTTCGAAGCTGCCGAGCGCGCTGCGCGAGACTACCGCGGCTTCCACAAGCACTGGTTTCCCCGCTGCTTCGTGTGCGGGCCGGAGCGCGATCCCGGCGATGGCCTGCGAATCTTCAGTGGCCCGATTTCGAAGCGTGGAACGATTGCCGCCCCCTGGCTACCGGATGCGAGCTTGGGAGATGAGGTGGGTCGCGTGCGCTCCGAGTTCATCTGGTCCGCCCTGGATTGCCCGGGTGTCTTTTCGTTTCCCGAACCATCCGGCTCGGCGGTCTTGCTGGGTGAGCAGTCCGTCGAGCTGCGCGCCCCGGTCGACGTCGACGAGCGCTGTGTGATCGTCGGCTGGCAGCTCCGCCACGAAGGACGCAAACATTTTACGGCGACAGCCCTCCACACCGAAGCCCGAGGCTGGTGTGCCGTAGGTCTTGCGACCTGGTTCGAGATCGCCCGCTAGTCCAGCTCACGAGTCCAGTTGCAGGTCGGCAAGCTCCAGATCGACGCGCCGCCTCTGGAATGGGTCGCGCAGGCGGGCCGCGCCGTCGCGGGCGGCGCGACGGGCGCGGTCCCGAAGACGCCTCGCCCAGCGAAACTCGAGCGCCAGGATGCCGAGGCCCACGGGAATCACCAGAAATGCGGGGCCGGGTAGCAACACCAGCAGCAGCCCGAAAAGAAGGATGCTGCCGCCGATCACGGCGACGACCGTTCGGCGCGCCAGCAGCCAGATCATGAAGAGGGTCCGAATTTTCATGCAGCCGAAGGGTGCAAGGTTGGGGCCAGGAAATTCCGGCGTCAAACATCGTGATGTCGCGCGAGAAACGAATTCAGCGCAGCGCGATCGCTGCAGTGTCGTCTCAACCCGACACGGGGTCAGGCTCCCAGGCCCTTCCCCTTGATGAACATGGCCGTCTGATCGCCCAGGTAGACGAGGCGGTCCTGCTGGCGGAACTCGAACGTGTAGCGAAGCACGATGCGCCGCTCGCCGATCCGAGTCCGTATCTCCCGCGAAAGCAGGTGCAGGTTCGGGCCTCGGTCCGCCAGGCTCTTGAAGTCGGCTCGGTGGATTCGGTTGCCGAAGCCGGCCCAGCCCTCGTCCCAGCGGCAACCGTGGAAAAACCAGGCGTGAAGGCAACCGAGAACACCGGTGAGCATGATGAGTTCCCCGGCCGACACATGGGCCGGATGGTCGGCATTGACCCGCTGATGATCTGCGAACGGCAGGCTGCGCGTCGTATCCATGCGTGCCTCGATCTCGCTCTGGTCTGCATCGAGACGAAGAACTTCGTCAATGAGCACGGCCTCCTCTCCGTACATGAATGTGTCAAGGAAATGCCGCATCTCTGCAGGCTCGTACGGGCCGGGAATTTCTCGTGCGCTCGCGTCACATCTTGCCGTGGCGTGAAGAATAGCCTCTGCCACTGCGTCGCCGGCCCAGGCTGCGAGAAGCTCCACGAAGACTGAGGGGGCGCGGGTCCCTTCCAGTCAGGGGAGGGATAGGCCGAAATCGGCACTGCGCTGGAAGGGCAGGCCGCGGACGCCCAGCTCGTCGAGGAAGAGCTTGCCCTCCATCGAGTATGAAATTCTCCGAAGCGATCCCAAGCCCTGCACCTGGTTCAATAGATCGAGTGTGCTGGCGCGTGCTTCGATCGAGACGTTCTCGCTGGCGAGCCGCGGCAGCAGGACGTCCAGGGTGCTGCGCGCGGTGGCGAAGTGTTTGCCGTTGAGATCGAGGTTCAGTGAGATGCCTTCGATCGAGACGTCGAAGTTGTTCGGGTTCTCGATGCGGAGATCGAGCCGCAGCGTCTGCTCGAGCATGCCTGCGCCCTGGGGCACGACGTTGACGAGGTAGACCTCGGGCGGGTCGATTGGCGGGCCGAGCGGTGTCGACGCGCAGGCACAAAAGGCCAGCAGGAGGACCGGGATTCCCAGCAGGTGAAGCGTTCGATGCATGGGCCGATGATACCGCCTCGCCCCGAACGGGCCCGCTCAGCCGGCGACTTCGGCTGTCTTCAGCCGGCGACTTCAGCTCTGGCGGCTTCGAATCCGATGCCTTCGCGCATCTTTCGGCGCAGGGCCAGCACGCGGCGTGCCTCGCCGAAGCCCAGGGCGCCCGCAAGCCTTCCCTTGCGGCCATAGAGCTTCAGGAATTTCCGATCTTCCAGCGAGCCACGCGCGATGCAGGTCTCGTCGGCTGCGGGCAGCCGACCGATCGACTGGATCTTCAGGTCGTATTGATCGGACCAGAAGTAGGGGACGGATTCGAACGGCTGGGCCGCCTCCGGTCCCGCCAGCAGCGAATCGACTGCGGCCCGCGCCATCTCGGTCGCGTGGGTCCAGTGCTCGATCCGCATTCGCTCTTTGAAGAGAGGGTTGATCCAGCTCGCCACGTCGCCGGCGGCGACGACGCCGACCTCCGAGGCGGCACAGGTCGCGTCGCAGACGATTCCGTCGTCCAGCGCGAGCCCAGATCCTTCGAGCCAGCCCGTCTCCGGCACGACGCCGATTCCCACCACGACCACGTCCGCGTCGACATGGGTTCCGTCGCTCAAGCGAATGCGTTCGACGCGGTCGGTTCCATCGAATCCCTCGACGCCGACGCCGAGTCGAACGTCGACGCCCTGGTCGGCATGCGCGGCTGCCAGGGTCGCCCCCACGTCGGCGCCCGCAATGGCTTCGAGTGGAGTGGGCAGCGCTTCGATCATGGTGACTTCGAGGCCACGGTCCCGGCACGTGGCCGCCACCTCGCCGCCGATGAAGCCGGCGCCGACGACGGCGACGCGCGGGCCCCGTTCGAGCTCCGAGCGGATCGCCAGACTGTCATCCAGAGTGCGCAGCACGTGGATGCCGGTGAGATCGGGTGTGCCCGGAATCCGACGAGGCGTGCCACCGGTGGTGATGATCAGGCCGTCGTATTCGAGGCTGTCGCCATCCTCGAGATCGATGCGGCGAGCCGCCGTGTCGAGCGATGTCGCCCGGCATCCAAGCCGCATCTCGAGCCCGAGCGTGGCGAGTCCGTCGCCGCGCTCGAGCGAGATATTCTCCGGCTCCCAGATTCCCTTCAGGATCTCCTTGGAGAGCGGGGGTCGATCGTAGGGCCGGTGCTTCTCGGCGCCAAGAAACGTGATGCGTCCCTCGAACGCCTTCTCCCGCAGGGCTTCCGCTGCGCGCAGGCCGGCCAGGGATGTGCCGACGATCACGATATGCTCGAACGCCGTTGCGGTTTCTCCAGAGGGTGGCGAGGGCGACGGAGGGTACCATCCCCCAAGTGTTCGAGCAGGCACAAGGACGGATAGGACACGCAGGACGAGGTCGATGCCGCGCTTGCGGGCGGTCGCGTTCGAAGCTCTCGAACACGCGACTGCTGCGCGATGCCTCAACCAGCCGGAGGCGTTCCTGCGGCAGCTACAGGCCGGATCAGCCCTGGTTCCAGACGAGGGGCAGGTATTGCACCTCGCGGATGCCAGCACTGTAGGTCGGAGTCTCGCCCGGCTTGATCTCGTAGTTCGGGATGCGCTGGTGCCATTCTTCCATGGCCACCCGCAGCTCCATCCGCGCCAGGTGCGAGCCCAGACAGCGATGGGCACCCCCGCCGAACGCCAGGTGGCGGTTTCGTTCGCGCTCGAAGTCGACCTTGTCAGGATCGTCGAAATGGCTCTCATCCATGTTCGATGCGCCCAGCACCACCGTGATCATCTCGTTCGCCTTGAGTTTGATGCCGCTGACGGTCGTGTCCTGTGTGACGATGCGCGGCAGGGCCGCGACCGGCGTCTCGGTACGAAGCAGCTCTTCGATGGCGCCCGGAATCAGCTCCGGCTGCTCGACGAGTCGCTGGCGCTGCTTCGGATTGGCAGCGAGATAGGCGATGTTGCAGCCCAAGGTGGCCGTCACTGTGTCGAGCCCCGCGATCAGCGTCAGGAAGCAGATGTCGAGGATTTCGTTGCGCGTGAGCTTCTCGCCGTCGATCTCGAAGCTAAGGAACGCGGCCATCAGATCGTCGCTGCCCGTTTGGGTCTGGCGCTCGTCGATCACCTTGCCGAAGTACTGGTAGAGCCTCTGGCCGGCGTCCTTCCGCACCTGGACCATTTCTTCGAGGTCCGTGGTCTTCATTTGCGGTCGGATGATGTCGTCCTTGATGCCCAGGAAGAGGTCGAGGTCATCCAGCGGCAGACCGAGCAGATGAAGGAAGACCGTGCAGGGCAGGGGGATCGCAAAAGCGGCATCGAATTCGCACTCGCCATCGTCTATGAACTTGTCGATCAAGAGATTCGCCTGCTCGCGCACCTTCGGCGCGAGATGGTTCGAGCGTCGCAGCGAGAACAGCGGGTCCAGCAGCCTGCGATAGCGGGTCTGGGCCGGCGGGTCGATCTGCTGCGGAATCATCGGCCGCTCGGTCCCGAGCGCCATCTGCTCTTCCATCTCGGATGAAAAGAGCTCCGGATGGCGCAAGACGTACATGACGTCGTCATAACGGGTGATCATCGGGATTCCGACCCCGGGGAGACGGGTGATGCCTTGGCCCATCTCGCGAAGCGTCTTATAGGCCGCGTGGGGACACGCCGCGATCTTGGGATCGAAGAGGTTGATGGGAGCTTCGGGTGCGTCTGTGGCCACGCAGTTGGTCCTCCTGAACGTCGGTCGACTGCAGCTATGGTAGGTAACGGCTGTTGCCGATCCAATTCGAGGGGCGAACGTCTTGCCTGAGATCGTCTTTCTGAGAAATAATCGTTTTGTATGCCATCCTGATCTCGAAGGAGTTGGAGATGAAGCGCGAGTTTCCGTTTCCCGCCTATCCCAACGGCTGGTTCGCCGTCTCCTACAGCGACGAGATCAAGTCCGGCGAGGTGAAGGCCCTCGAATACTTCGGCAAACCGCTGGTCGTCTACCGGACCGGGGCCGGCGAGGCGCGCGTGATCGACGCTCATTGCCCCCACCTGGGCGCCCATCTCGGCTTCGGCGGCGCCGTTGTCGGCGAGACGGTGCGTTGCCCGTTTCATCATTGGCGCTTCGGCGCTGACGGGAAGTGCGTCGATATCCCCTATGCCCAGCGCATCCCGCCCCAGGCGAAGATCGGAGTCTGGCCCACCTGTGAGTCCAGCGGACTCGTCTTTGTCTGGTACCACGGCGAGCAGAAGCCGCCCGCCAGCCCGATTCCACCGATCGAGGAGTACGGGGCTCCGGGTTGGGGCGACTATGTCCGTTTTCGCTGGACGGTGAAGAGCCGCATGTACGACATGGGTGAGAACCCGGTGGACGCCCAGCACTTCCGCTTCCTGCACGGCGGCGTCGCGCCCAGCTTCGATCAGGTGGACGACGGTCGGGGGGGGCTCAAGAATGTGTCGAACCTCGACATGCCGACACCCAAGGGAAACATCAAGGGGTCGATCACGAGTGAACATTTTGGCCCGGGTTTCGGGATCGTCCATGTCCGCGGCGTGGTCCACACCATCATCGTAATGGCCAATACGCCCATCGATGGCGAGACCGTAGATGTGCGCTTCAACTACCTCCAGCCCGAGACCGACGATCCAACGCAGCGGCGAATCGGCGAGGCCATGATCAAGAACCTCAAGGGCCAGATGGACCAGGACGTGATGATCTTCGAGAACAAGAAGTATCTTACCGAGCCCCTGTTGGTCCCCGAGGACGGTCCGATCGCCGAGTACCGTCGCAAGGCCCGCAAGCACTACAGCGGGGAGTTCTACCGGATGCGCGATCGAGAGAACGAGGGGTAGGCCATGGGGTCCGACGACGCCTTCATCTTTGATGCAGACAACCACTACTACGAGCCTCGGGATTGTTTCACGCGCTACATGGAGCCGAAGTTCCGTGACAAGGCCGTGCGGGTGATCGAGGGCGAGAAGGGCGAAGACCGGGTCATGATCGGCGACAAGCCGTTTACGTTCCTCGATCGTCTCTTCTTCCAGAAGGTGGTAAAGCCCGGACGCCTGCGCGAGATGCTGCGCAGCATGGGGGATGCGAAGGCCGGGAAGGGCGACCTCGTCGAAGCCGTCAAGCCCGAGTACCTGAACCGCGACGTGCGCCTCGCTCTGCTGGATCAGCAGGGGGTCGACGCCTGCCTGATGTTTCCCACGCTGGCCGTGTGCGTCGAAGAGGACATGCGGGACGACGCAGACCAGCTCTACGCCAACATGCATGCCTTCAATCGCTGGTTGCTCGAGGACTGGGGCTTCAACTACAAGGACCGCATCCACGCGCCCCCGCTGCTGTCGCTGCTCGACGTGGACCGCGCGGTGGAGGAGCTCGAGTGGGTGCTGGACCAGGGTGCGAGCTGCATCGCGCTCCGCCCCGGCCCCGCCTTCGGCCGCTCGCCGGCGGACCCGTGCTTCGATCCCTTCTGGGCCCGGGTGAACGAGGCGAAGATCCCCGTCCTCTTCCACATCGCCGAGTCCGGCTACAACGGCATGATGAGCGTGCACTGGGGCGAGGAGTCCAATCCCCCCTCCCACCGCCAGTCGGCGTTCCAATGGACGAATTTCTACGGCGACCGTCCGATCATGGACACGATCTCGGCCTTGATCTTCCACAACCTGTTCGGGCGCTTCCCCAACGTGAAGATCGGTAGCATCGAGAATGGCGGCATCTGGGCACCGTATCTGCTGCGGGCCATGGACAAGATGGGTGGCATGGGACGCAACGGACCCTGGATCGGCGGGCGAATTCACGAGAAACCGAGCCTGATCTTCCGGCGCCACGTCTTCGTCACACCTCATCACGAGGAGAACATCCCTGAACTGGTGGACGCCATCGGTCCGTCCCAGGTCCTGTTTGGCTCGGACTTCCCCCATGCCGAGGGTCTTGCCGAGCCGCGTCGTTTCATCGAGGGTCTGAAGGAGCTGCCCGACGAACAGATCCGCATGATCATGGGCGAGAACGCGCGCCGCATGGTCTTCTCCGACTGACGGAGTCTCTCCCATCCTTGGATAGACTCCGCGCCATGGGTCAACTCGAACTCGTCGCGAAGGTCTGTGAGACCTACCGCGCGCAGCGCGCAATGGGCGGCGAGGCGGTCGAGCATCCGCTGGCGACCCTGGTGCGTGCACCCGAGCATCCGGACGTCTATGACTCGAATCACGCGAGCGGCGTCCGCGCAACGACGCCCAAAGAGATCGACGAGATCTTCGCCGCCTGCGACGCGTTCTTTCCTGCCGCGATCCGGCATCGGAAGTTCTTTGCGGACATCAAGACTCCGCAGCCCTTCGTCGCCCGTCTCGCCCAGGACGGTTACACATGTGAGTCCGTGGTTCAGCTCGTCCTCGAGGGAGACTTGCGGGCGACACCACCGGATGCCGAGATCCGCGAGGCCGTCAGCGACGATGACTGGCAGGCCGTCTCGCTGCTGACCCGGCTCGACCACCTGGACGGGGCGGTGAGAGAGAAGCGCGAGCCGTTCTCGAAGGACGTCACGCTGGGTCTGGTGGCGGCGCGGCGAGGCATGTCGTCGGATATGAGGATGTGGATCATTCGAAACGACGCTGAAGATTGCGGCTATTTCGCGTCCTGGCCGGGGCGCAACGGTGTCGGCATGGTCGAATGGCTGTTCATGGCGCCCCAGCAGCGTCGCCGCGGCTTCGCGACCGCGCTGGTTGCCCATGCGGTGCGCGATGCCCGTGCGCGTGGTGCCGGCGCCGTATTGATCGGCGCCAGTGCGGCCGGGGACGGAGTGCCGCGTCGGATGTACGAGGCGCTGGGATTCCGTCCAGTCTGCCTGACGCACGAGTTCACGCGCCAGGTGAAAGGGTGAGTGGGCTCCGGGACGACCCGTTGGAACGGAGCCTGGTCTGTCCCCTCGATCGGGAGCCGGTGAGCCGGGAGGGGGACGAACTCGTCTGTCCTTCGGGTCACGCCTATGCCGTGATCGACGGCATTCCGGTGATGCTGGCAGCCGGCGGCGAACCAATCCACGGTTACCTCGACGAGAGTCTCGAAGCCGTGCAGCGCTTCCGGAATGGCGAAGCACTGGGCTGGGAGCAGGAGCTGGCCGCAGCGGCAGCGGCCCCGGACGACAGCGTGGATGCCTGGGTGCAGGACGAGATCGTGCGGACTTGCGGCGGGCTCTACGTGAGTCTCCAGAACCGGCTGTCGCGCTATCCGATCCCCGAGTTGCGACTTCCGCCAGGCCAAGGCCGCCGCCTGCTCGATGTCGGTTGCAACTGGGGACGTTGGACCCTCGCCGCCGCGAGGGCAGGCTACGCATCGGTCGGCATCGACCCCTCGCTGCGATCGCTGCTGGCGGCCCGCGAGGTAGCGCGTCGGCTCGGGGTGCGTCCGTCCTTCGTGGTTGCCGACGCTCGCCAGCTCCCGTTCGCAGCGCGATGCTTCGACGTGGGCTTCTCCTATTCCGTCTTCCAGCACTTCTCCCGTGAGGCGCTGGAGGTCTCGTTGACGGAGCTTGCCCGGGTCGTCCGCACGGACGGCTTCTGCGACGTACAGATGGCCAATCGCTGGGGACTTCGCCAGATCCAGTCTGAGCTCCGTCAGCGCGCCGTGCCCGAAGACGTCTTCGCGGTTCGACGCTACTCGCCCGGCCAGCTGAAGGAGATCTTCGAGAGGTGCATCGGGCCGTCAGATTTCAGCGTCGACGGCTTCTTCACGCTGAACGCGCAGGTCTCGGACATCGACCTGCTGCCCCCGCGACTTCAGTGGGTGGTCCGCATCTCGGAGCTGCTTCGCAAGCTGAGCGGGCGGCTGCCGCTGCTGTGGCGCCTGGCCGACAGCCTGACGATCCGGTCCCGGCTGCGGCGCTGAAGGCTACGCGTAGCTGAAGCTACTTGGGGTAGTAGCGGCTGATCGTGTCGATCACGCAGCCCGGGCGCTCGCTGCCCTCGATCTCGACGGTGACACGGATCGTGGCCTGGACGCCACCGTCCTTCGTCTCTTCGACTCCGAGCAGCTCCGCGCTGCCGCGAATTCGTGAGCCGACGGGGACCGGTGCGGGGAAGCGGATGCGGTTGGCGCCATAGTTCACGCCCATGGAGATGCCGTGGACCTCGACGATCTGGGGCAGGAAGTAGTTGACCAGCGACTGGGTCAAATAGCCATGGGCGATGGTGGCGCCGAAGGGGCCGTTCTTGGCGCGTTCGGGATCCACGTGGATCCATTGGTGGTCGCCGGTGGCGTCGGCGAACTTGTCGATGCGCTGCTGGTCGATCTCGAGCCAGTCGGAGACGCCGAGTTGTTTTCCGACGGCGTTCTTGAGATCGGCGGGAGTGTCGAAGACGGTGGCCATGGTGGCTCCTAGGCTCGCTGGTTGCTGACGGCGACGACCTCGCCCGTCATGTAGGACGAGTAGTCGCTGGCGAGAAAGACGATCACGTTGGCGATCTCGAAGGGCTCGGCCGCTCGGCCGAAGGCTTCGCGGCTCTCGAGCTCCTTGAGCAGGCCGTCGGGCGTCACCTTCGACAGGAACTCGTGCATGGCCAGACTCGGTGACACGGCGTTGACGCGAACGCCGGCTTCGGCAGCCTCGATCGCGACGCAGCGGGTGAGCGCCATCACGCCGGCCTTGGCGGCAGCGTAGTGGCTCTGACCTTCCTGGGCACGCCAGCCCAGCACCGAGGCGTTGTTGACGATGGCGCCGCTGCCGCGCTCCATCATGTGGGGAAGCATGGCGCGCAGCATACGGAAGGTCCCGTTCAGGGTGACGTCGAGGACCTTGCTCCACTGTTCGTCAGTCATGTCGACGACCCGAGCGTAGCCGCCGAGTCCGGCGTTGTTCACCAGCACGTCGACGTGGCCGAGTTCGGCGATCGAAGTCTTCACCAGCTGCCGCACCTGCTCTTCGTTCGTCACGTCACAGATACAGATCGCCGGACGTTGGCCGGTGAGCTTTTCCAGCTTTTCAGCCGCCTCGCCGAGGCGCCGCTCGTGAAAGTCGCTGATGAGGACCAACGCGCCTTCGTCGATGGCGCGGCGGGCCGTCCACCAACCGATGCCGGTCCCGGCGGCCGCCGTCACGACGACGGTCTTGCCGGCCAGCAGGGCCTTCCCCGACTTGGGGTATGCAGGGGCGAGCTTGCTCATCGAGGCTCCCGCGGCATGCCCAGGGCACGCTCGCTGATGATGTTTCGCTGGATCTGGTTCGATCCGGCGTAGAGAGTGTCGGAACGCGTGAAGAGGTACATGCGCTGGAGGGCGGTCAGCTGGTAGGGTGCGCCGTCGGCAATCTCGGCCTCGGGCCCGAGCACATCCATGGCGAGCTTGCCGAGGTCGCGGTGCCACGTTGCCCAATAGAGCTTGGTGATCATGGCGGCGCGCCCGGCGGCGTCGCCCGTGTCCGAGAGGGTGCGCAGGGCGTTGTAGCGCTGGATCTCGAGTCCCATCCAGGCATCGGCGATGCGCTGGCGGATGATCGGGTCGTCCGACTTGCCGTTGGCGCGGGCCGCTTCGATGATCGTCTCGAGCTCGTGGCGAAAGCCCATCTGCTGTCCCAGCGTCGACGCACCGCGCTCGAAGGACAACGTCGCCATTGCGACCTTCCAGCCATCGCCCGGCGCGCCGACGATGTTCTCCTTCGCCGTTCGCGCGCCGTCGAAGAAGACCTCGAAGAACTCTGCGTCGCCGGTGATCTGTATGATGGGCCGCGCTTCGACGCCGGATTGATGCATGGGGACGAGCAGGTACGAGAGTCCCTTGTGTCGCTGAGAATCCGGGTCCGTACGACAGATCACGAAGCACCAGTCGGCCCACTCGGCCCAGGACGTCCACACCTTCTGGCCGTCGATCACCCATTCGTTGCCTTCGAGCCGCGCCCGGGTCTGGACGTTGGCCAGATCCGAGCCGGCGTTGGGCTCGGAGTAGCCCTGACACCAGATCTCCTCGCCCTTCAAGATCGGCGGAAGGAAGCGCTGCTTCTGTTCGTCGCTGCCATGGGCGATCAGGGTCGGCGCGAAGAGGCCCTCGCTCATGTGACCGATGCGTCCCGGTCCAGCGGCGCGCGCGTACTCCTCGTAGAAGATCACCTGCCGGGTCAGTGAGAGACCCCGCCCGCCCAGCTGCTTGGGCCAGGCGATGCCGATCCAGCCGCCGGCTCCGAGCTTCTTCTCCCAGGCCTTGCGCTCCTCGATCAGGGCAGATTCGTCGCCGGGCCCGCCGCGGCCGCGTACCACGGCGAACTCGCCGGACAGGGCGTCCTCCATCCATTCCGCCACCTGGCGGCGGAAGGCCTCGTCTTCGGCGCTGAAGCGGAGTTCCATGGAGGTCACCCCGTTGGTTGAAGCGCCTACCACCGGGAGCCATGCTTGTCCTCCCGGGAGCCGGGCGCTTGCTGTTGAAGCACCGGCCACGGGAGGCCACGGTTCGGGTCCCGGGAACCGGGCGCTAGAGGGCGGAAAGATATTACGATACGATGCGTGTCGTAACAAGGACTGGTGAACGTGCCCCCCAATGCCACGGATCGCGCTTCCGAGCGAACGGATCCCGCTGCTCAGCGAACGATTCCGCGCGTCGTCCGTGCGGCCGCCGAACGCTACGGCAGCGCCAGCGCCATCGAGGACGGCGAAGTCCGGCTGACGTTCG
>SMVA01356017.1_pt1 | contig 19539 bp, 19 predicted proteins | sample 2456451 | NCBI WGS metagenome assembly SMVA01 (sample SAMN11095933, study PRJNA526329) | marine sediment metagenome | biome: Marine sediment; feature: Surficial sediment; material: Deep marine sediment; isolation source: Hadal surficial sediment | place: Pacific Ocean | collected 2014-05 | depth... | reverse complement strand
TCGGATCTTTTCGGCGCCCGGCACACTTTTGACACGGGCAGCGGCACAGGCATCATGTATCGGTTGGATCGGCTAAAAGAATTGGGATTTGATCGGATCGATCGACTTCCGTTCTCGATCAAGGTTCTTCTTGAGTGCGCACTCAGAAATTGTGACGATTTTCTCGTTACGAGGGAAGACGTAGAAAAATTGGCCACATACGACCCAAGTGCTCCAGCACGCGTTGAGATTCCATTCCTTCCCGCTCGAGTACTATTACAGGATTTTACGGGTGTGCCAGCGGTCGTCGACCTCGCCGCCATGCGGTCTGCAATGGCCCGACTCGGTGGTGATCCCAACGAGATCAATCCCCGCGTGCCCGTAGATCTGATCATCGATCACTCTGTGCAGGTAGATTCATTCGGTTCTCAAGATTCCCTTCGAATTAATGCAGAAAAAGAATTCCATCGCAATCGAGAGCGGTACGAGTTTCTTCGTTGGGGAAAACAAGCGTTCGATAACTTTTCGGTCGTGCCGCCTGCTAGTGGAATTTGCCATCAGGTGAATCTCGAATATTTAGGTCGATGTGTTTGGAGCAAAGAAGAAAATGACGGCTCAATCGTCTATTTCCCTGACTCGCTGGTTGGCACGGACAGTCATACGACGATGATCAACGGCCTCGGGGTCGTTGGTTGGGGCGTAGGAGGCATCGAAGCCGAGGCCGTCATGCTCGGACAGCCCGTATATATGCTCATGCCAGAAGTAGTCGGATTCAATCTCACGGGCCATCTTCCAGACGGAGCCACGGCTACCGACCTTGTCCTAACCATTACCGAGACGCTGAGGGAGTATGGCGTTGTCGGTAAATTCGTAGAATTTTTCGGACCGGGAATAGATCAAATGAGCGTTCCGGATCGTGCGACGATTGCCAACATGTCTCCTGAGTACGGCGCAACGATGGGCTTTTTCCCGATCGATCAAGAGACCTTGGACTTTCTTCTCCGTACGGGCCGTGATCCGGATTTGGTAGCGATGGTGGAAAGGTATACGAGGGAACAGGGACTTTTCAGGACAGGCGATTCGAAGGATCCTGAGTTCATCGACGTACTCGAGTTGGATATGACAACCGTCGTACCCAGTCTTGCCGGACCCAAGCGTCCGCAAGATCGAATCTCCCTCCCCCACGTGAAGAATCGCTTCGCGAAATCGTTATCAGATCCCGTCGGACCGCAGGGATTTGGACTTCCGGAAGAACGGCTGAACGACACGGGTGAATTCAAGTTCGAAAATGGAGAAGTGTCCGAGCTTCGCCATGGTGACGTCGCTATAGCAGCAATAACAAGCTGCACGAATACAAGTAATCCGACCGTGATGATCGGGGCCGGCCTGGTGGCCAAGAAAGCCGTCGAAAGGGGCCTTAAAGTGAAACCCCATGTGAAAACCAGCCTTGCTCCGGGCTCTAAAGTCGTAACGGAGTATCTGAAAGAGGCCGGATTGATATCCTATCTGAACCAGCTTGGATTCAGTGTCGTCGGATATGGCTGCACAACCTGTATCGGGAATTCCGGCCCTCTTCCGGAAGCCACCGCCGATGCCGTCAACGAAGCTGATCTGGTGGTCGCCGGTGTTCTGTCCGGGAACCGGAATTTCGAAGGCCGTATTCATCAATCGGTTCAGGCGAATTATTTGGCGTCTCCCCCACTTGTGGTTGCATACGCGCTCGCCGGCACGGTAAATCTCGATCTCACTCAAGATCCACTTGGTAAAGGCACCGATGGTTCAGACGTCTATTTGAAAGATATCTGGCCGTCCGCCTCAGAAATAAAGGAGCTCGTTACGAAAAGCGTGAAGCCAGAAATGTTCGTGAAAGAATATAGCGGTATTGAAGAGTCAAACGAGACCTGGAACGCGATACGCATCCCTGAAGGGTCTATTTATGAATGGAATGCCGTATCGACTTATATCCAGGAACCGCCTTTCTTTGCGGATCTGACTTCGGAAATCCCTTCGATCCAGTCGATCGAAGATGCGCATGTGCTGGTCAAGGTCGGTCATTCGACAACGACAGATCATATATCCCCGGCTGGAGCGATCGCTCCCGATAGCCCCGCCGCAGACTATTTACTGGGTAAAGATGTCCCGTATCTGGACTTCAATTCGTACGGTTCAAGGCGTGGAAATCATGAAGTGATGATACGCGGGACGTTCGCGAACATTCGGATCAAGAATCAGCTTCTGCCAGGAACGGAAGGCGGAATTACGCTCCATTATCCGTCTGGAGAAACGATGTCGATCTATGATGCATCGATGAAATACCAGGATGAGGGCACTTCGCTTGTGGTCTTGGCCGGGAAAGATTACGGAATGGGCTCCAGTCGAGACTGGGCCGCAAAGGGCACACTGCTCCTGGGAGTAAGAGTGGTGATTGCTGAGAGTTTTGAGCGTATTCATCGCTCCAACCTGATTGGCATGGGAGTGTTACCGCTTCAGTATGCTGAACGCGAGACGGCATCGTCGATCGGCCTCGATGGAACTGAGACTTTTTCCGTACCGGTTTCTAATGACCTGAAGGCAGGTCAGTCCATTCTCGTGACGGCCAAAAAACCCGATGGAGAAGAGATCACTTTCGAAACCCGGTGCCGCATCGATACACCCGTCGAAGTAGAATACTTCCGGCACGGCGGAATTCTCCACTTCGTTTTAAGAGAATTCCTGAATACGGCTGCGGTCGGAGCCTGATCTAATTACTCGACCAGTTCTAACAGGAGCACGCCGTGCTCGCCGGCCTCAAACGCTGCCTCGCCGAAAGAGACCATAGAAATCTTACCGGTGTACGCGTCCCTGAGGATCGTGTCGTCTGGGAAGTACTTGCGAACGTTGAGTTGAGTGCGTCCGGTCGCCCCCATCACGACGATAATCTCATCTACATTGGCGCCAATTCTCACACCTCGATAAAAAGAGTACGGATTGTCATCGATCAATTCATGCACTCCTGCCGCAACAGCGGGATGCTGAGATCGAAATTGACCCAACTTGGACCAGTGATTCCTGACTGTTTCATCGGCATCATCCCAGTTCATGGGTGAAAGTAGATCGCCATGCTCGCTATTGTTTTCGCCATGGGGCCTGGCAGTTTCATCGCCATAGAAAATTTGGATCACTCCGGGAAGGAGATAGAGCTCTGTTCCAGCGTTGATGAGATCTGTTCGTTCGTACAGCTTGGAGGCTGATGAAGAGACGAACGAGACCATATTGAATGCTGGATCTGACGAAATACTTGCGCTATAGTCAGAATAAATGGCGTCCAGGTTTTCATCCCCATTCGCGAAACTGAAATTCGCTGTCGCATCTACGCCCGCATCATGATATTGTGATTTTACCGGACCGTGATTCTGGACTTCCGCCATTAACCAGAACTCAAGATCATCGTTGGACTTCGTTGGATTTTCTGACTTCCATGTCCTGAGAGCACCCACCCCTTCTGCCTTCAAAACAGAAAGCAGATTTGTTTCGACCATTTCTGCGTCTCTAATTCGAAACGCGTCGATTCCGAAATTTCGAACCCAGTCCGTTAACCACTTTATGGTCGTATAGTCCGAGTCCACCGGATAACCGGACCGGTCGAAGTAATGAACTAAAGATCTCGTCATTTCTGACCCAGACTCACCCCACTTCTCATCGAGGATTTCTCGGATCACTTGTCTGTTCTCAGTCGACAACGAATCTACGGCCAGCTCTTCAGTCCGTTGAGGTAGCGAGACCTCCATGATGACGCGTAAACCCCTGTCATGTGCGGTATTGACGAGGCGTTCAAATTCATCTACCGTTCCATATGAGGGCGAAATCCGCGAATAGTCTAGCGACCAGATGGATGAGTAACGATCGTTGGATGCGGAGCGCGGATGAACCTGAGATATACAGATAGCGTCGACGCCAAGGTTTCCAAAATAGTCGTCTTCGATCTTCGCCATTATCCCGGCAAAGTCACCACCAAACGGACCGCTTGATACGTTAGATGAGACTCCTTCTTTCGTCTGCCTACCAGCCTGGTCATTCGAGGGGTCGCCATTATGAAATTGGTCCGTGACGATCGAATAGATGGTGGCCCGATCCCATGAGAACTCAAATGCCTGTCCGAGCACGTCGTCTGAACAGAATAAAGCAATAAATATTACTAACAGAGCAGTACTTAGCGGACCGTTTCGCATCCCGTCTGAAAATTCGTACTTACAGCGACTGGTTGCAGTAACTGACTGCAACAACTGGTTGAAGCTGTGAAAGAGTACACAGTTACTACTTGTCGACTTGTAGGTTCTGCTGAGTTTCAGTGCGGCGCGTAGAATAGATGCCAGACCTAAAGGGGTCAGGTAATCGCTGACGCGACGACCCCTTGCCTGACCCGACTGAATATCCCGTTCGAATTGACATGACCCACATAGCGACCCAGCACACGAACCTCTTCGAATACATCGGGTCGAATATGGATGTCTGAAAATTCACTGTTGGCGGGTTCAAGACGGAGACCAAATTCATCGTAAAAAACCCTTTTAAGTGAAGTTTCACCATTATAAAGTATGGCTCCGATTTCGCCGTTTGGAATTTCATCGTCCATCAAGAGGACATAGTCCCCGTCAAAAATATCTTCTCCCTCCATGGAGGATCCCGAAACCCTAATGGCAAATATGCGGTCGAGCTGTGGAAAGATCATCGACAGTGTAATGACTCCCAGATCCTCCGCAACCGCTTCCTGCAGTCGGCCTGCCGTGATCACGCCCTTGATTGGAATCCCTGAAACGGCCTGACCATCATCCTCAGGAAACCGATAGCCTTCCTCATCGCGCAGCAGGAATCCCTTTTTGTTGAGCGCCTGAAGATTTTGAGTCACACTATTGGGAGAACGGAACTCGAAATGTTCGCTCATCTCCCGGTAGGTCGGCCAGACCCCCTGGTTTGACACGTAGTCGCGGATGTACTTTAAGAAGTCCTGTTGCTTGGGCGTTAAGTGTCGTCGAGACATTGAGGATCGCGAGTTTACTGACTCCAGAGTAACTCATATGTTACATATATGGCCAACGTACGAATTCAGGCGGTCAAGAGCAACTGAGGACTTCATTTCACTCGAGACCGAATTGAGCAAAGACACGAGATGCTCGCTCGGGGATCACGTCACCAAAATGCGTTTTCATGTAGGCGCCAATCAGTTCGCTCACCTCCTGCGAGGTCTCGGGCTTTAGCGACATTTGTGTCACTTTTTCAATCGGCGCACGCGCAAGAATGGAAAATGCACGAAGACCTGATCGCGAAGCTCTGCGTTCTGACCCACCAGGGGAAAATCCCGATCGGATCTCGCCGGATTGCAGGTCTAGCAACCCTCCATCTTCCGTCAGATCAGCCACTGCATTTTTTTCAAATACCGGAGCGAACCCATATTCAGACGCGAGGGAAAGTTGAAAATAAGGGAACAGATTCCAGTACCGTTCCTCCATGTGATCGAGGTAGGCTAAGACCCGTGTCAGTAACATAAACACATCCCGATTTTGTTCGCTGTCGTGCATGACCGCGTTCGTCAGCTCGATGATTTTCAGGCCCACCTCGATTCGACCCAGTTCGTTGCGAATCGTCCGAAAATGTTGCGAATGACTAGTATCGGTTATGGACTGAAGTTCTCGGGATGGTTTGATGTAAATAATTGCCTGAATGTGAGCCATTGGATCGAGTGTGGAGCCGAATCGACTTTTGCTCGAACGCGCCCCTCTTGCCATCACAGAAAGCTTGCCCAATTCAGCCGTGTAGAGAGTTACAATCCGGCTGGTTTCACCATAATCGAGAGCCCGGAGCACGACGGCTTCCGTCTTAATAATGGCTGGTTTCGAGAACATCAGGAGTGTTCAATTCCCTGGTGATAGAAGAAATTCACGGACACCGACGAGGTTACGTTCAAGGGCCAGGATGTGTCAAGGGTATAGTCAAATTCATCTGTCTTTCCAGATTCCATTTGTGGCGCAAGTGGCTATACCGATTTCAGGAACTAGCGGGGCTTACCGAAAAGGAATGCCGCGCCTACTTTCTAGTCAGTGCACTGCTCCTCATCGGGGCAGTTGCCCGGTACCTCCCCAAATCATCCCTCGTCTTTGACGAAGCGTATTACACACCTCTGTACGAGGAATTTGAGCGACTTTCTGCGCGCGCGGATAGCTTCGATCGAGCTAAAGAACTCAAAGTCCGAACAAGAAGACCGACACGACATGTGCGTGCACATATTAATTTGAATACAGCCTCGCGTGAAGAACTTCAAACTCTTCCAAGAGTCGGTCCGGCATTGTCTTCACGTATTCTCGACCTACGAGAGCGACTTGGCTCTTTCCTGGATGTCTCAGATTTATTAATGGTACAGGGAATCGGAGAGAAAACGCTCGAACTCATCCGGGACTCGCTTTTCGTAGAAGCAATCGATCCAGATGAGGAGTGATGATACCGACGGATTAGAGAGTGGCCTCGAATCCTTAGCGGGCCCGTCGGTTGAATTCGCGTCTGCTACGGATTTTTCGACGGCCCGTCGGTTGCACTCGAAGTCGCGACAGGTTCGTCGGTTGAGCCAGCATCTGCGACAGGCTCGACGGTCGAACGCGAAGCTGCGAGAGATTCAACGGTCCAATTCTCAGCCACACGCTCTTCCTTCTTTAGGAAATAATAGACCGGAACCAGAAGCGCTGCAGCCAACGCGAAAAACCCGATAACCGTAACTCCTATTACAAAGTAGTAGCTGTCCATCCGAAAGGCGGAATCGTTGAACGCGGATTACCGCCCGATCTTCGGATCGTTCCGTCTAGCTCCTCTCCATGACATTTTGGACTTCCTGTCTGGCGGCCATGAATATGAACATGGCGACAAACGGTAGTGTCCAGAGGCCGTTAAAGATCCCGAAGATCCCAAACCCGACAGCCAGAAACTGTCCGATCAAAGAGGCGAAATGCGTTGCATTTCTATAGTCCAGCTGGGTGGCCAGGGCTGCGCGAAGCACCCGCCCCCCGTCCATCGGAAAAGCTGGAAGCATGTTAAATACAACCAGCCCAAGATTTAGCCACATGAGTAGACCCAGCACATTGGCCTGTGTCGTCATCGCCTCCGAAAGCGTAACCGACGAGCTGAACATGCTGTTTACGATCCATAGCACACCGGCAATTCCCAGGTTAACCGCCGGCCCGGCAATCGCGATAAAGAATTCCTGCTTGGGCTCGCGCGGCATCATCTTGAGCCTGGCAACACCTCCGATCGGATACATGGTGATATCCAACGTTGGAATCCCGTAATGCCGGGCCATAAGTGCATGACCGAGTTCGTGGAGCACCACACATCCGAAAACGGATACAATGAGTGCCACCCCCGCAAGAGCGGCAATTACGGAGAGACCCTGGTAAAGATAAAATCCAAACAGTCCAACCAACATCAACAGAAAAGTCCAGTGGGCAAATATGCCAATGCCCGTAACCGTTCCGAGTCTCAAAGAAGATTTCACCGGTCAGCCCTCAATTCTTGTTGAAATTGTTTGTTTTTGTCTCTGATGATTGATTCCTGGAGAGCCCATACGAGATCAGCCAAGCAATTGTGTCACTACAAGTACATCGTAGAGCGCATGCGTCCACGCTGCTACACCAAATCCGCGAATCAAAAATATGGCATTCAGCGCAAGGCCGAAGAAAAACCGGAACATGAACGACGTCATCTCAAACGGGTCTCCGAGCGAGCCAACATAGTGAACCGCACTAAACGCCAATGCCCCGATGATGGCCGCAAGTACGTATGGCCCGACCTTTCCAGAGAAGAAATGCTTGAAGACCCAGAATAATCCACCGACAAGCACTACACGAAAAACCAGTTCCTCATAGAGCCCCGCTCCTATTGAAAGTACGAGCATTTTGGCCATCCCAATATCAGCATCTGCCATGATCGGAACGGTGGTCGTAACTGCTGCGGAAAATATGAATCCAACGACGTTCGAGACCAGCACCGCAACGACAACCGCGTAGAGCAAACTTTCAGCGATCATCCCTGAAAAATATACCGGGAATAGGGGAATACGCTTTTTTCGCTCCGACAGAAAGACAAAAATCCCGATACCCAGAACGAGAATGCCGAGAGAAAAAACGCCCCTCCCCCCAAGTGCTGCAAGCGCATGTTTTATCCAGACGTCCGCTCCAACTCGAATCTGAGAAACGGCTCCGTCATTGACGGCCAGAATCAGTCCTTCGTAAAGCAGGAAAAGGGGTAACGCAGCTAAAAAACCGTACGTGGCCGTACGGGAAAGGTCGAAATAACTCGTCGATTTGTCATTTAACTCCATAAACCATTCGGATCTGAATACGTGCTTCTTGAGACGGATCCAGTAATAAATGTCTTGCTAGCGCCCGCGACACGTCAATCAACAACGGCTGCTCACTGAATCCGCGATCGGTGACTTCGGCAAAGGACTCTCGTCCCGAGGCGACTTCCCGAACCCATACGATACTTCCTAACGGAAAGTTGGGATGGCTTATTGTGTATCCGTGTGGATCGTAAGCGTCTCCGTTCGTCATGAGTCGATTCTCAAATATTTCTGGATAAACGACCGCAAAACCCTCCATTGCTGATTCACTCCCAAGTTCGTCCAGGGACACATTCAGTCGAACTCCCTGGCCCGGTATTACGAGCGTAGCGCCAGCCTGAAGGCCCGTGCCGCTCATCCCGTTTGCCCTTTGAATCTTCGTGACCGAAACCCCGAACCGTCGAGAAATGGCCATCAGCGTATCTCCCGGTCGAACGACGTAGGAAGTCGAAGATTTATTTGCGGGAATCAGGAATTCTCCTCCTGCGCGAAGAACCCCTCCGTTGATTTCGTTTATCTCTTCGAGCAGCTCGATTGAAGTACCCAGCTTTACCGCCAACTCGTAAAGTGTATCTCCTTCTTGCAGAATGTATGTCGCCGTGTCCGCGGATTCAATCTCTTGGGCGTAGGCAGAAGATCCGCCGATCAACAAGAGCGCCGCTGAAACAGAAACAAGAATACAAAGCAATGAACGAGATGCGATCCGCCGGTTACTCATAACCCATCCCTTCTGCTTCGAGAAGTGCGGACTGCAGTTCTGCCCGGGAGTGCATATCGGACTGTGCTCCGGCAACGGTGATACCATTCTTGAAGACCTGGATCGCCCGTTCATTTTGATCAAGTCGTTCGTACAACTTCCCGAGATGGAAGTACGTGCCCACATAATCCGGGTCGTGAGACACGAGTTCCTCAAAGGAATTTCGGGCCTTCTCTTCCTGTCCAAGCTTCAGGTATTCGGTCGCGAGCGCAAACCGGATGAATGAATCGTCCGGATCTTCGTCGTGGTATTCCAATAGTTTCTTAAGCCTGTCCATAGTGCCAGCCGAAAATCAACTCCTACCATCCTCCGCCGGCACCACCACCGCCGAAACTGCCACCGCCGAATCCTCCTCCAAATCCACCGCCGAATCCTCCTCCGAAACCTCCACTTGAACCGTGTCGATGCCCCCCAGCCATACTTGACCAGAAAAGAATGGGCAGAATACTATTTCCGTGCCTGTATTTACCACCTCCTTTCCCTCCTCTCCGCCGGCTGTTGGCCACCACGGAGTACACGACAAACACCATCATCAGGAAAAAGTTGAACAGAGCAGTAGCTGGAATGCCCTTCCTTTCTGATTCGGCTAAACGGTCGAATTCCCCGGCTGCGCCCATGATGAGCAGATCAATGGCGGAAGAAACGCCCTCGAAAAATTCACCCTTGCGAAAATACGGAAGCATGACATTTCGAACGATATCTCCTGCGAGTGCGTCCGTAATAGCCCCCTCCAATCCATAGCCGGTTGCAATAAAGACTTGTCGATCTCTCTTCGAAAGAAGAATGATCAGTCCGTTGTTTTGTCCCTGCTGGCCCACGCCCCAATCCCTTCCCAACTGGACCGCGTATTCCGCTGCCTCGTATCCTCCTAGATCCGGGAGCGTTACTACGACAATCTGAGTTGATGTGGTGTCGGCGTAGGTCGAGAGTTTGTGGGTCAGGGTCCTTTCTTCCGCGCTGGAAAAGAAGTCCCCTTGATCAGTTACCCACTTTCCCGTGGGGGCGATGACCTGAATTTGCTGTGCGAACGAGGTCATAGACACCGGCATCAAGCCGACGATTACAATCAACATTCTAAATAAACGAATCATGCCTTATTTCTGTGAGGGATTTTTGCGATCGATGTTTCGACGAACAATGTTAATTGAAATCGACCTGTGGTGCCTTCTCCGCTCCGCCCTGAGCCTCAAACGGTGTTCGACGTTCAAATCCGGTGATTCCAGCAATGATGGATCCCGGAAACTGACGGACCTTGGTATTATACGTGGCGACAACGTTGTTGTAGTCTCTTCGGGCAACGGTGATTCTATTTTCAGTTCCTTCCAGTTGCGTTTGAAGGGTTTGAAACGCGTCTGTCGCACGCAGCTGAGGGTAATTTTCGGAGACTACGAGCAGTCGACCGAGCGCACCTCCGAGGGATGCCTGGGCGTCCATAAACTCTCTCATTCGACTCGGATTTGAGAGATCATCAGCCGAGAGATTGATCGATGTTGCACGGGCGCGGGCTTCGGTGACTGCTATAAGCGTCTCGCTTTCAAAATCTGCTGCTCCCCGAACCGTATTGACCAGATTCGGGATCAGATCTGCGCGTCTTTGATATTGCGTCTCTACGTCTGCCCAACTTTGCGAGACCGATTCTTCCTGACTGACCAATCCGTTGTAGGTCCCGATACCTGAGAACGCAAAGATGCCTACCAGGAGGACGATCGCACCAAGGGTATATAATGCTACTTTCATGCTTCCAAGATTCAGTGTTTGGGTTGCTGAGATGGTTAAAGGAGAGAAGTCGGTTCTTTCCCTTCTTCCACACATGCTTTACGGAAAGCGAGACCGTCAGTTTCTGAATCTTGCAAGAAGGGTAGGAAAATGGCCACCCGGAAGACGATTTCAGGAAGTGTTAACAGGCCTTAATCTAATAACCGGGTAGCATACGTCTCGTCTTCGACGATTTTCTGGAGTAGCCGATTTAAATATCCTTCAATCCGCACGATTATGAGATCCTCATCGTCTAGAACGAGAATAAACATATCACGTACCTCATCATACCATTCTCTGTACAGCACCCAGACGATCTCCTGTTCGTCCTGAACTTTGACGGCCAATTCCCAACCGTTTTCAGAAAATCTCTGGAGCGATTCGAGTTCGAGATCTCCCTCGAACGGAAGCTGCTCGGTTCTATATACGCCTACTTTTACCCGCCGTATTTCATTCAGGTAATCGCCCATTCTGTGGACGTCGTCGTCGTCCACGAGTTTTGCCAGCCAACCGACGGTATCGAAAAACCCCGGCCCAATCGAGATCACGAATTCCTTTTCAAACTCAGCTCCAGGAAATTCTCGCTCGATGTCGCGTCGGATGTGTGATATCTCTCGACTGTACATGCATCCGGAGAATATCAGAACAGAAAGCAGCAGAATCGAAAGCAGCAGAAATAGTCTACTCGTTGTCGTTTTTACCAACATGTGCAGTTGAAAAGATTCCGAAAACATCGTCTACGTAAGGAATTCCTATAAATCGGACACACCACCAACACCAAATTTCCGGCCGATTCGACCCAATTGTTCTGGATCGATGTCACCGACAATATTGAGGAAGGCGGTTTCTTCATCATAATGGTTGATCGACATCACCACTATGCCGGCGATTTCTTCGTCGACCAGCCTGACGTACATATTCACTTCCTCGTTTCTTTTTTTTACTGCGATCACTGTATCCCAACCGTCTTCGACAAGAATACGACTCACATCGTCCTTGTAGCTTGTGACCGTATCTAGATCCAGTCCGTCCAAGTCGAAAACTCGAACGTAGACCCCTCTTACGCGCCTGAGTAAATCCGCGAGCTCAGGATCGTCCAATTCGGACGCTTCGGCTACGAGTCTCAAAATCGCGCCATGAATGTTCGCCTCGATAACGGGGTCCACGCCAAACAGATCATCCAGAGCTGAGAAGTCAACGAATCCGGGATCGTTTTCAATCAGGCTTTGAGCCGCAACTGTTTGGATCCAGGAACCCCCAATGAACAGGAGGATGAGAAGGATACTCTTCATTTCAGTCTACCTCTAGATTCACGACTTAGTGGTCTATAAACGTTTCTACAGCGTCTTTCATCTGCTCAAATACCAGCGGTTCGAGTGCTTCCGCGCGCACAGTGGTTCCGGTCTGTCGACTCACCTGAGACACGTAAGCCAGTGTCCATTTGACATCATTGAGGGCCTCGGCGACGGCAGGATCTATTTCGGATGTCTTCCTCCCCGACCAGACAGCGGCGAGTACAATCGCCAGAAGGATCGTCGTTGCCAACGCTGGTCGAACCATCGGTCGAAAGAACGTCCGCGCGGCAAGCCACGCATTCGCTCTTGCGTTGGTCATCCAATCTTCGCGAGCGTGTTTCAGAATGCTGGCCGATACATCATCGGGGCATTCGATCGGATCTAGACTTCTGAACGAATCCTGAATTGCTCTGGCCAGCTTGACTTCGGTGGCGATCTCCCCGCCCGGATCCATTAGATTTTCAAATCGGGAGACCTCTTCCACGGAAAGGTCTCCATCGACGTAAGCCTCAACGGTATCGTCCCACCGCGAATCATCGACGCGTTCAGATATACTCATATCTCAGGTCCTCACTTAGCTCTTTTCTCAGCGCCCTACGGGCACGATGCAAATACACCTTGACCGTGTTCAGTGGCAGATCTAGGGTCTCGCTAATCTCGCCGTATTTGTATTCCTGAATTTCTCTCAAAATGATGATGCTTTTATAGGGTTCATCCAGCTTGTTCAGAGCCGCGGCCAGCCTCTCATTGAAGAGGCTCGCTGCAGCTTGTTGGTCGGGTAGCGGCGCTCGATCGGCCTGGGTGTCGATCGAATCCGAATCGGTCTCAATACGACGTTTATAAGCATTTTTCTTTCGCACGGCATCAACACACGCGTTCCGAGTAACACGTAAAAGCCATCCAAGTACTCTTTCCTCGTCAATTTTGGCTCTGCTATTCCACATTCGTATAAAAACGTCCTGTGTCACGTCCGCGGCGTCGGCTTCATCAACCAGGTAATGGTAGGCGAATCCGTAAACACGGTGGCGATACCGCTTTACCAGAATGTCGAAGCTGATGATGGTCAAGGCTCTCAGCTGCCGTGCGAACTGCTTTCGTTCATATGACTTATCGTCAAAAACGTCCTTCACCTCGTAAAGGTTACAAGCGCGAGAAACTAGATTTGAAGCGTTTGACCAAGAGTAGGATAAACTTTTTCTAACCGTTTTCGCCAAATACGCTCTAAAGAGGGCCTCTTTCCTGAAACAATTTCACCCCAATCGTCGAATTATATGTTCCGCAACCCCGGATTGAACATATTATGCGCCGACTGCCTTATTCCTGTAATAATTTTCGGGATGACTTCTTCCAGCGACCAATGGCAAACGGCCCGTATCCGCCAGTAGTTATTCTAGCTTTCGAATTCAAATCATGCATCGTCCTCTCACTCGATACCTAATTCCAGCACTCCTCGTTTTCGTATTGGGGGGCGTACTCGGTATGAGCCTCAATGAGCGGTCTGGCGACGATCCGTTTGAGCAGCTCAAAAAAATTCAGGAGACGTTCATGCTGATCACCCAGCAATACGTGGAGGATGTGGATCCCGAGCAACTCGCAGTCGGTGCCATCCAGGCGATGATCAAGGAATTGGACCCGCACACCATTTACATCGATGCGGAAAATGTCCCTACCGTTCAGGACCAGTACAAGGGCTCTTTCGGAGGAATTGGTATCTGGTTTGAAGTTCCGGTCAACGACACGGCTCGCGTAACATCGACGATTCCGGACGGACCCGGAGAAAGAGTTGGACTCATAGCGGGTGATCGAATAATCGCAGTCGATAACGACAACATCGTAGGTGTTGCGTCGCTGAAGATCCAGAATAAAATAAAGGGTCCGATCGATTCAATCGTGAAGCTGACGGTGTCTCGCCGGGGTGTTGAACAGCCTCTGGAATTCAACATCACCCGTGCAAAAATCCCGCTTTTCAGCGTGGACGCCAGCTACATGATCGACGAGCAAACGGGTTATGTTCGGATCGGTCGATTTGCCTTGACAACCGCTCAGGAATTCCGAGACCACGTGGGTCGACTCAAGTCTCAGGGCCTGGAGCGACTGATCGTCGACCTCCGCGGAAATCCCGGAGGTGTAAAGCAGGCTGCCGTGAACGTGGCCGACGAGATGCTCGATGGGGACGGAATTATTCTCTCGACGCGGGGGCGGAATCCAAGGGAAAATGAAATAGACAGAATTACAAGAGGCGGGACGTTCAGTCTGAAGCCGATCATCATCCTGGTGGACCAGAGCTCGGCCTCCGGTAGTGAAATTGTAGCCGGCGCATTGCAGGATCACGATCGAGCCCTCATTGTGGGGAGGCGCACATTTGGGAAGGGACTTGTTCAGCGCCCGTTCCAGCTGAAAGATGGAAGCATAATTCAGATGACGGTCGCACGATACTATATGCCTTCGGGCCGCTTGATTCAAACTCCGTATACCAACGGAGAAATGCAGGCGTATTACGATGAGAAATTCGCTAACTACGAGCAAACGGTCCTTGACCCTCAGGCTTACCTGGCGGATATACCCGATTCACTTAAATACTCCACACGTCACGGACGAACCGTATTCGGCGGTGGCGGGGTCATGCCTGATGTCATTGTCGCGCCGGATTCTTCGGCAATCCTCTCCAGCCCACTCGTACAGTCCATGCTTCGGACTGGTGTTCCGTTTCTATTCGTTCGAGAGATGGTTGATCACGACTCGGAGTTGAGAAGCACTTGGAACGAACGAAAAAATGAATTCATCGACGAGTACGCGGTCTCACAAAACACGTGGGATGCCTTCTTGAAATTCTCAGAAGAGAATGGATATACGGTTGCATCAGAAGAATCTAATCACGCGAAGCGTGTATTCAACCGTAACGAGGTAACGGAGTCTCGGGGTATTCTCGCGATTATTTTAAAGGCCAGAATTGCCCAGCGGCTTTTTCGCAGCGAAGCCTGGTATCCCATATACAATCAAATTGACCCGGTCGTTCAGGCAGCACTGGAGCTTTGGGCGAACGCAGAGACACTATCGGCCTTCCATGATCCGAGTGCCCGAAATTCTTCTTCCCGCAGAGACGGATAGATCTCTCCAGCTTTCAACACGCCTTCAAAATCATCCGTGCAATCGTCCTTCCGACTTCCCACTCGAACAACGATCGCGCCTGGAGTGTTATCAAGACTGGGCACAGAAGTACGGGACCTTGGCATTGAAAAACCGTTTTTGGTTTTCGACGAGGGTCTGAGTGATACTCCCTGGCCTTCGATTGTGCGCAAGGCACTTTCTGAATCCTGCGCTGATGTCCAGGAATATTCAGATGTCGATCCGAATCCCAGAGCCCACAAAGTGGACCAGGCTGCCGAACAGGCCCGTCAATTCAGCGCGGACGGGGTCGTAGGGATTGGTGGGGGTAGCGTGATGGATACGGCCAAGATGGTATCTATGCTGACCCGGAATCCAGGATCGTGCAAAGACTACGAGGGGAAAAATCTTTTTACGCACCATCCTATCCCCTTCATCGCCGTGCCGACCACGTGTGGTACTGGATCTGAAGTAACCTGGGTTGCCGTTGTCTCCGATTCGGCGTCCAATAGAAAAATTAGTATTAAGGGAGACGGAATGTATCCGACACGAGCGCTCGTCGTCTCAGACCTAATCCAAACGCTTCCATCCGAATTGATTTCGTATACGGGCCTGGATGCGCTCACACACGCGATCGAGGCACTGATAAGTCGGTGTTCCAATCCGATCTCAGACATTCTGGCCACGAGGGCGATTTCTCTGATCATGAATCACCTGGAACCCTGTGCCGGCGATCCGAATAATACCGTTCATCGATCTGAAATGATGAAAGCCTCGACTTTCGCGGGAATTGCGTTTGGGAATTCTGACGTCGGTGCTGTGCATTGTCTTTCTGAGAGTATCGGCGGCCTCTTCGACCATCCACATGGGCTCCTGAACGCTCAGTTGCTTATTCCAGTGATGCGATACCAGTATCCTGAAATAGAAGAGAAGTTGGATCGCCTTCCGGATTCGAAGTCGTCGGATTCCATGCTCGATCAGATCGAACAGCTCATCTCAAGGCTTCATGTACCGTCTCTACAATCACTTGAAATTCCTCGTGAATCGTTTGACGAGATCGCATCTCTCGCTGAGCAGAATAATTCCAATGCGTCCAATCCAAAAGAAATGACCCGTTCAGACTATCGATCTATTTTGACCGGGCTTCATTAAGAGGATGCGGTTAGTGATTGAGCGTTTAATCAAATGTAATAAAGAGCGCGCCTGCAGCTCCTTCGATAGGACAAATTCTGCGTTCGCTCAATCCGTGTAACCTTAACCGGACGAATTCCGTTTAGGACGCGAACGTCATTTATAATCGAGGGAGTCTCAAACTAATCTTTTTTCCACTATGCGAACGCTCGTCTTGCTCTTCGTGGCCGCCCTCACCACTGTCAACGCCACAGCTTCTGGCCAAAGTTTAGATCTGGCCGTCAACAATGTGGGTGTTTCGTTCGGGGATTCCGAGGAATTCACGGGTTTCAGATTCAACTATCGCGACCGCCGTCTTCGGAAGATGACGGGGATCAATGCAACGATTTGGTCGCCTTACGAGCCGGCTCGGGGTTATGTCAAGGGCATTGCTCTCGGCCTTCCCACGACCGGTGCAAAAAATATCGACGGACTGGGCTTGGGAATTTTAGGCGTTGGCGCAGACGAGTCGATAACGGGAATCATGATTGGCGGACTCGGGGTCGGCGCTGGGCAGGATATGGTCGGGCTGGCTATCGGGGGGCTTGGAGGCGGTTCGGGAAGAGACGCCACGGGAATCGTGATTGGCGGACTCGGGGTCGGCGCTGGAAGAAACTTGAAAGGGATAGGAATCGGCGGACTCGGGGTGGCCGCTGGAAATGATGTCCAAGGGATTTTTATCGGGGGCTTGGGTGCGGGTGCCGGAAACGATGCTACAGGACTGTTTATCGGGGGCCTCGGCGTGGGCGCAGGCCATGACATGCGAGGTATCATGATTGGAGGAATTGGTGCCGGTGCCGGCCATGATCTCATAGGATTGTCCGTAGGTGGCATCGGTGTAGGGGCAGGAAATCTGCTGAAAGGAATTCATATTGCGGGAATTGCGGTCGGCGCCCCAGTGGTTCGCGGCTTGATCATTTCGGGAGTAACCGCGGGTGGCCAAGATGTGAGAGCAGCCGTCATTTCACCTCTTTATTTCAAAATCGAGGAAGATGGCTATTTTCGAGGCGTTTCAATCGCAGCGTATAACCACATCAAAGGAGAACAAAACGGTCTGACCATCGGAATTTTCAACTGGACCGAACACCTGAACGGTGTCCAAATTGGATTGTTGAACTATGCCGGAAACCAACGAAAAGGACTTCGATGGCTGCCCATCATTAATGTTCATCACGACTAGACCCGGTGAGACCATCGGGGTTATAGCTCGACAACCTCACCCGTCTGCGGCGAAATCACGTCGATCTCCGGGTAGAAATACTCAATATTATTCTTCATCCAGGCACGCGCTTCCGTTTCGCCGTGAACCAGGACAATTCGCCCCGGATTTAATCGCTTTACGACTTCCATCAGGTCTCGTCGGTGACTATGGCCGCTGAACCGAAATCGGTCTACATCACATTGAATGGATTGCGGGCCTTTATTTTCATCGAGAACTGCCTTAGTCCCTTTTCCCGCACGTCTAGCTTCCAGTAATCGGTGTCCGGGCGAATCGGGTCTCGTATAACCCACCATAAAGATGCCATTCTTGTCTGATTCCACCAGTTGTTGTGCCAAGCGATTAGAGATGGTCCGCTCGAACATCATACCGCTTCCAACGATATGAATCGACGGTTCGGTCAGAGCCAGCAGCGTAGCCGTGTGACTTCGTGGAAGTCTGCTTTGAGAAACTCCGTAAACCTCAAAGTCCGGATTCAAACGAGGCGTGGAAAACCGGGTCTTGTCGTAGACGTCTGAAATGGCTCTCATCAGTCCCGCGGTATAGACGGGTGTTTCTTCCGGTATTAACCCGCGCTTCTTGTACCTGTCGACCAGCGCTATTATTTCCTGCCCTCGGCCCAATGCGAAAACAGGCAGCAACACGGTTCCACCACGCTTTAATACTTCTGCTACGGCTTCAGCAAGACCGTTTTCTTCCGTTCGTCGACTCGTTTTCTCCGATTCGGGGTCTGCTCCGAGCGTGGATTCCAAAAACAGGACATCGATCGGTGAATCGGGATATTCGGCCCCCGGAATGATGGTCTGTGCTCTCATCCCCGTATCACCGGTATAGAAATATCGCTTCTCCTCTCCTCCACTCTCGAATTCAAGCAGGATTCCGACCGAGCCAAGAATATGACCCGCGTCGTAAAACGACGCCCTGACGGGGACGGAAGCCCGAACGCCGGTTACATCGAAAGGGATATTCAGATCGTGTGACCGATACAGATAACTGTAAGCATCCAACTCTTCTTCATAGAAAAGTGGATTTGAAGTCGAAGTGCCTTCTCGCTGCTTTCGAAGCTGAAGACGCGCAGACGCCGGCAACAGAATTTCTGCGAGTTGCTCAGTGGCCCCTGACATATGTGCTATCGCATGGGGGAATTTTTGAAGGACAACTGGCATCGCCCCGATGTGGTCATGGTGGGCATGGGTGATGATGGCATGGTCGACCCAGTAGTCAGAATTTTCGTCTATGATGTCGAGGCGGGGTATCCCGGCAAGTCCCTCTTCCTCTGGATCAATGCCCGAATCCAGAAGGAGACCGGTCCCGTGAATGTTCAGATAGTGGCAGCTTCCGCCGATTTCATCGGACGCGCCCAGCGCGATATAGATCATGGCGGTCGTACCCCGGTCAGAACAAGGCTGGAATTAAGCGCGACGTCGGATTATACATCGACACCGTTTGATCCAGCTTCTGTAGCTGCCTGATACGCTTTCCAATCGCTGATAAAGCGATCCAAACCAATGTCTGTCAACGGATGTTTGATCAGTTGCTTGATCACCTTTAGAGGCATCGTGGCAACGTCAGCTCCCATCAAAGCTGACTCGACAACATGTAGCGGATGACGGATAGACGCTACCAGTATCTGAGTCTGAAAGTCGTAATTCGAGTAGATCGTGACAATCTGCTCAATCAGGTCCATGCCCGAAGTGGAAATGTCGTCCATACGGCCCACGAATGGGCTGATGTACGTCGCGCCCGCTTTAGCAGCAACGAGAGCCTGATTGGGCGAGAAGCACAGTGTACAATTTGTTTTGATCCCTTCCGAGGAAAGCGAACGAATGGCCTTAATCCCGTCGAGAATAAGGGGCACCTTTACGACCACATTGCCGTGAATCTTCGCGAGTGTATG
>SMVA01114643.1_pt1 | contig 19581 bp, 16 predicted proteins | sample 2456451 | NCBI WGS metagenome assembly SMVA01 (sample SAMN11095933, study PRJNA526329) | marine sediment metagenome | biome: Marine sediment; feature: Surficial sediment; material: Deep marine sediment; isolation source: Hadal surficial sediment | place: Pacific Ocean | collected 2014-05 | depth... | reverse complement strand
GCCGACCCCGATGCACGCCGGAATCCAGTGACCTTCACGCGACATGCTCGATTCACCGCTGGCGCAACGCTATGACGCCGATTCCTGACGTCGTTTACGGCCAGATGATCTGCGCCGACGTTTGCCGCCGGCCCCGAAGGTCTCGCGCTGCTGCGGGGGCGACTGCTCCTGAACCTCGGTCCAGAATCTCGCGATCTCGCCATCGATCTCGCCCGCCTCCACCCGCAGCAGCATCAGGTCGAAGGCGGCACGGAACCGCCTGTGTGACAGCAAGTTCATCGCACGCTTGCCGCGCATCTGCAGAAAGCGCGGCTGCAACTGCAGCATCTCGCGCATCGGGAAGCTGAACCGGCGCGGCAGCGCGATGCGTTGCGCCTGCAACAAGCTGATATCAGTCGACGCGCTGACCAGCGCCTCCGCCTCGGAACACTGGTCGTCGTCCGCCATCATGTCGGCCGCGCACGCCTCGACCGTCGGCCACAAGAACACGCCGAACAGAAACATCGGCGTTATCGGCTTACCCTCGCGGACGCGCTGATCCGTGTTGCGCAAGGCCAGCTCGATCATCCGCTCTTCGCGGTCATCCTCAGCCGTGGCTAGACGCTCGGCGGTATGGGGGAACAGGTGATCGAACAAGCCGAGCCGGCGAAGCTGTCGGTAGCTGGCGAGCGCGTGGCCGAACTGGAACATCTTCAGGAACTCATCGAACAGCCGGGCCGCCGGCACGCCATCGATCAACGCGGCCATCTCGGGAATTGGCGCGGCCGCATCCGGATGAACCTCGAAATCGAGTTTCGCGGCGAAGCGCGCTGCGCGCAGCATGCGCACCGGATCCTCGCGATAGCGCCGCTCCGGCTCGCCGATCAGGCGCAGACACCGCGCCTTCAGGTCTTGCAGGCCATTCGCGAACGCCCAGACCGAATAATCGGCGATGTTGTAGTACAGGGCGTTGATCGTGAAGTCGCGACGCCAAGCGTCTTGTTCTATGGTGCCGTACACATTGTCGGTCAGAATGCGGCCGGATTCGTGTACGACATGCCCATCGTCGTCCTGCGCCGCACCCATCGCGCGAAAGGTCGCGACCTCGATGATCTCCCGCCCGAACCGGACATGCGCGAGGCGAAATCGCCGGCCGATGAGCCGACAGTTGCTGAACAGAGCGCGAACCTGTTCCGGGCGTGCATTCGTCGCAATATCGAAATCCTTTGGGCGGAGCCCGAGCAGCAGATCACGCACGCCGCCGCCCACGAGGTAGGCCTGGTAACCGCCATCCTTCAGGCGATACAGCACCTTCAAAGCGTTCTTGGAGATGTTGGCCCGGGACACGGTGTGCTCGGACCGCGGGATAATCACAGGCGTGCGTTCGTCAGATTTCCGTATCTCGGTCAAGCAACCCTACCCGGCGGGGAGAAACAAGCGCCGTATCATAGCAGCACAGTGCCCGCGGAATTCGGAGAACTTCTTCCCCTCACCGTCGTGACTGATTAACATACGCAGTCCCCGGCCGATTGCGCTCTGGCTTCATCGGCCCGGGCCATAAGGCTTCGGCAGTAAGGCTTGGGCAATAAGCGCCTGGAATCTGACCAACGATCTCCGCTCCCTTCGTCTAGCGGTTAGGACACGGCCCTCTCAAGGCTGAAACACGAGTTCGATTCTCGTAGGGAGCGCCATTAAAAACAAGCACTTACGCGCATCATGACCCCCGTGACCGATCATCCACCCGCCGGACTGTTGCGGCGCCTTGCCGCCTTCGCGTACGACAGCCTGATCGTCATGGCGCTGTTCGTCGTGCCGACCTCCGGAGTCATGGCGATACGCGGCGGCGAGCCGATCCCGCCCGGGAGCATGCTGTTCCAGTTACTGCTGATCGCAACCGCCGCCGTGTTTTTCGTCGGGTTCTGGGTGCGCGGCGGGCAAACGCTCGGGATGCGTGCGTGGCGGCTGCGGCTGGAGGGTCGGGGCGGCGAACCGATCACGGCGCGGATCGGCCTGATTCGATTCCTCGGCGGCGCCGTGTCGATCGGCGCCCTTGGGCTCGGGGTATTGTGGGTCGTCATCGACCCACAGCAACTGACGTGGGCCGATCGCCTCGCCGGGACTCGCGTGGTGGTCTTGCCCAAATCGCAGAGCCCGAAACGGAACGCATGATTCCGGGCGCCGACCGGCCCGCCGCACCGCGGTCGATCAGCGCGCCCGCGCCACCGCGACCAGGGTGACCAATGCCAGCGCCGCCGTCGGCACCCAGGCCACAATCACCGGGTCAACACCGTAGAGCTGCCCACCGTCGGCGAGCCCGCGACTGGCAAGAAAATACGCGAGACCGACCACCAGGCCGAACACCAGACGCGCACCGGCACCCGAACTGCGCATGCGCCCGAGCACGAACGGCAACGCGAGCACGCACATCGGCGTCACCGCGACGGCGGCCGAGATCCGGCTCCAGAACGCCACCAGGTACTTGGTGGCATCCAGTCCGTTGCGCTGCAGGTACTGCACGTATCGATACAGTTCGACGCCGCTCAGGCCGTCGGGCCGGATCACCGTCAAACCGATCAGATCAGGGCTCAGATTGTTCGCCTGTGTCGAGCGACGGGACCGACGCGTCTTGACGCCGTCGCCGACAAACTGGGTCTCCTCGTAGTTGCTCAGCACCCACTGGTTCGCCGCATCGACATCGGCCGAGTCGGCCCGTCCCATCGCGCCGAGCCGACCGTCGGGTTCGATTTTGTACAGGTAAACGCCGCCGAGCTGAAACGCATCGGTCAGGCGACTGACATTCAGGAACGTATCGCCGTCCCGGATCCAGGCGCTCTTGCCCGTAGCAACACCGGACCCGGCATGTTTGGCCTGTGCCCGGAACTGACGCGCATAATTATCGAGGGGCGGGCCGACGTACTCGCCGAGCACGAGCGTGATCAGCGTCATCACGACGCCCGTCATCATGACCGCACCGGCGAGACGAAACATGGACACGCCGGCCGTGCGAATAACAATGAGTTCACCGTTGTTGGCCAAAGAGCCAAGCCCCAGCATCGCGCCGAGCAACACCGCTATTGGCAACATCTGATGCGCGAGATTCGGCAATTTCAACAACGAGTAGATCAGCGCCTGCAGGATGCCGTACTCGCCGCTGCCGATGTCGTCGAGTTGCGTCACGAACTCGATGAACCCTGCGAGTCCAAGCAACACAGCCATGACGAGGCCAATCGCCGCCATGATCGTACGAAACAGGTAGCGACGGATGACTCTCACGATGCAGCCCTTGCCCACCGGGCGCGGGTAAACCCATTCAGGTAGCCGAACTGCCTGGCCAGCAAGATACAGCCGACCAACAGGAACAGCGCGTGGACCCACCAGAGCCCGATGACGGCCGGGACCTGTTCACGCTCGACCCAGACCTTGGCCGCACCCAGCAGATCGACGTAGATGATGTAAATCAGCACGCCCGCAGCGAGGCCGCCATAGCGCCCCTGCCGCGGCTGGCTGCGGCTCAGCGGCACGGCCAGGACCGTCAGCACGAACACCGCAAGCGGCACCGAGAGTCGCCACTGCAGTTCCGCCGTGGCGGAGGGGTCGTCTGCGGCGATCAGGGTGGCCAACGTGGCGGACCTGGGCTCGACCTTGATCGGGCCGGCCTTCGGCAGCGAGTACGGGATGCCGTGCTCCTTGAATGACACGATCTCGAAACGGGGATTGCCGGGCACGCCCTTGTAACGACGACCGTCGGCGAAGCGCAGGATCTTGACGCTGTCTTCGCTCGACTCACTCTGCCAGGCCCGCTGCGCAACAATGACCTCGACCTCGAGGCCATCACGCCGCTGGACAAAGACGTTACCGAGCACACCGTCCTCGGTGATCGACTCGGCATACATGACCCCGTCCCCCTCGCCGAAACTGATGAAGCGGCCGGCTTCGAGTACGCGAAGATCGATGCGCTGCTTGGCCTCCTCGACGATCACCTGCACCTCGCGAATCGCGGCCGGCGCCACGACCAGCGCTAGCCAGCCGACGACGATGGCAAGTATGACCGCCAGGATCGCGAGCGGTCGATACAGCTGGCCCGGCCCGATCCCGCACGCCATCAACGCAGCCATCTCGCTGTCGCGATACAGGCGACCGAGCGCGAGCAGGATGGACAAAAACAGGCCGATCGGAATCAGGATCGTCAGGTATTGCAGCGACGTGAGCCCCATGACGCGGAACACCGCTTCCTTGGGCAGCTTGTCGGCGGCGGCATCGCCGAGGACCTGCGCGAACTGATTCGTCAGCAGAATCAGCAGCAGGACGAACGTCACCACGACCCAGGTCTGCGCGGTCTCGCGCAGAATATAGCGGCTCAGAATGCTTGACATCATAAACCCGCTGCGCCGGCGGGCAACGACCGACGCGTCGGATTGGATTTCGGGGATCATCAATATTGCATCCTGCCTGCTCGGAAATCTGATGGTGCCGGATCCTTCCCTCCGGTCTCTGCGGGACCCCGTTTTCGCCAGTCCCAGAATAATCAAGTAAACTACGCGACATTCCCACCCAAACGGACCTTACGCCTTCCGACTATCATCGGGCCAGGCAAACTTGCGAGTCAAGTGGGCGCCGCAAAGCATTCAGGGTACTTGCAACCCGGACGACCGGCCAGATGACTGGCCAAATGATGGAGAGACTTAATGCGGTTTGACGTCAAGACCGGCTCGGTGACGAACCTGAAAACGGCATGCCTGATCCTGCCGATCTATTCATCCGGCCCGTTGCCCGGCGCAACCCGCGCGGTGGATACGGCCTCGGGTGGTCTCGTGACCGACCTGATCGATTCCGGTGATATCAGCGGTAAAGTCGGCACCACCCTGCTCGCAAAGCCGAACACGGGTGTCGCCAGCGATCGTATCCTGCTGGTCGGGTGCGGCAAAAAGGCCAAGTTCGATCGCAAGCAGTACCGCAAAGTCATGCAGGCAGCGTTCACGGCGCTCGGCAAGACGAGCTACGTGGGTGCGGTTTCGTGTGTCAATCTCGAGACCGTCAAGGGCGCCGACGTCAGCCGACGCGCGCGGATCGCGGCCGAGGTCTGGCAGCACGCAAGCTATCGCTACACGACCACCAAACCCAGCGCCGGCGAGACGGCGCCGAAGATCGAGTCGCTGGGCCTCGTGGCCGCGGCGGGCAAGGCCCCGGACGTTCGCAAGGGTCTCAAACAGGGCGAGGCAATCGGTGCAGGCATGAGTGTCTCGCGCGAGTTGGGTAACCTGCCCGCAAATATCTGCACACCGTCGTATCTCGTATCAGAAGCGCGGCGCATCGCGAAAAGCAGCCCGGATCTTAACGTCGAGGTGCTCAACGAAGCGAACATGAAGAAACTCGGCATGGGCGCGCTGCTGTCGGTCACCGCCGGCACGAAAGAACCCGCCAAGCTCATCGTAATGAAGTACAGCGGAGCCGCGAAGAGCAAGGCGCCGGTCGCACTGGTCGGCAAGGGTGTCACGTTCGATTCCGGCGGCATCTCGCTGAAACCGGGCGCGGCGATGGATGAGATGAAATTCGACATGTGCGGCGCCGCGACCGTGCTCGGTTGCATGCACGCGATCGCAAGCCTTCGCCTGAAGATAAATGTCGTCGGTGTCGTACCTGCCTGCGAGAATCTGCCGAGCAGCACCGCCACCAAGCCCGGGGATGTCGTCACGTCGATGGCCGGCAAGACGATCGAGGTTTTGAACACCGATGCGGAGGGCCGGCTGATCCTGTCGGACGCGCTCACCTACGTGCAGAAATTCAAGCCACGCGTGATTATTGATATGGCAACGCTAACGGGAGCATGCCTCGTCGCGCTCGGCAAGTATCGCAGCGGCCTGCTGTCGAACTCCGACGCTCTCGCGAACGCGCTCCTGAAGGCCGGCGACAACGCCGACGACCCGGCGTGGCGACTGCCGCTCGATGCCGAGTATCGGGCGCTGCTGAAGAGCAATTTTGCCGATCTGGCGAACATCGGCGGGCGCGACGCCGGTACGATCACGGCCGCCTGCTTCCTGTCCGAGTTCGTCGGCGACTACGACTGGGCGCACCTCGACATAGCGGGCACGGCCTGGTGGGGCGGCGGCCGTAAGGGCAGTACCGGCCGCCCGATCCCGCTGCTGATGGAATACCTGCTGACGCGTTCCGCCTGAACCGTCCGACGGGTCTCAACGAGTGTGTAACGATCGAGTCATCCTTGAACAGTAGCGCCGAGATTCGTGTCGACTTCTACGTCCTCGCCGCCGCCAACCCCGACGCGCGTCTGCGCTTTGCCTGCCGGCTGACCGAGAAAGCCTACGCGCTGAAGAACCGGACCTACGCCCACGTGCCAACGGCTGCGCAGGCCCGACAGCTCGATGAGATGCTGTGGACCTTCCGGGCCGGCAGCTTCATTCCCCACGCAATCGCCGCGGGCGCCGCCGAGGCGGAGGTGCCCGTGCGCATTGGTCACGCGAACGACTGCGAGCCCGACGGCGATCTGCTGATCAACCTCGCCGACACGATCCCGAATTTCTTCGATCGCTTTGCGCGCGTGGCCGAGATCGTCGACGCCAGCGACGCGGGCCGACGGACCGGTCGGGAACGCTTCGCTTTTTACCGGGATAACGGTTACACGCCGAATACCCATAATATAGCCTGACGATTTGCCATACGAAGAGCCGGACCGCTCTCGAAAGATTTACATGGACAAGACATATCAGCCCGCCGCGATCGAAAATCGCTGGTATGAACGGTGGGAGTCGGCCGGATACTTCGCGCCGACCGCCGAAGGGGAACCCTATTGCATCATGATTCCGCCACCCAACGTGACGGGCACGCTGCACATGGGCCATGCGTTCCAGCACACGATCATGGATGCGCTCACGCGCTATCACCGGATGCGCGGCGATCGTACTCTCTGGCAGCCCGGCACCGATCATGCCGGAATCGCCACGCAGATGGTCGTCGAGCGCCAGCTTGGCGCCACCGGCGAGACGCGCCTGGAGCTGGGTCGCGAGGCTTTCCTCGAACGGGTATGGGCGTGGAAGGCCGAGTCCGGTAATACCATCCAGCAACAGATGCGCCGCATGGGAAGTTCGGTCGACTGGGCCCGCGAGCGATTCACCATGGACGAGGGCCTGTCGCGCGCGGTTATCGAAGCGTTCGTCCGGCTATATGACGAAGGGCTGATCTATCGCGGCAACCGGCTCGTCAATTGGGACCCGGTGCTGCACACGGCGCTGTCCGACCTCGAGGTCCTGCCCAAGGAAGAGAACGGCCACCTGTGGCATTTCCGTTATCCGCTCAGCGACGGCAGCGGTCAGCTCGTCGTCGCCACGACGCGTCCCGAGACGATGCTCGGCGACACCGCGGTCGCCGTTCACCCGGGCGACGAACGTTACACGGCGATGATCGGCAAGAGCGTCATGCTGCCGCTGTGTGACCGCGAAATCCCCGTCATCGCCGACGACTACGTGGACCCGGAATTCGGTACGGGCTGTGTCAAGATCACACCCGCGCACGACTTCAACGATTACGAGATTGGAACCCGCCATGCGCTGCCGGTGATCAATATCTTCACGATCGATGCGGCAATCAACGACAACGCGCCGGAAGCCTATCGCGGCATGGACCGTTACGAAGCGCGCAAGCGAATCGTCGCCGATCTCGATGCCGCGGGCCTGCTCGAGCGAATCGATGACCACAAGCTCACGGTGCCGCGGGGCGACCGCAGCGGCGCCGTCGTCGAGCCGTTCCTGACGGACCAGTGGTTCGTCAAGACGAAACCCCTTGCCGAACCCGCGATCGAAGCGGTCAAAACGGGGCGTATTCGCTTTATCCCCGAGAACTGGGACAAGACGTACTACGAATGGATGAACAACATCCAGGACTGGTGCATCAGCCGCCAGTTGTGGTGGGGCCACCGGATACCCGCGTGGTACGACGCGGATAGCAACATCTACGTCGCGCGCACGGAAGCCGAGGCACGCGAGAAATACAAACTGTCAGCCGACCTGCCGTTGTCTCAGGATCAGGATGTTCTCGACACGTGGTTCTCGTCGGCGCTGTGGCCGTTCTCTACCATCGGGTGGCCCGACGATACGCCGGAACTCAAGACGTTCTACCCGACCAACGTGCTCGTCACAGGCTTCGACATCATCTTTTTCTGGGTCGCCCGGATGATTATGATGGGCCTGAAATTCACCGGCGACGTGCCGTTCCGCGACGTCTACATCCACGGCCTGATCCTCGATGAGGATGGCCAGAAGATGTCGAAATCCAAGGGCAACGTACTCGACCCGCTCGACCTGATCGGCGGCACGGACCTGGAATCGCTGGTCGAGAAACGTACCTCCGGCCTGATGCAACCGCACCTGAAGCCAGCAATCGAGAAAGCGACTCGCAAACATTTCCCCAATGGGATCCCGGAATTCGGCGCCGACGCGCTGCGCTTCACCATCGCCGCACTCGCGAGCACGGGCCGCGACGTTCGCATTGACCTGAACCGCATCGAGGGCTATCGGAATTTCTGCAACAAAATCTGGAATGCCGCGCGCTACGTGCTGATGAACGTCAAAGCCCACGGTCCCGAGCAGGCCGACCCGGACACGCTGAGCCTGCCGGACCGCTGGATTCGTTCGCGCCTCGGGCGCATGCTGAGGCAGGTCGAGCGCAATATCGCCGACTACCGTCTGGACCTCGCCGCACAGGCGCTGTACGAGTTCACCTGGAACGACTACTGCGACTGGTATCTGGAATTGTCGAAACCCATCCTGCAGACCGGCGGTCCGGAAGAACGTTCAGGTACCCGCGCAACGCTGACCGACGTGCTCGAAGCCCTGCTCCGCGCCCTGCACCCGCTGATCCCGTTCATCACGGAAGAAATCTGGCAACGGGTTGCGCCGTTGACGGGCCGATCGACGGCCGACACGTCGATCATGCTCCAGCCCTTCCCCGTCGCCGATGACTTCCCGACCGACGAGGCGGCCGAACGCCAGCTCGACTGGATCCAGCGGTTCGTCCTCGGCGTTCGCCAGATCCGCGGCGAAATGAATATCGCGCCCGGCAGACCGCTCGATGTGCTGCTGCAAAATGCCGGCGACGCCGACCGGCAGCTGCTCGACACGCAGCGCCGCTACCTGACCGATCTCGCACGCCTGTCGGGTATCGAGATACTGGACGACGGCGTCGAGCCGCCGCCCGCAGCGACCGCCTTGCTGGGCGGCATGAAGATCCTCGTGCCGATGGCGGGCCTGATCGACGTCGAGGCGGAACGCGCCCGGCTCGTCAAGAACCGCGCCCGCGCCGCCGCGGGGCTCGGCAAGGTCAAGGGGGAACTGGCCAACGAGCAATTCCGCGCCAAAGCACCACCGGCTGTGATCGAAAAAAAAGAGGCTAAATGCGCAGCGCTGCAGCAGGAAATCACGCAATTTGACGAACAGCTGGCGCGCCTCGAGCAGCTGTCGTAGCGCGTCACCGGGCCGATGCTGGCGCGCCGAACGCATGAAAATGGGCAATGGTTCGCACTTTTAGCCCGGTATTGCGGCAAGATGCTGGCAGGATGCCCGACGTTCGCACGACCCCGGGCAGCGCGTTGACAGAGTGTGGAAGCAACATGACCGACGGTTTGGCACAAATTGCGAACGGCGACAGCCGCGGGCAGGCCAAGGCTCTCGCGGACCAGGTCACGGATCAGGTCGGGCAGATCATTCTCGGCAAAGTGACGGAGATCAAGCTGGCATTCGCATGCCTGCTCGCCCGCGGCCACCTGCTGGTCGAAGACGTGCCCGGCGTCGGCAAGACGCTACTCTCGCGCGCGCTGGCGATCGTGCTGGGCCTCGACTATCGCCGCATCCAGTTTACGAGCGACATGCTGCCGGCCGACATCATCGGCGTCTCGGTGTTCGAACAGAACACCGCGCAGTTCCGTTTTCATAAAGGCCCCTTGTTTGCCGAGCTGGTGCTGGCGGACGAGATTAACCGTGCGACACCGAGGTCGCAGAGCGCGCTGCTCGAAGCGATGGGCGAACAGCAGGTCACGGCAGATGGCGAGACCTATGCACTGCCGAACCCTTTCTTTGTCATCGCAACGCAGAACCCGATGAACCAGATCGGCACGTTTCCGCTGCCGGAGTCACAGCTCGACCGCTTCCTGATGCGCATTGGACTCGGTTACCCGCCGGAGCCGCTCGAACGCATACTGCTGAGTGGTGACGATCGACGCGACATGCTCGACGACCTGGCGCCCGTCATGACGAGCAGCAACCTGCTCGAATTGCAGGCTGCCGCAAAGCACGTGCATGTCTCCGACGCAATACTCGATTACACCCAGGCACTGATCCGGTTCACCCGCGAATCGCCCGAACTCGAAGTTGGGCTGTCGCCGCGCGGTGCCGTCGACCTGATCGCCGCATCGCGCTGCTGGGCGATGATCAACGGCCATGCCGGCGTGCATCCGGAGGACATCAAGGTCATCTTCCCGCCCGTCGCGGGACACCGGCTGCAGACACGCCACGACGCACATCACACGGCCCCGGACATCGCCGCATTCGTGCTCGATTCCGTGCCGGTGCCGTGAGCGCAATCGCACAATCGCTGTACGCCGCAATCGGATCGCGCGCCCGTGACTGGGCCCGCAAGCGCCAGGGCCCCGATCCGGCATCGACCCAACTGACCGGAAACCGTATCTATATCCTGCCGACGCGCGCGGGCCTGATATTCGGTCTCATCGTCTTTACGATGCTGCTCGGCGCGATGAATTACAACAACAACATGGGTTTCGCGTTGACGTTCCTGCTGGCCGGTATCGGGGTCATCAGCATTCACCACTGCCATCGGAATATCGCCGATATCTACTTACACTACCTCGGGGGACGCCCGGTCTTCGCGGGCGAGGATCTCGCGTTCCGTTTTGTCGTCGAGAACCGCAGTACCTACTCTCGCTGGCAGGTCAGGCTCGACTGGCCGGACGGCACAGTCATCTGCAATGAGATCCTGCCTGCTGCGCGCCACACGCTCGCCATCGCCGTCAGCACGACGGTGCGCGGCCATACCCGGCTACCGCTCATCCAACTCAGCACCCGCTTCCCACTCGGCCTGCTGCGCGCATGGACATGGGTCGACATGAACTTCGCAGAACTCGTTTACCCGCGACCGGCGGAACAGAAATCCGACGCCCGGGCCGGCGGCACGGGACAGATGACATCGGGCTTCGATCGCACGGGCGACGACGACTTCTCGGGTCTGCGCAATTACCGGTTCGGTGACCCGCCGAAACATATCGCCTGGAAAGCCCTCGCGCGAACCGGCGAGACCCTCGTCACCGAGTACCGCAGCGGCGCCACGGACCTCGTCTGGATCGACTGGGACGACTTCCCGAATGCGGATACCGAGGGTCGGCTCGCGAAAATGACGCGCCTGCTGCTGGACACGGACCGCGACGGCAAGCGTTACGGCCTGCGCCTGCCGGGCAGCGAAATTGCACCGGCGGCGGATCCCGATCACCGGTATGCATGCCTGAAGGCGTTGGCTCTGTTTAATATCAGGCCGGACGGCTGATGCGGGTGCCATGGTGACCAAGGGGCGCCAAGCGGCGGATCGACGCGCCGAAAAACCGGAAGAGTCGACGGGCCAGCTGTTATGGCTCGTATTTGCGGTGCTCGTCGCCGGCGCGCCGCACCTGTTGTATCTGCATCCATGGGTGCCGATCACAGTCATCGCAATCACGGGCTGGCGGATCATCGCCGCGCTGAAGCGCTGGCGGCTGCCGAGCATCTGGATTCGCGCACCACTGACGCTGCTCGGCTTCCTCGGCGTGCTGTTCAGCTACCGCCAGGTGTCGGGACTCGGCGCCGGGTCCGCGCTGCTGCTCATCATGGTGTCCATGAAACTGCTCGAGACGCGCGGGCATCGCGACCGCGCGGTAGTCGTGTTCATCTGCTACTTCCTGCTGTTCGCGGCATTCCTGCGCGAGCAGGCGATCTGGTCCGCCGGTTACCTGATGACCGGCGTACTCATCACGACCGCCGCGCTGTACCAGACGGCACGCGTCGGCACGGTCGTGCCGGCGCCGCGCGCGATGCAGATGGCGTTTCGCCTGGTCCTGCAGGCCCTGCCGTTGATGTTTCTGCTGTTCTTCCTGTTTCCGCGCGTACCGGGCCCGTTCTGGTCGTTGCCGACGGGCGGTAGTCAGGCAACGTCCGGCCTCGCAAACGAGATGACGCCCGGAGACATCACCGAACTCACGCAATCGGACCAGGTCGCGTTTCGCGTACGCTTCGACGGCGCCGCACCGGCGACCGCCGAACTCTACTGGCGCGGACCGGTGTTGACGAATTTTAATGGCCGCACTTGGACCATGCAGGCGGTCGAGGCGCACGCGGACCTGCTGCAGCGGGAGCAACCGACCGGGCAGGCGTACGACTACGAGTTGACGCTCGAGCCGCACCGGCGGCGCTGGTTGCTGGCGCTGGAGACTCCGGCAGCGTGGACGGCCCGCTTTGCCACGCTGAGTTCAGCCTATCAACTGGTCAACACAACTTCGATCGACCGGCGCATGTCCTACCGCGGACGCTCCTACCTCGGCGACTCGCTACCGGATACGTCGAACGGGTACCAGCTGGCCCGCATGCGTACCATCCCGGCCGGCACGAACTTGAGAACCGCGACGTTCGCCCGGGACATGCGCGCGCGGAGCAGCGACGATCGCGCGTTCCTGGACCGCATGTGGATGATGTTTCGCAACGAAGCTTTTTACTACACGCTGACGCCACCGCTGCTAGGCACGGATACCGTCGACGAATTCCTGTTCGACACCCGACGTGGATTCTGCGGACATTATGCATCTGCATTCGCGTTGCTGGCCCGCGCCGCCGGTATCCCGGCACGTATCGTGACGGGATACCAGGGCGCCGAAGAGAATCCGCTCGGTAACTACTGGATCGTTCGCCAATCCGACGCCCATGCCTGGGTCGAAGTCTTTCTCGACCACCACTGGGTACGTTACGACCCGACAGCTGCAGTCGCGCCCGAGCGTATCGAGTTGGGTTTCGACGAGGCAATGGGCCGAGGCGCGCTGTCCGGCAGCGGACTGTTGGGCAGTCACTCGATCCTGAATCGCCTCGCCCTGACGTGGGACGCAGTCAACACTGGCTGGAACCGCTGGGTCCTGAGCTTCGGTCCCGAGGCGCAAGCGACGATGATGAGCTTTGTCGGTATACGGAACCCGTCGTCCGAGTACCTCGTCGTCGCGATGGCGGTATCCGTCACGATCCTGCTGGTGATCATCGGATTGCTGCAGCGCTACATCGGGCGACCGCGGCAAGACGCGTTGCAGATCGGTTATCAAAGACTGTGCGCGCGCGCTGGCCGAGCGGCTCGCGCCCGCCGCCCGAGCGAGGGACCGGATGAATATTGCGCGGCGCTCTGTACGCTGCGCCCCGATCTCGCCGCGGACATTCGCCGGCTGTTCGGATCCTATGTCCGGCTGCGTTACGACGGGCTGAACGATGCGCATCGCGCGCAGGAATTCACCCGGGCGGTCAGACGCTTCCGGCCGCGCTCGCAGCCAGCCTGACGCGCGTCAGACAAGCCAGGCCACCGACGAACAAAACGACGATCGACAGCATCGCGAGTCGTTGACTGCCCGTCAGCAGCGCCACGACGCCGGCCATGACGGGACCGATGATGGCCGAAAACTTCCCGAGCATGTTGTAGATTCCGAAAAATGCGGCGCGTTCGCCTGCCGGAATGAGCTTCGCGTACAGCGAACGACTCAGGCTCTGCACACCGCCCTGCACGAGTCCGATGACGGCGGCCAGTACGTAGAACTCAGCGGCGGACGACAGGAACACGGCGGCACAGGTCACGCCGACATACACGGTGATCGCGACGTACAGACCTCGCTGCGCCCCGATGCGCCGCCCGAGTTGACCAAACAGCAAGGCGGCCGGAAACCCGACGACGTTCGTCAACAAGATGGCCTGCACGAGATGCTGCATCGACAGGCCCTGCGACAGGCCGTAGTCGACCGCCATCTTGATGATCGTGTAGACACCATCGATGTAGAGCCAATAAGCGATCAGGAACAACAGGAGATTCCGGTCGGCGCGAATCTGGCCTGCGGTAGCGCGCAGCCTCGTGAGCGCGCCCGCCACCGGTCGGCCATCGGCGGCGGGCGGTCGTTCCCGAACCCACCACACCAGGGGCACGGAAAAAATAACCCACCAGATCGCAACAAGAACGAACGCAACCCGGATCGCCTCGACCGGCGACGCGAGGCCAAATCGCGCCGGGTCGCCCACCATCGCCACATTCAGCGCGAATAATACAGCGCCGCCGAGATAACCGAGCGCGTAGCCGTAAGCGGAAACCTCATCGTAGAGTTCGGTCGACGTCACATCGACGAGCAGGGAATCGTAAAGCGAATTACTGCCGGCGAAACCGATCGTTGCAAGGACAAAACACGCGACTGCGACCGGCCACTGACCCGCCGCCACGAACGCCAGGCTACCCGTCATGACGACGCCGAGCCCGGCCAGCATCAGCAACAGACCCTTGCGCCGCCCAAGTCGGTCAGCCACGGCACCGATGAACGGCGACAATACGGCAACGATCAGGCTGGCCGCCCCGTTCGCCAGGCCGAGTCGGAAGGTCGTGACGCTCGAGTCGACGCCGTCACTCCAGTACCCGGCCAGCAACACCGGCACAAACGCGGTGACGACGGTCAGGGAAAAGGCCGAATTGGCCCAGTCATACAGCGCCCACCCGACCACCGGGCGACGCAGCCAGAAAGCTTTCAAACCCTGCGCTCGCATAACGCCGGCAGCGCCGACCGGCGCCCGCCAGCTCCCCGAACGCGAGTCGCGAACTGCATGCTGGCAGTGCGACCACAACCCATGTTCCTAATCGTCGACGTCGTCTTTAAAATGCCGAACGAGCACGACCGCATCCTCTTTTCCGCCGTGCGCCTTGTAGTAACCCTGACGCACCCCGAGCACGTCGAAGCCCATCGCATCGTAAAGCTTCAACGCACTGCCGTTCGACGGACGAACTTCGAGAAACATGCGCTCAGCGCGGAACGTGCGCGCGCGCGTCAGCAAATAATCGAGCAGTCGGCGGCCGATACCCTGGCGCCGAATCTCCTCGACAACGCAAAGATTCAGCAGGTGCGCCTCACCCGCCGCAACGGACATGACGCCGTAACCAACAACCTCGCCATCACGGTCCACCACGACATTCGTATAATCCGCCAGCAGGCAATCCCGGAAAATGCCTGCGCTCCACGGAAACTCATAAGTAGCGCATTCGATCGCCGTCACGGCGGCGACATCGAATTGACGCATGATCCTGATCGCGGGTGGAAAATCCTTGATGACGGCAATCATGTTTCAGGACACGCCGGCCACGCTCCTTGCCAGACACAGATCAGCCCAGGCCTTGCGTTTCTGTCCCGGACTACGGAGCAGATACGCCGGGTGGTAGGTCACGACAACCGGAACACCGGAAACGCCGTATTCGTGTACCGTGCCGCGCAATCTGCCGACCGGCTGATCCACCTGCAACAGGTTCTGTGCGGCGATAGCCCCGACGGCGAGGATCAGTCGCGGCGCGATCATCTCGACCTGGCGCCGCAGGTAGTCGGCGCACGCGGCTGCCTCTTCGGCCTGCGGATTACGATTGCCCGGAGGCCGGCACTTCAGGATGTTGGCGATGTAAACGTCCTCGCGCGCAAGGCCGACGGCGCGCAGCATTTCGTTCAGCAACTGGCCGGCCTTGCCGACAAAGGGCTCTCCCCGCCGATCCTCCTCCGCGCCCGGCGCCTCGCCGATGATCATCCAGTCGGCCGACCGGTTGCCGACACCGAACACGGTCTGGGTACGCGACGTGTGCAATGCGCAACGTTGGCATACCGACACCACGGCCTGCAGAGTCTGCCAGTCCGCCTGCGCGATCTCGCTGGAAGACAACGCCGGCGGCGTCTCTGTAACCCGGGGCTCGACCTGGGGCACGACCCGATCGGACTCTCCCGGCCGGTCCTCGACCGACGCCTCGGTCGATGATGGGGACGACAGGGGTACCCCGGCATCCGGCGCCGGTACGCCGAGTGGAGCGCGGCTGCGCCACACCTGGATATCCATGGCGCGCAGCATGCCGAGTTGATCCGGGCCCAGGAATTCGCGCATCGGACCCTCCGTCACGACTTCGTGGTTTCCTGCTCGTCCTTATCGGAGTCGGCCTGTGACGTCACGCGCGCTTTTCTGCGCTGACGGTAAGTCAGCACCGGGCCGGAGATCGCGTAGCCGGCCGCCATCGCAAACAGGACCTTCGGCGGATCGAGCATGATCAGTACGAGCGTCAAAGGAATCGCGAGCGCGAACGTGAAGGAAATCCGCGTATCCGGACTCACCTCCTTGAATGAATAAAACCTGAAGTGCGACACCATCAACGCGCCGGCGACCGGCGTGACGATGCAGGCAATCGCCAGCGCAAACCCGCCGGACCACTCCTGATCCGTGGCGAGCCAGACCATGAACGTCACGAGCGCGGCCGCGGACGGACTCGGCAGACCCTCGAAGAACCGACGGTCACTCGAGTCCGACATGGTATTAAAGCGCGCGAGCCGGAGTGCCGCCGCGACGGTATACAGGAATGCGGCGAGCCAGCCGAGCTTGCCCCAGATCCAGCCATACTCGCCGAGTCGAACCAGCCCCCATTGGTAGACGATGATCGCCGGCGCAACCCCGAATGCGACGAGGTCGGAGAGACTGTCGTATTCCTTGCCGAATTCGGACTCGGTCCCGGTCAGGCGAGCGAGTCGGCCGTCGAGTCCGTCCAGCACCATTGCAATAAACAACGCAAATGCGCTGCGGGCATAGTTGCCGTCAATCGCCGCAACGATGCCGTAGAAGCCTGCGAACAGGACCCCGGTCGTCACCAGGTTCGGGACCAGATAGATCCCCTTGCGGCGCGCCGGGCGTGGTTTTCGAGTCGAATCCTGCATTGTTGAATTTTGTGCTTGCGCAGCCCACATACTGCCACGGCACAACCCGGAAAACACCTGATCGTGTGGGCCTGGACAGTCAACCGCAGATTACGCGCGCATCGGAGCCAGTTCCGCGAGGATCGTCTCGCCCGCCAGGACGTAATCACCCGGCGCCACGCGCACGGTGGCGGAGGTCTCCAGGTAGACCACCGCGCGCGGCGCCAGCCTGAGGTACGCAAAGCGCTGACCCTGCCCGACCCGCTCGCCGTAACGCACGAAGGCCTTGGGACGGAACCACCGGTTGCCGCCCGGAAATAACAGCACGACGTTGTCCTGCTCTTCGCTGCATAGCCACATCCCGACCGGAGCCGGCGCACCCGGGCCGATTCCGGCCTTCTCGCCGACGCTGTTGATCGAACCTTCGATCGGCGAACGCACCGCGTAGGCGCCGAAGTGATTCGTCTTGATCGTGATGCGTAGCCAACGGCCGGGCAACTGGCCCTGATGATCCGGCCCGACATCGATGATCCGCCCATCTATCGGGGCGACCACCGCGCGCGGCTCCGGTGGCACGGTGCGTGCCGGGTCCCGGAATAGCAGGAAAAGCCAGACGCAGGCGAAGGCGAACGGGAGCGCCCAAAGCGGGCCGCCATATTGGTACGCCGCGACACCGAGCAGTCCGACGAGGATCAGCCAAGGCCGTCCTTCTCCAGTCACCATCGATCGTCGAGGCACAACCACGCGCGCAAGCTACCGGCCAACGCGGTCCCCGTCAACCTGACCCGGTACGCTGTCGAGGGCATTTTGATAGCGTACTCGCCCCCCAAACTGGATAGAATGGCGCCCACTTTGCGGACCACGCACACTTCAAGGCTCACCCTCCATGCGACTCAGTCAACTGCCGCTGACCACCTTCAAAGAGACCCCGGCCGACGCCGAGATCGTAAGCCACCAGCTCATGCTCCGGGCCAACCTCATTCGCCGACTGGCCTCGGGACTGTTCACGTGGCTGCCGCTCGGTCTGCGCGTATTGCGCAAGGTCGAAAACGTTGTGCGCGAGGAGATGGATCAAGCAGGCGCTTTCGAGCTCCTGATGCCGGCCGTGCAGCCGGCGGAGCTCTGGCGCGAATCCGGACGCTGGGACCGCTATGGCGACCTGCTGCTGCGCATGCGTGACCGGCACGACCGGGAATTCTGCTTCGGCCCGACGCATGAAGAAGTCATCACCGACGTCGCCCGACGCGAGCTGAAGAGCTACAAGCAATTGCCGGTCAATTACTACCAGATACAAATGAAGTTCCGCGACGAGATCCGACCGCGCTTTGGCGTCATGCGCGCGCGCGAATTCGTCATGAAGGATGCCTACTCATTTCATATCGACCAGGCGTCGCTCGACGAAGGTTACCATCGCATGGCCGACGCGTACGAACGTATTTTCACACGCCTCGGCCTGCACTATCGGCCGGTCGCGGCCGACAGTGGCGAGATCGGCGGCTCGAAATCGCAGGAGTACCACGTCCTCGCCGATTCCGGCGAGGACGCGATCGCCTGGTGCGAGGCCGACGGCTACGCGTCCAATGCCGAGATGACCCCGGCCGTGGCACCGACCGAACCGCGTGCGGCGCCGACGCAAGACATGGAGCGCGTCGCGACACCGGACAAGAAGTCCATCGAAGAAGTCTGCGCGCTGCTGTCGATCGACGCGCAACAGTGCCTGAAAACGCTGATCGTCGAGGGCGAGGACGGTGACCTTGTCGCACTCGCGTTACGCGGCGATCACGAACTGAACCCGATCAAGGCCGAACGACTCGCAGGTATCGCGTCGCCGCTGACGCTCGCGGACCCCGCGCGCGTGGCCGCAGCAATCGACTGCCCGGCCGGGTTTGTCGGCCCGGTGGGACTGAAACTACCGCTGTATGTCGATCACAGCGCAGCGATATTAAGTGACTTCACATGCGGCGCCAATCAAGTCGACCTGCACCTGACGGGCGTGAACTGGGAACGCGACACGGCGAAGCCTGTGGTCGTCGACCTCCGGAACGTCGTCGACGGCGATCCGAGCCCCGATGGCGGCGGCCCGCTTAAGATCGTGCGTGGCATCGAGGTCGGACACATTTTCCAGCTCGGCGACAAGTACAGTCGCGCACTGGGCGCCACCGTGCTCGATCAAAACGGTCGTGAGAGCGCGATGCTGATGGGTTGCTACGGTATCGGCATCACCCGCATCGTCGCTGCCGCGATCGAACAGAATCACGACGAAAATGGCATCGTCTGGCCCGAGCCGATGAGTCCGTTCGACGCCACGCTGCTGGTCCTGAACCCGAAGAAATCGAGTGAGGTCGATGCCGCCGCCGACCAGGTGTTCGACGCGCTGACGGCACGTGGCCTGGACGTGCTGGTCGATGACCGCGATGCCCGGCCCGGCTTCAAGTTCGCCGACGCAGACCTGATCGGCATCCCGCATCGCCTCGTCGTCGGCGAACGCGGCATCGGCGACGGGATCGTGGAATACCGCAACCGCCGGACCGGCGAAGATGACCGGCTCCCGCTCGACGGCGTCGCCGACGCGTTGATCGCACACATGCACCCTAACGGATCGCACGGGAGCTGACGACGAT
>SMVA01077887.1_pt1 | contig 19585 bp, 16 predicted proteins | sample 2456451 | NCBI WGS metagenome assembly SMVA01 (sample SAMN11095933, study PRJNA526329) | marine sediment metagenome | biome: Marine sediment; feature: Surficial sediment; material: Deep marine sediment; isolation source: Hadal surficial sediment | place: Pacific Ocean | collected 2014-05 | depth... | reverse complement strand
CAATCGATTGGGCTGGCTTGATAGTCCAGAATCGATGCTGGATAATATCGCTGAAATAGAAGCTTTTGTGGAAGAAATCCGGCAAATCGGCTACACCCACGCCTTGCTTTTGGGAATGGGGGGTTCAAGTTTAGCTCCCGAGGTATTTCGTTTTACTTTTGGTGTAAAAGATGGCTATTTGGATTTAGAAGTTTTAGACAGTACGGTTCCAGGAACAGTCTTATCATTTGCCGAAAAACTCGACCCTGTAAAAACACTGTTTATCGTTTCCACAAAATCTGGCGGCACAGTTGAAACCTTATCTTTTTTTAAATATTTTTATAACCGGGTTTCGGATTCTCTGGGCGCAGATCACGCCGGCGAACATTTTATCGCAATCACTGATCCGGGCAGTTTCCTCGAAAAAACCGCTAAAGAATTAAACTTTCGCAAGACTTTTCTCAACGATCCGAATATCGGCGGCCGTTTTTCTGTGCTTTCTTATTTTGGGCTTGTGCCAGCTGCTCTCATTGGTATGGATTTGAAGCTGCTGCTCGAACGAGCTTTGAAAATGACCGGCAACTGCAGGGATTCTGAAAATAATTCCAGCGCCTGGTTCGGCGCAATTATGGGCCAGTTAGCCCGAACCGGACGCGATAAACTTACTTTGATCGCTTCGCCGCAAATTGCACATTTTGGGCTTTGGGCGGAACAGCTTGTCGCCGAAAGTACCGGCAAAGAAGGAAAAGGAATTGTACCGGTGGATGGAGAAGAGGTTGGTTTACCTGAGGTTTATGCGCATGACCGGCTTTTTATTTACCTGAAACTCGCCGGAGATTCGACTCATGATTTAAGAGTACGAGATTTAAAGGATGCCGGACATCCGGTCGTTCAACTTAACTTGAAAGATATTTATGATCTTGGAGGAGAGTTCTTCCGCTGGGAATTTGCCACAGTGGTTGCGAGTTATTTTTTAAAGATTAATCCATTTGATCAGCCAAATGTGGAATCTGCCAAAATTTTGACCAACCGGATGGTAAGCGAGTACCACGAAAAGGGGGAGCTGCCAGAGTTAAAGCCGACTCTCACAACCGACAGCATTGATATTTACACCGATATTCATGTTTCGGACTTAGAAGAAGCGCTCAGCATCTTTTTTGCCTTTGCAAATACCGGCAGCGGAGAAAATACACCGCGCAGTTATGTCGCCATTCAGGCGTATGTTCAACCCACTGTTGAAACCGGGCAAGTTGTGAAATCTTTGCAGTCTAAAATCCGGGATGTTTTCAAGCTTGCGACTACCGTTGGCTTTGGTCCGCGTTTTTTACACTCAACCGGCCAACTTCACAAAGGGGATGCAGGTAACGGGCTTTTCATTCAACTGACTGCTGACTCCGCAAAGGACGCAAATATTCCTGACAATCCCGGCGAGACAAATTCAAGCATGACCTTTGGAATTCTGAAAATGGCGCAAGCATTGGGTGACCGGCAAGCGCTTTTGGATGCCGGCAGGAAAATCATTCGATTTCATTTTCGGAAAGAGATTGCTGAAGGAATCAAGCAGATCGAACAGGCAATTTCGTGACGTGGACGACTGGTTTGCGTTTTTGCGTTTCTTTTTTTAAGGTAGGGAACGGTCGCGACCGTTCCCTGCAAAGATAGCATGATAGTGCCGGTCCCTACCTGAAAAAAGACAGAGCTCTTTGTTTTGGCTGAAGAATAAAATGGTCCAGACAAACCATAAAAACCAAAGCGAATGCAGCCAGGCCAAGTAAACCAAAGTTCAGATTGATGCCCGCAAAGTAGTTACCGATAATTGCAAGCACGCTGGAAGAGATTTTTCCAAACTCACCGAGACCGGTAAATAGCTTTCCCATCGACTTTATGCCAATCAGGTAAACCGCCGTTGCGAGTCCGACGCCCAACCCGAGTACTGCTAAAAAAATCTGCCAAATTTGAAAACCAGGCGTTACTGAAGCTTGGGCCGTAATTTTTGAGATGACCACATCAGCAAAACGTGCGGACAAGCCGATTTTTTCCTCTACTTCAAGAGCAGAATACAATGAACTATATTCATCTATTTTTTCCTTGCAATCGCCGCAGCTTTTGAGGTGACCTGCAAACCAGGATTTCCCGGAAACGTTTCCATCCAAATATTCCTGAATCTGCTCGTCGGTTAAATGCTTCAGTGCCATAATTCCTCCTGCTGGTATTTGGCAATCAGTTTTTCTTTTAAAAGTTTTCGTGCGCGAAAGAGGTAGCTTTTCACCGTACCGTCCGGAAATCCTGTGATTTCAGCAATTTCCGTGTAGCTCATTTCTTCGAGATGGTACAAAGTAAGAATAGTTTTAAACTGCACCGGCAGCTTTGTGATTTCATGTTGAAGACGGCAGGTTAAATCCCTCTCCTGGGTAAATCCATCCGGTGAAGTTTCTTCGCTCCAATATTTTTCCAGGGCACCGTTTTCCCCGGAAACATCATCAAAAAGCGGGACTTTCTGTTTCTTTAAGTAGTTAATGCCGGTGTTGAATGCGATTTTTGCAATCCAGGTGGATAACTTCGAGTCGAATTGAAACTTTGACAGGTTTTGATAAACCTTGATGAAAACATCCTGACAAACATCTTCGCGGTCCTGTTCATTGGTAACCATTTTAAAAATAACATGACAAACCAGCCGCTGGTAATCCTGGATTAAAGATTTAAAGGCATGAGTATCACCCGAAATAATTTTTTTAATTAATTCTCTGCTGTTTGTCATCTTTTGTTCCTTAATAGGAATAAGACAAACTTACTTAAAATTTGTTGCATACTATTTTTTAAAAATTCGTGCAACATTTATTTTGCTGAACTGTCAGATGGATCAGTTTTAAAAAAATGAATAATAAAATTGTAAAAAACAAACAAAAAGGAGAAAACAATGTCAGGAGAACTTACAGCCATCATAATTGTTGGAACAGCTTTCATCGCGCTTGCTTATATAGTTAGAACGATTGCAGAGAACCGGATTCGCCACAAATTGATTGACAAAGGCATGGTAGATGACAATGTCAAATACCTTTACACCTCAAAGCTGTCATATAATGTGCCTTCTTCCTTAAAGTGGGGCATGGTTTTGATTGCGGTTGGCGCTGCCATCTGGGTTGCGCAGCTTGTTCCCCGTTCATTTCAAGAAGAGGCTATTGTCAGCGGCATGCTCATCATGGGCGGTCTGGCGCTCATTGCTTATTATTTCATCGCGAGTAAACTTTTTAACTCGTCTGATAAGGGCTAGAGATTGTCAGAAAAGTCATTTTGTTGGCCAAAAGAAGTAACTTTTTAGTTAATTGAGCGTAAGTAATAAACCGAGCTTGCGCTAGATGATTCTCAATTAACGATATTCAAATGACTGTTTGGAGATGGGGTTATGCGGCAAATAGTTATCTTTCCGGCACTGGCCACCTTAATGACTTTTCTGCCATGTTATGCTCAAAACATTTTGACGGAAATTAAGGATATTCTGCCTAAGGAAATCAAGGTGGAGGGTTTTCGCCTGCATCGCAACCAGGAAGTTGAAATTGAAGCAGTCGGGTTCCGGCCGAGAAAACATGGAGCTATTCTTAGTCAGGCATGGATTCTCAACGCTGAAACCAGGGATCTAGTTTGGGAATTGGAAGATGCGAACGTCAATAATAGAGGCCGTAGGCTTGCTGAATTTGACGACCAAGTTTCACTCCCGAAAGGTAGTTATGAAGTCTATTACTCAACCTTTCGTCATAGCCGATTCGGAAATAAAGAAGGTCTGGGGGATTTCATCGAACGTATGTTCCGCGAAATATTTAACGAAGACGAAGAAGATGAATATGAAGACTACGAAGAACATCGTCGGGATTGGAAGGAATGCAAAATCGTCGTTCGAGGGCATGGAACGCGATGTAAAAAAAACGAAATTGAGGAATTTCGGAATGTATTCAACGAAAATGCTTTTGTTTCAATGATTGGGTTGCGGGATGACGAATATTTGCAGAAAGGTTTTCAAGTAGATAAGACGGTTGATATTCAAATCTACGCTTTGGGGGAAGCCCGAAGAAATGGCACTTTTGATTATGGTTGGATAATGAACACCGAAACACACGAAAAAGTTTGGAAATTTAACTATCTTGATTCTGCACCTGCCGGTGGCAGCAAGAAAAATCGGTATGTCGATGAGACAATTACTTTACAGCCTGGGCAGTATGTTGCCTTTTTTGTCACGGATGATTCTCATTCCTATGGTCGCTGGAACGACGCCCCGCCTTACGATCCTTCATTTTGGGGATTGACCGTTAAACCGGTAAATCCTTCCGATAGTAAGTATGTCAAAGATTATGATTTCGAACGGGTTTCCGAGAAAAACGTCATTGTCAAAATTAATCGCCTCAGGGACAATGAATTCAAAAGCGAAGGTTTTACCTGCAAGAAAGCGTTGAAAGTGCATATTTATGCAATAGGAGAGGGCCAGCGCAGAGAGATGTTCGACTACGGCTGGATTGTTGATGCTAAATCGCACAAGAAAATCTGGGAAATGAATTTTCGTAATACCGAACATGCCGGTGGCGGTGACAAAAACCGGCTGTTCGATGACCATATCAAACTGAAAAAGGGGAGTTACATCGTTTATTATGTGACCGATGGCTCGCATTCATACTGGGACTGGAACACAGCGGCGCCCCACGATCAGGAAAATTGGGGCATCACGCTTTCCGTAGCAGATGCCGATTTTAAGTCGGGCGACATCAGCGAATACAATGAAAAGAGGGATAGTAACATCCTGGCAAAAATTGTCCGGGTTCGTGATTATGAACAGGAACGGGAAAGGTTCACGCTTCAAAAAGATAGTGAAGTTCGAATCTATGCTATCGGCGAAGGGGACCAAGGTACCATGTACGATTACGGCTGGATCGAAGATGCCGATACCCGCCAGGTTGTCTGGGAAATGACTTATCGCCGAACAGAACATGCCGGCGGGGGGAGCAAAAATCGACTTTTTGACGATACTATTTTCCTTAAAAAAGGCGATTATATCGTTTATTATGAAACAGATGGCTCCCATTCGTTTAGTGATTGGAATACAGCCCAACCTTACGATCCGATGAATTGGGGGATTACCATATCTCTGGTTGACTAAAAATAAGAATCGATCAAACCTTGAAATTATTAGAGCCAATAAGTGAATATCCACTTATTGGCTTTTTAATTTCTCGAATAGCGTCCCGGCCGTTCATTTGAAATCATTTTGCACATAATTTATTAGCTTCCAACAGGAGGAGTTTAATCATGAAAATTCAATTTAAAGTTATCGCAATTATCTTATGTTTGTCTTTCTTTGCCCTGCCGATTTATGCAAACGACAAGGCAAAAAAAATTGATGAGCTGTTAAATAAATACCATGAGTACAGTCAGCTGAACGGTTCAGTGTTGGTGGCAGAAAATGGGAAAGTGGTTTATAAAAAGGGGTTTGGGTTTGCTAATTTTGAGTGGGAAATTTCAAATCAACCGGACACTAAATTTCGATTGGCTTCTGTTACCAAGCAATTCACTGCAATGTTGGTCTTACAGTTAGTTGAGGAAGGCAAGCTGAAATTAGAAGGGAAACTTTTCGATTATTTACCTTACTATCGCAAAGATGTCGGCGAACAAGTGACGATTCACCAACTGCTGAACCACACTTCCGGCATTCCAAGCTACACAGGTTTACCGGGATTCATGCAAAACGAAATCAGAAATTTTTACCCTGTTGAAGAATTTGTGAAAAAGTTTTGCAGCGGTGATTTGGAATTTGAGCCGGGGACAAAATTTGTCTACAACAATTCCGGCTATTTTCTGCTTGGGGCGGTAATTGAAAGCGTCACCAGCGAGACTTACGAAGATTTACTTAGCGAGAAAATATTTGAGCCTTTAAACATGTTAAACTCCGGCTATGATCGTCATCAACCTATTATAAAAAATCGTGCAGCAGGCTATAATAAAACTCTGGTTGCATTTCAGAATGCTCCTTTTCTCGAAATGATGACACCGTTCGCCGCCGGGTCTCTTTACTCGACGGTCGAAGATTTATATTTATGGGATCAGGCACTTTATACCGACAAATTGATTTCTAAAGAAACCAAAGAGAAGATGTTTACACCCTATTTGGGTAAGTATGGCTATGGGTGGGTTATAGATAGCTTTCCTATGGAAGGAAAAGAAAGAGGAGCGACTCTCATTTCTCACAATGGCGGCATTCACGGATTTAACACGAGAATTGCCCGATTCGTAGATGATCAGCATTTGATTGTTATCTTGAGGAATTCCCCGGGCGCCAGTATTAATCAAATAACCAGAAATATCGCAGCGATTTTATACGACCAGCCGGTCGAGCCGCTAAAAAAGCCGGGCGCTGAAGCCGTGGCAAAAAAGATGCTGGATGCTGATATTCAATCAGGACTGGAACTTTATAAAGATATAAAAGAAAATCGTTCAGATGAGTACAATCTGAGCGAAGGCAGTTTTAACCGCGTTGGTTATCAGCTTATCAACCTTAAAAAATTGCCTGAAGCGATAGAGATGTTCAAAATAAATGTTGCCGCCAATCCACAATCTGCAAACACATATGATAGTCTGGCTGAAGCTTACATGGTGAACGATGAAACTGCTCTTGCCCTCAAATATTATAACAAGACATTGGAAATGATTCCAAATGATCCGGGTCTTAATGAGCAAAGGAAAGAAGGTTTAAAGAAGAGTGCGATGGCCAAATTGCAGGAGTTACAAAAACTGGCGCAGAAAGAGTAATTTTTTGGCAGCCTGAAAATTTAGCAAAGAGCCGGATCAATCAAAGTTGGTCTGGCTTTTCTATTTCGCGGCTTTTCTATTTCTCCTTGCGGATCACCCAAATTATCATTATTTTAAGTTTCTTTATTTTGACAAACAGGTTTCCATTTAAATGATTAAATGATGACAAAAGGCAAAATACTCTGGGTCGATGATGAAATTGAACTGCTGCGTTCTCATATAATTTTTTTAGAGGAAAGAGGATACGTGGTCGAGAAGGTCACCAATGCCGATGACGCCATCGCACTGATCTCCCAACAAAATTTTGACATGGTGTTGCTGGATGAAATGATGCCCGGCAAAGATGGTTTGACGGCTCTGGCGGAAATTAAAGAGAGCCATCCTTTCTTGCCGGTGGTGATGGTCACCAAGAGCGAAGAAGAGTCACTCATGGAAGATGCCATTGGCAGTAAAATCGATGATTATTTGACCAAACCGGTGAATCCCAGCCAAGTACTTTTGACTTGTAAAAGAATTCTGGAAAGCAAAAAAATTACCGGCGAACGCATTTCTAGAGATTACGTTTCCGAGTTCAACGAAATTTCACAATCTCTTTTGGGTCCTCTTGATTGGCGGGATTGGATAAAAATTCAAACCCGGCTTTCCGAGTGGGAGGTTGAAACCGATCAGCACCGGGATTTGGGGCTCAAACAGACTTTGCGGGATCAAAGGCGTGATTGTAATGTTGAATTTGCAAAATTTGTCGAGAAGAATTATCCTCTCTGGCTCCACAACCACGAGGATCCGCCGATTTTTTCGCCGGATCTGGTAGAAAAGTATCTGGCGCCTCTTTTACGAGAGAATCAAAAAGTTGTCTTTTTGGTGATCGATAACCTGCGAATGGACCAGTGGTTTGCAATCGAACCGTTGCTCCATCCTTATTTTAATATAAAAAAGGACTTCTATTTCTCCATTCTGCCCACTGCAACTCCCTTTTCAAGAAATGCAATTTTTAGTGGGCTTTTCCCTAGCGAGATTGAAGAACGGCACCCCGAACTTTGGAAGCAAGGCGATGATGATGACCGGAGTTTAAATCGATTCGAGCATCAGTTGCTGGATTTAAAATTGAAGGATTTGGGAATCGATTTAAGACCGGCTTCAAAATATGTTAAAATCATCGATATCAAGGAGGCCCGGAATACCGTTAATAAAATTGCCTCTTACTCAAATATTCCGTTATTGGCAATCGTTGTAAATTTTGTGGATATTTTGGCCCACAGCCGAAGCGAATCGGAAGTCCTGCGCGAAATAACGCCTGATGAGTCGGCTTACCGCTCGTTAACGAAGTCCTGGTTCGAACATTCGTATATATTTCAAATTATCAAGGAGCTTGCCAGGCGGAATAATACGGTTATAATTACCACAGATCACGGCAGCATTCGAGGCATGCGTGGCGCCAAAGTTAAGGGAGACCGCGAGACGTCAAAGAATCTCCGCTATAAATTTGGCAGGAATGTCAAAGCTGATCCAAAACAAGCGATTATTGTAAAGGATCCGGCGGTCTATAAATTGCCGTCAAGAGGTATTAACTCAAATTATTTGATCGCAAAGGAAGATTATTATTTTGTTTATCCGACCAACTATCACTATTATTTGAATCATTACCGGGATAGTTTGCAGCACGGCGGTGTTTCAATGGAGGAAATGATTTTGCCGGTCGTGACCTTGGAGCCGAAGAGTGTGTAGGTTGTGAATGATCATTGGGCATTTATGCTTCGACTCCGCTGTTATATAAAAAGTCAAGGATTATTTACATAAGACAGTCTTTACATTCTTACATTAGAGTTGATTACTAAAATCTGTTCGCTGAATTTCTCTCATGACAGCTCCTTTCTCTTTAGAGGTAATGTTTGTGATTCTCTGAATATAAGAAAGGATGCTGTCTTTTAAATTACTTTTTAACATAATGTCTCAGCATGAAGGTAATACGAGTTCGGGATGAAGGTAACACGAAAGCTCCTTCATGGTGAGCGGAGTCGAACCCTGATCTTAGGGTAACCTTCGCCGAAGGGTGAGATTTTAAGGTAGCATGCAAAACGCAGATTTATTGGAGATTAGTGAAGAAAAAGTCATCACCACCAACAGTGCCGAAGAAACCGAGCAATTTGGTCACAAACTGGCGCAGCAATTAAAGCAGGGCGATGTACTGGCATTTTCCGGTGACCTAGGCAGCGGCAAAACAACTTTGATTAAGGGGATTTGTAAGGGCCTGGAAGTTGAAGCAGACATTACCAGCCCGACGTTTACTCTAATTCATGAATACTCAGGAAGGTTGCCGGTTTACCACTTTGACTTTTACCGAATCGTGAATTCGCATGAAGTTTGGGAAGTTGGATGCGATGAGTATTTCTATGGTGAGGGCATCTGCCTGATCGAATGGGCAGAGAAAATTCAGGATTTATTGCCGGAAAGCAGGATAGAAATTCACTTAATCAATTGCTTCGAAAAAGGTTTGCAGAACAGCCGGCAAATTAAAGTTACCCGGACATGAAACTTCTAACCATCGACACAGCCACTGAAATCTGCGGGGTCGCTTTAACTGAAGATGCTCAACTTGTTGTCGATTACCGCTTAAATCAGAAGAACGTTCACAACGAGAAGCTTGTTTCTACCATTCAGCAGTTACTTGGGGATATCGGTTGGCAATTGAGAGATTTAGAAGGGATCGTTTTTTCCAAAGGACCCGGATCTTTTACGGGCCTGCGAATTGGAATTTCAGTCAGCAAAGGGTTGTCGTTTTCACTTGGCATTCCGATTGTTGGCGTCAACACCCTGGATGCTTTGGCTTTTGGTGCGCCAAACTTTGTTGGTAAAATTTGCGCGGTGATCAAAGCCCGGGAAAAAGAAGTTTATTTTGCTCTTTATGAAAAATTTTTAAATAACTTTAAGCGATGTTCCGAATATGAAATTATCCATTTGGAGAAATTGCCTGAAAAATTAAACAGTAAAATTCTGGTCGTTTCGAATCCGCCAGATTTAGTTTCCTATGCAGTTAATAAAGAAACTGTGACAGTGCCTCCGGAGTATTCATTATTAAAACCACTCACCATAGCCGGGTTAGGATTTAAGAAATTCCAAGCGAACGAAATCGAAAACTCCGAAGCTGCAGAGCCATTTTATTTAAAGGATTTCAGACCCAAAAGAAAAATTTATTATGCTGAGCGGTGAGTTTACATTAGTACAAAAACCGAGTTCTAATTCTGAAACGCTTGGTATAAACATCCGTGAAATGCAGGTTGGCGATTTGGAAAGAGTGTGTGAATTAGAAAAACAGGCATTCCCGGATATCCGCTCGCAAAATAATATTGAGTACGAAGTTCTTGAAAATTCGCTTTCATTTGCTTATGTTGTCGAAAAGGATCGCTCGATTATCGGATATGCAATTTATTGGCGCGTGGATACCGAAGCGCATTTGCTGGATTTCGCTATTGATAAAAATTACCGTGGAAAACAGATTGGCAGTTCACTGCTGAACTACTTAATTAATGATTGGAGATTAAAAAAGATTCAAGAGGGGCATTTGGAAACCCGCCGATCAAACGTGGCTGCCCGGAATATGTATCTTAAATACGGATTCGAAGTCATCGGCGTGCGAAAAAATTATTATTCAAAAGAGAAAGAAGATGCAATTTTGATGAGTATCTTTTTAAGGAGGGGTTAGTCATATGGATTGGTTCAAACGGGCAAAAGAGGGCCTAAAACCACAGAAGAAAAAGGAAATTCCGGATCTCTGGGTTAAATGCGACGGTTGCTCGGAAATCATTTATAAACCCGAATTAGAAAAAAACTTTTATGTTTGTACGAACTGCCAATTCCATTTCAGAATCAAAAGTTCGGATTATGTCAAACACCTTTTAGATGATAATAAATTTGAGGAATTCAATACCCAGATTTCATCCGTTGATTTCCTGAAATTTAAAGGTAAGAAAAAATATTCTGACCAGATTAAGGATTATGAAAAAAAGACAGGTAGCCATGATGCGGTTCGAACGGGTCTCGGCAAAATCCATGGCAATTCAGTGGTGTTCAGCATCATGGATTTTAAGTTTATTGGCGGGAGCATGGGCTCGGTGGTTGGCGAAAAATTGGCACGTGCTATTAAACAGGCTATTGCGCGCAAACTGCCCCTGATCATTATTTCGGCTTCCGGAGGTGCCCGCATGATGGAGAGCGTGCTTTCTCTCATGCAGATGGCCAAGACCTCTGCCCTCCTTGCCAAATTGTCCAATGCGGGTCTGCTTTACATTTCTATTTTGACCGATCCAACAACCGGCGGGGTCACGGCGAGTTATGCCATGCTGGGCGATATTATTTTAGCTGAGCCCGGCGCTTTAATTGGATTTGCCGGACCGCGTGTGATTAAACAAACAATTGGCCAGGATCTACCGGATGGATTTCAGCGGTCAGAATTTCAGCTTAAGCACGGTTTTTTAGATGCGGTGATCAGTAGAGATGAGATGAAAGCGACATTAAAAGAGATTCTGGAGTTTGCAACCGACACCGAAATTACGGATTCTGAAAATGGCGAATTGCCTGCAGAGAATGTAGAGGATATTAAAGGTACACCAGAAGTCAAGGCCGGAACCGTAGACGACGAGGCGGCTAAGAATTAATGGCCAAAAATAAACCCAGGATTCTCCTCTGCAACGACGACGGAATTAACGCCCCGGGACTGGCTGCTTTGTACGAAGGAATGAAGTCAATTGGCGATGTCACTGTAGTTGCCCCGGATGCTGAGAAAAGCGCTGTCGGACACGCCATCACCCTTTCCGATCCGTTACGGGTTTGGGATTTCAAGAAGAATGGCGAGTTTTTTGGCTACGCAGTCAACGGCACCCCCGCTGACTGCGTGAAAATCGCTTACTGGGCACTGTTAGATGAAAAACCGGATTTGGTTGTTTCGGGAATTAACCTGGGGTCGAATACAGGAATCAATGCAATTTATTCCGGCACCGTTTCAGCGGCTACCGAAGGCACCATTTTAGGAATCCCCGCTTTTGCGGTTTCACTCACCACTTTTGAAGATCCCGATTTCAGCTATGCTGCCAAATTTGCCAGAAAATTGTCGGAAAATATTTTAGAGCGCGGATTGCCGAAAGGCACTCTGCTGAATGTGAATGTGCCGCCAGCCAAAGAAGAGGAAATTGAAGAGATTAAAATTACCCGACAGGGCCGGTCAAATTATCACGAGCATTTCGATAAAAGAGTCGATCCGCAAAACCGGGTCTACTACTGGTTAACCGGAAAAAAAGTACAACTTGAAGATGACAGCGACGTCGACGTCGACGATAATGCTATTTTAAATAAAAGAGTCTCAATCACCCCCCTGCACTACGATTTGACCAACTACGAATATCTCGATGAGTTAAAGTCGTGGAAGATAACTCCGTAAAATGAAAATCCACCCAGATGGTTTCATTCTAATCCTTGATTTTGGCGCTCAATACACACAACTGATCTCACGCAAAGTACGCGAGTTGGGTGTTTATTCTGAAATTAAGCCTTTTAACATTTCAGTTCATGAGATTAAAAAGTTGCAGCCGAAAGGGCTCATTTTGTCCGGCGGCCCGGAATCGGTTTATGAAGAAAATGCTCCGGTGCCCGACAAGAATATTTTCGATCTCGATATTCCGGTTTTGGGAATCTGCTACGGTCTGCAAGTGATCTCCCATTTCTTCGCCGGTGAAATAGCAGGCGGTGTTAGAAAACGCGAATTCGGTTTGGCCGAGCTTAAAATCGATCAGCCAGCCGGACTTTTCAAGAATGTCAATAAGGTTTCCAAGGTTTGGATGAGTCACGGCGATGCTTTACATCAACTCCCCTCCGGTTTTACGACCCTTGGCTCCACTGAGAACTCAGCTTACGCAGCATTCGCTAACAAAGAACGAAAACTTTACTGCGTGCAATTTCATCCGGAAGTCACCCACACGGTTGAAGGCAAAAAGATACTTGGAAATTTTGTTTATGAAATCTGTAAGTGTGAAAAATCCTGGACGCCCGGTTCGTTTGCGGAAAACACGGTTGTTGAAATTCGTGAAAAGATCGGCAACGGTAAAACCATTTGTGGCTTGAGCGGCGGTGTGGATTCCGCAGTTGCGGCGGCGCTGGTGTATAAAGCAATCGGTGACAGACTGCACTGCGTTTTCGTTGACACCGGTCTCATGCGCAAGAATGAAGCTGAAGAAGTTGGCGAGACGTTTCAAAACTACTTTAAATCTAATTTCATTTCCATAGACGCTTCAGTGGATTTCCTGAGCCGTTTAGAGGGTGTGACAAATCCTGAAGAAAAGCGAAAAATTATCGGAAATACATTTATCGAGGTTTTCGAAAAAGAAGCTGAAAGAATTTCAAATGTTGAATATCTCGTTCAGGGCACCCTTTATCCGGATGTCATCGAAAGTGTTTCTGCTCACGGACCTTCAGTGACCATCAAAACCCATCACAATGTCGGCGGCCTGCCGGAGGTTATGAAGTTAAAATTAATTGAACCGCTACGCGAATTATTTAAAGATGAAGTTCGAAATGTCGGCAGGGAGCTGGGCCTTCCTGAAAAGGTCCTGGGAAGACACCCCTTTCCCGGTCCTGGATTCGCGGTAAGAATTTTGGGTAAAATCACTCAAGAGCGCCTGGACATTCTACGTGAAGTTGATGCGATTTTTATTGAAGAGCTTAGAAGCAACAATTGGTATGATAAAACCTGGCAGGCATTTGCGGTTTTGCTTCCGGTAAAGACAGTTGGCGTCATGGGGGATATGCGAACGTATGAAAATGTAATCGGACTTCGTGCGGTCAGCAGCCTGGACGGCATGACCGCGGACTGGTCAAGAATTCCTTTCGAAATACTGGCACGGATTTCGAATCGAATTATCAATGAAGTGCCGGGCGTAAACAGGGTGGTTTATGACATCAGTTCAAAACCACCCAGTACAATTGAATGGGAATAAAATGTCACCCTTTTCACTTGATTTTTAAGAATTTTTTTTTTATGTTTGGGCGTTTAATTACCATTTTTGGTTTACTTAAGAAAAAAAATCATCTTAACTATTTTCGAAAGAACTCCTTCTGAGTGACACATTTTTGCTTAAACTGAGCGATTGGCTTTTGGCTATTAACTTTTAGCAAAAAAAGCAATTAGTTAAAACGGTTGTTATAATTACCGGAAAGACGATCTCGAAGAAGTCGGGATACGACGTAAATTCTAAAAAATAAAAAGCAAAAGCTAATAGCCAAACGCTGTTTTAGGTACACAAACAACTTTGTTCCATCTACGAAACTTATGTTCTAAGGAGAGATTCAATGTGTGGAATTGTTGGATACATTGGTAACAAGGACGCGACACCCATTCTTCTCGAAGGGTTAAAACGGTTAGAATATCGCGGTTATGACTCCGCTGGCGTTGCTGTTCTTACGAACGGTAAAATCACAGTTGAAAAGCAGGCAGGGAAAATTTCTGCTCTGGAACAATCCTTAGCCCAAAACGCACTTTCCGGTAAGTTGGGAATTGCTCACACACGATGGGCAACCCACGGCGTGCCCAATCAGATAAATGCCCACCCGCATACAGACACAACAGGCCGAATTGCGCTCATTCACAACGGCATCATCGAAAACTATCAAACAATCAAAACCAAATTAGAATCAAACGGTTATAAGTTTTCGACAGACACGGATACGGAAGCTCTGGTAAATTTGATAGCCGAGTATTATCAAAATGGCAGCAGCCTGGAAGAGGCCGTACGTGCGGCGCTCAGCCAGGTCGAGGGAACGTACGGGATAGCAGTTATCTCCAGAGACGAGCCGGATACCCTTATCGCGGCGCGCCGGGGAAGTCCTTTGGTCGTCGGAATGGGTGACAATGAATACTTCGTGGCCTCAGATGTTTCGGCCATTATTAATCATACCAAAGATGTTACATATCTGGATGACAATGAGATTGCCATCATCACTCGTGATAAAGTCACGATTAAGACGATTGACAATCTGGAAGTCGACAAAAAGATTGAAAAGATTGCTTTTGATTTGGATAAAATCGAGAAGAGCGGATATGACCATTTCATGCTCAAAGAAATCATGGAGCAGCCGCAAACCATCGAGGATGCCATGCGCGGCCGTTTGCTTTCCGAAGAAGGCACAGCCCGTTTGGGAGGAATTCGTCATGAAATGGAATCACTGCTTTACGCGCCCCAAATTCTCTTGTCTGCCTGCGGTACCAGCTGGCATGCCTCTCTCATCGGCGAATACATGCTCGAGGAATTTGCGAGAACGCCTGTAGAAGTCGAGTATGCCTCTGAGTTTCGTTACCGAGATCCGATTATTGAACGTGGCGCGGTGATGTTTGTTATCAGTCAATCCGGAGAAACCGCGGATACACTGGCGGCTATGAAAGAAGCGAAACGAAAAGGCGCCAAGGTTTTTGGTATCTGTAATGTTGTCGGCTCAACAATAGCAAGAGAAAGCGATGCCGGGATTTACTTGCATGCCGGGCCTGAAATTGGCGTGGCCTCGACGAAAGCCTTTACTTCGCAAGTTATGGTGTTGTCCCTGCTGTCGCTGCTGATGGCAAGAATGCGTAACTTGGGCGCTTCCAAAGGCATTGACATTGTCAACGAAATGAAAGCGCTGCCTAAAAAGGTTGAAAAAATACTGCAAACTCATGAGCTGATTAAAGAAATCGCTAAAGAATATCATCAAAGCCAGAACTTTCTCTATCTTGGCCGCGGCTATAATTTTCCTGTGGCGCTCGAAGGCGCTCTTAAATTAAAAGAAATTTCATACATTCATGCCGAAGGGTACCCTGCTGCGGAAATGAAACACGGACCAATCGCGCTTATCGATGAAAACATGCCGGTTGTTTTTATTGCAACAAAAGACTCGACCTATGAAAAAATCACCAGCAACATTGAAGAAGTGAAGGCGCGAAGCGGGCGTATCATCGCAATTGCCACCGAGGGCGATGAAGAGATCAGCAAACGCGCGGATCATGTGATTTATATTCCGCCCACATTAGAGTTTTTAACACCTATTCTGACCATCATTCCTTTGCAGCTGTTGGCGTACTACATCGCGATTTTACGGGGCTGCGATGTCGACCAACCGCGTAATTTAGCCAAAAGTGTAACCGTTGAGTAAGGTTCTTTATGAAAAAAAACACGATCAATAAGCTCTTGATTTTTTTGTTGGGGACCGTTTGGATAAATGTCATTCCACTTGAAACACAGGCGCAGAATTCAAACACCGTCAGGATTATTAACGATAAAGAAGTGGATTTCAGGAGTGCTTTACGCCGGTATCGCTCAAAAGATTATTTGAAAGCTTTCGCTGGTTTCGAATCTTTGAGCAATTCCACTATCCTTCATCACCGCATGACTGCTTCCCTGCTCATGACCGGAAAGAGCCTTTACCATCTTGAAAAATTTTCCGACGCAACCCGGTACTCCGACAAACTCATCAATACTTTTTCACAAAGCAGGTATGTAGATGATGCTTATTTCTTAAAGGCTTCCAGTTACTACCGCCTGAATGACAGCTTCAATGCGGCAAGATATTTCTTGTGGATTTCTGACTGGAGCTCTGACAACAGACTGACGGCAAAGTCTCAAAGGATCGCAACTTCAATCATCCATTCAAAACTCGCTTTGTCGGAATTAAATAAACTTTTGCAATTCGCAAATGGTGAAACGTCGGCGGCGCTGGTTACAATTGGATTAGCGAAAAAAGAAATAAAGAACGGTTCGGCACGCAGAGCGGTTTCTTTGCTGAAAAATTATAAGAAGAAATTTGGACCCGGTGGGTATATCGAGCAAATTGATGAACTTCTGCAAGAAGCTGAAAACCCGGGCAGCCAGTCGATCAAAATTGGCGTCGTGTTGCCGTTGACCGGTTTTTTTAGCGAAGAAGGACAAGGTGTTTTCAGGGGAATCAAATTTGCTCATTTTCATGCCAAAAACAATTCGGGGCAGCCGATTAAATTGGTGGTACGTGATTCACAAGGCAATATGATCAAAGCAATTCAGGCAACTAAAAATTTGATTCGGCAGGAAAATGTCCAGGCTATTATCGGTGAACTTGAAAGTTCTATAACTGCCGGGATTGGCGCTGTGGCCGCCAGCGAAAATATTCCTTTAATTGGCCCTGCAGCAACGGAAAATCAGGTTGCCTCGGTCGGCAACTCTGTTTATCAATTGAACAGCGACCTTGAGAGAAAAGGTGAGGCGCTGGCGCTTTATGCTTACGACCAACTCGGCTTTCGCACCTTTGCCACTTTAGCGCCGGCGGATGAATACGGCCAGCAAATGACGGACAGTTTTACTTCGACCATCGATCGACTCGGCGGCCGAATCGTTGCGCAAAGCTGGTATTATGACACGCCTGAAGATTTAAGCAGACAATTTAAATCGATTCGGGCTGCGGCCTTCAGTTATGATTCCACCGATGTGGAACAAATGATAAACGAAGCTGAGGCAAAAGGTCAGGATCTGGATGAAAAAGATATTCCGGTACTTTCAATTGATGCTATTTTTCTGCCCATCTACTCTGATGACATTAAATATATCGCTCCTCAGTTTGCTTTAAGTAACATCCGCACCCAAATTATCGGCGGCGAATATTGGGATGATTTGGATATTCTGAAAATTGCCCAAATTCAACCTTATGTTGATGGGACGATTTTCGTCAGTGATTACTTCCCGGATGAAAACAACCGTGCTTTTAGAAGGTTTCGCAGTGATTTTCGGGTTAAGATGAAGAGAACGCCCGAGAGGTGGGAAGTTTTCGGTTATGATGCTTTTCGCATCTTAAATGAAGTAATTTCTAAAGGCGCTAAAACGGGTCATGAAATCAATCGGCGTCTAAACACAATTTCAGATTACCACGGCATGAAAGGAAACATCTCGTTTAAAGGCAACCACCGCGTGAACCGTGAAGTAAATTTTTTGCAGTTTATAAACGGCAAGATTGTTAAACATCAAGTCGAGTTGAACTAGGAAGATTTTTTGCAGGCATCTAAAATGTTTGTTGCAAAGTAGGTGTAAATTAATTAACTTATTTAAAATAAATGACCTATTAACTAAATAAAAACAGGAGGGATTTATGAAGCGAGTAGGATTTGTATCCATTCTTATACTGGTTTTGCTGGTTTTCACATTTAGTGATTCAGCTGCTCAAATTGGTTTTAAGGGTGTCGGCGGTCGTCTGGGTTTTGTAGCAGCAGACGCAGACCAGAGCGGCATCATTTTTGGCGCGCATGTTAACCTGGGAGAGATTATTCCCGGTCTGGCTATAGTACCTAGTCTTGATTACTGGAGTGATGACCTGGATTTTTTAAGTATAAATGGTAATGTCAGATATTACTTTCCATCGGGAGGCAACATAGATCTGTTTGCCGTTGGTGGATTAGGCTTTGTTAGAGTTAGTGTACCAGAAGTAACGGTTCCAGGCTTCGGAACTGTTGGAGGAGGAAGCAGTACCGGAATCGGTCTTAACTTAGGTGCGGGCGCTGAAATTCCTCTTTCTGACAATCTAAAGGGAAGTGCAATGCTTATCTTTAATACCGAAGCTAATCAAATTAAAATTATGGGCGGCGTTACCTACATGCTCGGGCAATAATTTTTCATTTTAAATTTTACTCGAAAGGCTTTGACTCCGGTCAAAGCCTTTTTTGTTTGCGGATGACTTAATTCCTGAAAAATCAACGCTCTGTATCTCTCCTAATTTTCCCTTGCAATATTAATTTGAATAAGTTAACTTGAGACCAAGTTTTCAAGAAATCCAAATTTATAGACCATAATTAAAGCGGGGTTGGTAGTTATTGGCGATTTGGCAGGCGGCGCTGTTAGGCGTCCTTCAGGGGTTAACCGAGTTTCTTCCGCTTAGTAGTTCGGGACATCTTGTGCTTGGTCAAGCCATCCTGGGAATTGAAATTCACGATATCCGGTTTGAGGTCTTTGTCCATTTCGGGACTTTGATGGCTGTTTTGACCATCTTTAAAAGCGATATTTTGTTATTATTAAAAGGTATGAAGTCTCTGATTTTATTTAAATATAAGAATGAGGATTCAGATGACGAGGCGAGCAAAGGTCTGAAACTCCTTGGTTTGTTAATCATCGGGACTTTTCCTGCGGCTACTATCGGATTTTTATTTAAGGATACATTTGAAGCTGCTTTTTCAAATCCTGCGTTTGTTTGCGGCTCCTTAGTTGTGACCGGTTTTATTCTTTTCGCTTCTAAGTTCGCGAATGAAAAAGTAATGGAGTTCTCACCCCTAAAAGCTTTTTGGGTTGGCCTTGCTCAAGTTGTGGCTTTATTTCCCGGTATCTCTCGTTCCGGGACCACAATAACTGCAGGAATGATTACAGGCGTGAAAAGAGAGGAGGCGGCTCGTTTTTCATTTCTTCTGGCGATTCCATTGATTCTGGCTGTAACATTATTGCAGGTATTCGACCTTATCTCTCATCTCCCTTCCGGAAAAGAACTTGTAAATCTGCTCATTGGAACTATGTTTGCATATTTTTCAGGTATTTTTGCAATTAAGTGGCTTCTTGCGGTTGTAAAAAAGGGTTGGTTTGATCGTTTTGCTTATTATTGTTTTGCAGTCGGAGTTACAGGGTTGGTTTTGCTGTCGATTTAACTAAAATTAGAAAGGGAGGAAAATGAAGCAATCCGAATTCTTTAGCTCGAGATGGGGTTTGATTCTCGCAGCTCTGGGCATGGCTGTGGGTACCGGTAATATTTGGAGATTCCCCAGAATCGTCGCTGAAAATGGCGGCGGCTCTTTTCTCAT
>SMVA01305325.1_pt1 | contig 19597 bp, 20 predicted proteins | sample 2456451 | NCBI WGS metagenome assembly SMVA01 (sample SAMN11095933, study PRJNA526329) | marine sediment metagenome | biome: Marine sediment; feature: Surficial sediment; material: Deep marine sediment; isolation source: Hadal surficial sediment | place: Pacific Ocean | collected 2014-05 | depth... | reverse complement strand
TAAAATTTCTGAGAAATGAACCATCTTTCCCTCATTATCCGGCGCGAATATCTTACTAAAGTCCGGAATAAGTCCTTTATCATAATGACGTTTTTAAGTCCGTTGATCATGGTAGGGCTCATTAGTTTGGTGGCCTATCTATCGCAGTTGAATAACGATACGGTGCGTACTATTTCGGTCTTGGATGAGAGTGGATTGTTTTTGAATCAGTTTGAAGATGATAAGAACTTAAAATTTCAGATGATCACTGATGTATCTCTGGAAGCTGCTAAAAAAAGCGCGGAAGAAGAAGAGATCTATGGCTTATTATTTATTCCGAAGATCGATAGTATCGCGCAGCTATCGAAGGCTATTACCTTTTATTCAGAAGACTCGCCGTCCCTCTCTATTATGAATGATATTGAACGTAAAATTGAAGTTAAGGCAAATTCATTAAAGTTGAAAGAAGCGGGTTTCGATGCTGATGAGATAAAGAATTTACGGTTGAATATCGATACACAATTGGAAACTTACAGAGGCGAAGAAACATCGAAACTCGGTTCAGGATTGAAACTTATTTTTGGTGGATTCGCGGGATATATGCTGTTCATGTTTATAATTATGTACGGTAATATGATCATGCGCAGTGTGATCGAAGAAAAAACCAGTCGTATTATTGAAGTGATCATTTCTTCAGTAAAACCTATGAAACTCTTGTTGGGTAAGATCATCGGGACTTCGTTGGCGGGGGTCACACAGTTCTTCGCATGGATGATCTTATTGAGCGTGCTTAGTTTTGTAGTGTTCATGATCTTTGGAATCGATCCCTCGGCGATGCAAGCTGAACAAATGAATACGGTGGTGGAAGCCTCAGGAAATAATATGGATAGTTTGGTTGCAGAAGTTTGGACAGAATTCTGGAAATTGCCTATCTACAATCTTATCATAATGTTCCTTCTTTTCTTTATTGGAGGATATCTTTTATATGCCTCGCTATATGCTGCTATTGGCGCGGCTGTTGATAGTGAGACAGATACACAACAGTTTATGCTGCCTATATTGTTGCCATTGATCTTGGCGGTTTATGTGGGCTTTTTCACGGTTATTGAAGACCCGCACGGCACTGTTGCCCAAATCTTTTCCATTATCCCTTTTACTTCGCCGATAGTGATGTTAATGCGCATTCCATTTGGTGTACCCATAGAACAACAAATTCTTTCCTTAGTCATATTATTTGCTACCTTTATAGGGACAGTTTGGTTTGCATCAAAGATATATCGTGTTGGGATCTTGATGTACGGAAAGAAAGCAAGCTACAAGGAAATTATTAAATGGCTTAAATATTAAAAGTGCAAGAAGGCGTTTCAGAAAAAATCACCAAAGTCGTAATAGAAGACATCTGGGGAGCTATTAAAGACATTCTCAACTGGGGTTTTCATATTGGTGAGAGTGAAAATAAGGTCCATATTACCGTTGGATTATTACTAATGGTTGTTTTTGCTTTCGTTGTGACCGATTTTCTACTTAAATGGGTGCGTAAGATCTATACACGCAAATTGGACGAGACCGATACCCGCAAATTTATAAGCTTTTTCAAGTTTATAAAATATATAGTTTACATTATTGTTGTCTTTTCAGTATTGAGCTTCGCAGGAGTTAATATCACTCCTTTTTTAGCAGCATCTGCAGCCCTGTTATTAGGTGTGGGTTTGGCTCTTCAGCAGATATTTCAGGACGTTATTGGTGGATTTTTGATCATGGTCGATAAATCTCTCTTAGTAGGTGATATAATTGAGGTAGATGGTGAAGTGGGTAGAGTGATCGATATAAAAATACGCACAACCAGGGCGATCAAGAGGGATGATAAAATTCTCATCATACCAAACCATAAGTTCATCAACGATTCCTTTTTGAACATTACTCAAAACCATAAGACTACACGGGAATTTGTTTCTGTTGGTGTCAAATATGGCAGTGATACTCAAAAAGTGAAAGAATTGCTTTTGGAGAGCGTTAGCGAGGACAGTCGAATTTTAAAAAAACCTAAACCGTTTGTGCGGTTTGATGATTTTGGAGATTCGGCCTTGATTTTTAACGTAGGTTTCTTCATTTCAGATAGTTTTAGCGATCCTTATATCAAAAGCGATATCCGGTTTAGAATTGACGCACTATTCCGTGAAAACAATATTACGATCCCGTTCCCACAACGCGATGTACATATTTTTCAGGAAAGCTCAATTCAGAATGTAAAGAAGGAAGAATAATTTTATCGCTTTCGTACATTTATTAAGGCCATACATTTTATAATGAGATCAGATTCCGTGATTCGAATCAGAAGAATCTATTCAAAATAAATGATTAAGAACACCTTTTATGTTTGAACCCGAATAAAATTTAAAAATGTCAAAAATATTAATTATAGAAGATGAGGCAGCGATTCGCAGGGTCCTTGTTAAGATCTTATCAGAAGAAAATGATAGCTACGAAGTTACCGAAGCAGAAGATGGGTTAGTGGGGATCGACCTTATAAAAAAGGAAGATTATGACCTTGTACTTTGTGATATTAAAATGCCTAAAATGGACGGTGTGGAAGTGCTGGAAGCCGCTAAAAAGATCAAACCTGAAGTGCCAATCGTAATGATATCGGGACACGGAGATTTGGAAACTGCGGTTAATACGATGCGATTGGGTGCCTTCGATTATATTTCGAAACCCCCCGATTTGAATAGATTGTTGAACACCGTTCGCATAGCTTTGGACCGAAAAGAGTTGGTTGTAGAGAACACCCGTCTAAAGAAGAAAGTTGGAAAAAAGTATGAAATGATAGGGGATTCCAAGGCCATCACCATAATAAAAGAGATGATCGAAAAGGTTGCCCCTACCGATGCAAGGGTGCTTATAACGGGCCCCAATGGTACCGGAAAAGAACTGGTAGCGCACTGGCTGCATCAAAAAAGCAACCGATCCAAAGGACCCATGATAGAAGTGAACTGTGCTGCCATCCCCAGCGAATTGATTGAAAGCGAACTCTTCGGTCATGTTAAAGGGGCTTTTACTTCAGCCATTAAGGACCGCGCGGGTAAATTTGAAGCCGCTAATGGGGGAATTATATTTTTGGATGAAGTAGGAGACATGAGCCTTTCTGCCCAGGCCAAAGTGCTTAGAGCGCTTCAGGAAAACAAGGTGCAGCGCGTAGGTAGCGATAAAGACATAATGGTAGACGTTCGTGTGATCACGGCAACCAACAAAAACCTAAAGAAAGAAATAGCCGAAGGAAGATTTCGCGAAGATCTGTATCACCGTTTGGCGGTTATTTTAATAGAAGTTCCTTCTTTGAACGACCGAAGAGAGGATATTCCAATTCTCATAGATTATTTCGCCAAAAAGATAGCGAACGAGCATGGAACGGCACAAAAACTATTTAAAGCAAAGGCTATCAAATTATTACAGGACTATGATTGGACCGGAAACATTCGTGAACTGCGCAATGTTGTAGAACGATTAATTATCCTCGGGGATAAAGAAGTAAGTGAAAGTGATGTAAAACTATTCGCAACAAAATAAAAAAAAGCTACCCGTTCGGTAGCTTTTTTTGTTATGTTATTTCTGCCAATCACAATCATCCAGGGCATTGAGCAGGTTGTTTGCCATTTCCCTTGCCTTGGTGACATAGAAAAATTTCGTAGCCTGGAGTGACTCCGATTCCAGATCTAAGAAGGTACGTTCAAAAGGTTCTTCTGTTAGCGATTTTGTCTCTTCACAACCTATGGTTTTCATAAAACTAAGGATTACGGATTCAAGTTGTTGTAACGAAACTTCTGCGTCTGCCTTGATCATTTTTTGCTCCAAAAGCATGGTTTCCTTCTGTATTCTGAGTTCCTCTTTTAGCTTTTTCTGTCGCTTCATTTGAGCCTCCAACTTTTTTTGCCGTTCCATCAATCTCTTTTGCTGCTCGAGTAACAACTGCTCTTGCTCAATAAGATTATCCTCATTTTCTAAGAAGATAAATTCTGGGTTTTCTGCACTGCAGATATCCAAAGCAATTATGATGGAATGTGCATTCATCTTAGCCCGGTTTACGAATAATCGTGTGGTCTCAAACTTTTCTTTTTGCAGAGCCTTGTTCAAATTTTCCAGGGCTTTATAACTTGCGTTATTGGCCTCGATACAACCACATTTTTCAGTGGAGATCAGAACTTTTTCAATGGCGATCTTAGATCGCTTGGCAAATTGTTTTAAATGTTCAATATTATTCGCTTCCATGGCGGTTTCAGCATGTTGAAACCCATAAGTGGCATCCTGATAGGCGAGATGACATTCGGATGAATTATCCGGAATAAACGAAAGAAAGAAGCTTATAAAAATAGTAATTGTATACGTCATATCATTTGGGGCTTGATTAATATGTAGGAAATTTCCTAATAAATGTTCTAAAAACCAAATATTTCGTGCATAAAAACGATAATACCGCTTCTTTTTAACGAAATACACGGTTAAAAACCAATCAAATACATAAAAAATGTGTTTTCGGGGCTATTTTGAACAGAACCTGACTAAAATTGAATCTTAGAATCTTTTCTATCTTTAGCCTCATTATAATGGATAGACGCATGGATCCTATATCTTTTTCGGAATATAAAGTAGAAGAGAAAATAAATATTTCTGAAACCAAAACGTTTGAAGATTTTGGCGCCGGTAAAAGTGCACTTAAAGATGAACTTCGGATTACGAGGGAGAAACTGGGGAAATTACAGGACACTATATATGCTCATGGAAAATACGCGGTTTTGATATGTTTACAGGGTATGGATACCTCGGGAAAGGACAGTTTGATCAGAGAGGTTTTTAAGGATTTCAATGTCCGGGGTGTGATTGTACACAGCTTTAAAATACCGACAGAATTAGAGCGAAAACACGATTATTTATGGCGTCACTATATCGCTTTACCAGAACGCGGAAAATTTGGTATTTTCAATAGAACGCATTACGAAAATGTGCTTGTTACAAGGGTTCATCCTGAATATATTTTGGGTGAATATTTACCGGATGTGAACAATTTGGAAGAGATCAATGATGAGTTTTGGGATAAACGTTTCGAACAAATCCTCAATTTCGAAAAAACCATCGTTCAAAACGGCACGCTTATTTTTAAGTTTTTCCTTAATATTTCCAAGGATGAACAAAAATATCGTTTGATCCGGCGATTGGATAAAAAAGAAAAGAACTGGAAATTCTCCCCGGACGACTTAAAAGAACGAAAACTATGGGACGATTATATGAGATGTTATGAAGATGCCATCAACCGTACTTCAACACCCTTCGCTCCTTGGTATAATATCCCTGCAGATAGTAAACCGGCAGCGCGTTTATTGGTAGCTTCCATTTTACTGAATGAATTAGAAAAATACAAGGACATAAAAGAACCGGAACTCGACTCAGAAGTGAAAGCACGTATCGCCGAGTTCAAAGAACAACTCGAACAAGAATAAAGTTCAAAATTATCCAGGGTTCCAAATCGATTCTCGGATGCAGGATAATTGATCACATATAAAAAAATTGATGAAAAAAACAGCATTTCTCCTCCTCTTCACCTTTTTGATTACTTCTGAAGGGTTTTCTCAAAAAGTAAACAAGGAAGATTCTCTCACTATACGTAGAATCTACGATATGGCGTTACTCGACGGTAAAAGTTATGATTGGCTGGATGACCTGTCCAATCAAATTGGTAGTAGGTTATCCGGATCCATCGGAGCTGAAAGAGCTGTGGAATTTACCAAAGAAGAACTTGAAAAGTTAGGTCTGGATAAGGTGTGGTTGCAGCCCATCATGGTTCCAAAATGGACGAGAGGAATCGCGGAATATGCTTTTATTGAAACAGCGCCGGGGATTACCAGTATTCAGGATATATGTGCCTTGGGTGGATCTGTGTCCACTCCGGTCGGAGGTCTAAAAGCTGAGGTCATTGAGGTGCAAGGCATTGAAGACCTAAAAAATTATGGAAGAGAACGTATCAACGGTAAAATAGTTTTTTATAACCGGCCTATGCAGGCGAATCTGATAAATACTTTTAGTGCCTATGGTGGTTGTGTGGACCAACGCTACACAGGTGCTATGGAAGCGGCGAAATACGGTGCGGTTGGAGTAGTGGTTCGTTCTATGAATTTACGCCGGGATGATCTTCCCCATACCGGATCGATGACCTATGGAGATACACCGGTACACCTACGAATTCCGGCTTGCGCTATTAGTACCAATGGCGCCTTTTATCTGAGCAGCGCGCTGCATTTAAAACCCGATCTTAAATTCTATTTCAAACAGAATTGCAGAGTTTTCCCCGATGTAAGATCGTACAATGTCATCGGAGAGATTACAGGCAGTGTATTCCCTGATAAATATATAATCGTTGGCGGGCATTTAGATTCCTGGGACCTGGGAGACGGATCTCATGATGATGGCGCGGGATGTGTTCAATCTATGGAGGTACTGCGCCTACTCAAAAAAATAAATTACAAACCAAGACATAGCATTCGGGTGGTCTTATTTATGAATGAGGAAAATGGCCTGCGTGGTGGAAAAGAATACGCAAAACAAGCTAAACGTAAACAAGAAGAACACATCTTTGCTCTCGAAAGTGATGCAGGGGGTTTTACACCCAGGGGATTCTCATTCGATACAGATGAAGCCAATTTCGCTCAGGTAAAAAGTTGGGAGCCATTATTCGAGCCGTATTTGAGACTCTATTTTACAAGAGGTGGGGGTGGAGCAGATATAGGACCTTTGAAAGATAATAAAGTGGTGCTCGCCGGCCTCCGACCGGACACACAACGATATTTCGATTATCATCATGCATCCAATGATACATTTGATGCCGTCAACAAACGCGAATTGGAATTGGGCGGTGCTGCCATGGCGAGTTTGATCTATCTTTTTGATAAATACGGAGTAATAACTTCATTTCAGAATACAAAAAAGTGATCGCCATTCGATTACGAGTTAGTAAAATAATGAATTTCAGCTCCGGGATATTCACAAGATATTTTAGTGTTTATTGGTAACTATTCATCGGCGGATCATAGTAAACTATTATCGGGAATTACCTTAATCGGGTTATGTTACGAATCATTTCGTATCTTTAGATAAGTAAAAAATTTACTTACCTATGCCCGGATTTACTTACATACACAAAATTTTATCGCTTACGGTATTTCTGGTTTTTTTATCTGCCGATAATAATTTACTTGGATCGACTATAAGTACAGCTATTGTTGTATCCAATCAGGACCAATCCAAATTCAGATCTTTTTTATTTCAGAAAGAACAAGACGAAAGCAAATTCAGTCAGGACTCACTGGAGCTATTCAAAGAACAGGCAATCTCGGCAGCCCGGAACAATGATGTTGAGAGGGCAAGTCGCTTTTTGGAAAAATATGTGAAATATTCGGGAGAGAATGGATTTGTTGACACCGCCTATTTTGCACGCTTCGATGATACGGATGAATTTAAAGCGCTTCACAAAAAGTACACTCTTAATTTTGGTTGGCTCAATTTATTTTATCTGTTCTCTGCTCTCATCGGATTTTATATTGGGATCATGTTGTTACTTGTTAAAAAACAAGACAAAACCTCGATGCTATTGATCAGCATATTTGTGCTTATACATTCCGTATTTATTTTACATCTGTTCTTGTTCATTTCAAACTTGCAATTTAGAGCGCCACATACATTTTTTATGTCATCCATATTTTCGTACTTATATGGCCCACTCATATATTTTTATTTTAAAAGGATAACTCTAAATTATAAATTCCGGAGGATCGATATCCTTCATGCGATCCCTACAGCCTTAATAATTGTCGCGATAATCCCTGTGTTTTTATTACCGGCTGAAGAAAAGCTGAGAGCTATGTTTGGAGTTGGTACGGTAGACAAAATGCCCTATTTGATATATGGTTTTTCAACCAAATTATTATCACTCCTTATATATGGGTTTCTCACATTAAGGGTGTACTTAAGGACTAATAAAAGTTTGGGACTTTCCATCGAAGCACAAAAATGGACACGTACGTTGGTTACCCTTACGCAGGTTTATATTTTGTCTTATTTTATTTATGGATTTATTATTATAAAAATTATACCTAAGTCGGAATTTTTGTATAACCTTCAAATTGTGGCCATGGCTTCAATGGTATTGTACATTGGTTATAAATCCTATTTGCTTCCAAGCTTGTTTACTTCGGGTTTTGGCAGGCCAAAACATAAGTATATAAAATCGGGCTTGACACCTAGTTTTTCTTCGGAATTGAAAACGCAATTGAAACACTTGATGGAAGTGGAAGAAATGTATCTTCAAAATGATATCAGTTTGGCCATTATTTCAGAAAGATTGGGAACTACCCGTCATAATACTTCCCAAGTGATCAATGAGCACTTTGGATTGAACTTTTTCGAACTTATCAATAAGTATCGAATTGAAGCCGCACAAGAAATACTTAAAAACGATAAAAAGAAAAACTTGAATATTATTGATGTAGCCTACGAGGTAGGATTTAATAATAAAGTGACTTTCAATAAATCATTCAGAAAGCAACTTTCAGTTACACCATCGCAGTATTTGAGTTCGTTTCAATAGTTTGGTCAATGATATGGTCTGTCCGGCTAATTCTTTAGTTTGGTTGGTTTTTCGTTTTTTCCGGACAGATTGTAACCCGTCTCAATTCTTTTTTGAGACGGGTTTCTTTTTTATACCGAAATGCAATCGAAATTGGATGATCTACTTTTTAATTGCAGACTCGTATTTTTTGATCCAATCATCAGGGGTCATCTTACTCACCAATTCACCCATCAATTGAAAAGGGATCACATCAGGGTTTTTGAATCGAATACAGCTTTTTCCCATATCAAGTTTAGTTTTTACGTGTTTGGGATATTCTTTTGTAAACCATTGCATTAGATCCGGATCACTGTAAATACCCATATGGTAGAACCCTATATGATTTTTTTGAGAAGCCAAGTTGATAAATGGTAGCGGCAGTTTAGGGTCGCAATGGTATCCATCAGGGTATTTAGAGTGGGGCACAACATATCCCAACATCCCATAGCTCATCTCTTCTTTAAATCCCTCGGGCAGGTGGTCCAAAATGGTTTTGCGTAATTTTCTCATGACCTGCTTCCGGTCTTCCGGAAGTTGCTCTATATATTCAGAAGGAGTTTTGGCTTTCGATTGCATTTTATTTTCTTTTTTTGCTCTCTATTTGTTCATTAAATGTAATAAAGAATTGTTTGAAACAACTTTCGGTTTTCTATTTTTGTTTTAAATAAAGCCAACTTGTTCGCTCAATATACCAAAGAATTTAGTTACAACATTAAACTCGCTACCCCTGTAATTTTAGGCATGTTGGGACACACTCTGGTGGCCTTCGTCGATAATATCATGGTAGGACAGTTGGGTACGGCGGAGCTGGCAGCAGTATCCTTGGGCAACAGTTTTATGTTTATAGCCATGTCTTTGGGCATAGGTTTCTCAACTGCCATTACTCCTTTGGTAGCTGAAGCTGATAGTGAAGGAAACTTCGTTGTGGGGAAGTCGTCATTCAAACACGGACTGTTTCTCTGTACGGTTTTAGGGATCGCATTATTCCTTATGGTTTTTCTGGCCAGGCCCTTGATGTATTTGCTGAACCAACCCCCCGAAGTGGTCGATCTTGCTATGCCATATCTCAATTTGGTCGCAATTTCCTTGATACCGTTGATCATCTTCCAGGCCTTTAAACAATGCTGCGACGGTTTGTCCATAACAAAATACCCTATGTATGCTACGATTATTGCCAACGTGGTGAATGTAATACTCAACTACCTGTTTATCTTTGGAAAGTTTGGTTTTCCCGAAATGGGTGTTGTAGGAGCCGCCATCGGGACACTCGCCTCACGATTTATCATGTTGGGCTATTTGTGGTTTCTCATGTCTCAGCATTATAAATCCAGAGCCTATGTATTGCAGATCAAGTTGTTCAAACTTTCAAAAAGAATGCTGAAAAAATTACTCAACCTTGGTTTTCCTTCAGCATTACAAATGTTTTTTGAGGTGGCCATTTTTACCGCGGCTATCTGGTTATCTGGGATATTAGGCAAAAATCCCCAAGCGGCCAACCAAATTGCCCTCAATCTATCTACCATGACATTTATGGTAGCCATGGGATTTAGCGTCGTGGCCACCATACGCGCAAGTAACCAAAAAGGACTAAGGCGCTTCCGGGAATTACGGCGTATCGCGTTTTCTATCTTTCTATTGACCACCATTTGTGCTTCTTTTTTCGCCCTCGGTTTTATGTTATTCAATGGTGATTTGCCCAAGATGTATTTGGATTATAGCGATCAGATAAAGTTTGCCGATAATTTTCAAGTGCTCACTATAGCTTCCAAATTGTTATTGATCGTAGCGGTTTTTCAAATCAGTGATGCGGTCCAGGTTGTCGTTTTAGGAGTTCTTCGCGGAATGCAGGATGTAAAGATTCCAACTCTCATAACATTTATCGCCTATTGGATGATCGGTTTTCCCATATCCTATTATCTGAGTATGTATACCGATTATAAGAGTTCCGGTATTTGGATAGGGTTGCTAGCCGGGTTGACCGCTTCTGCCGTTATGCTCTATTTACGGTTCCATTACCTGTCCAAAAAGTTGATTGCTGAGGGGTAGACTTATAGTACTATGGCGTTTTCAGGATAAATAGTAGTGCCTTCCCAATCCTTTTATGACCGAATCTGTTTTGAAACTTACCGACTTGTACCGGATCAATTTCGTGTAACCAATTCATAAATTCCAAAACCTGTACCTTGCCACTTGAAACTTAAAATTCATGGATCTCCCAAAATATCTTCTCGGCGACAATACGGATCTTCCCGATGCTGTTTTCGTAATTCACACTCAATTTCCACGGTTCATAATCAATCTCGAAAACGATGAAGTTGAATGGCTGGAAGAGTTTGACTCGCACGATCGAAAAGAATTAGAAACGGAAACCGAAAATTTCATCAAAGAGGCCGGCGAGTTTTACGATCGCGAAGTGGCTCGTTACAGCGATGCTTGAAGAACTCCTCAAATATGATACGGAACTTTTTCTCTATCTGAATTCCTTGGGAAGTGAGACCTGGGACGGATTTTGGTTGATCGTAACCGAAAAATATTCGTCTATTCCCCTCTACATAGTATTACTTTACCTGGTTTTCAAACAATTAGGTTGGAAAGGAACTCTGGTAGTGATGGTAGCCGCTGCCTTAATGATCTTAGCATCAGACCAACTAGCTAATCTTTTTAAATATGGTATCGAACGCCCACGACCGTGTAGGGTGGAAGAGCTAAAAGCCGGCATGCGATTAGTCGCCGATGGCTGTGGCCGCTATGGGTATTTTTCGGCTCATGCAGCGAGTTCCATGGCCGCAGCGGTATTTCTGGGACTACTGTTGAGAAATCGATATAAGTTCCTACCCTTTCTATTACTGTTATGGGCTGTGTTAATAGCCTATAGCCGTATATACCTCGGGGTGCATTATCCGTTGGATAGTATCACAGGTATGTTCTTTGGTGGAATTTTAGGTTGGATCTTTTACCGGTTACAACTTTTAGGACAGAATAAATTTGCATAGAAAAACCTTCCAGTTTTTCAAAACCCGGAAGGTTTGGGCTATTTTTTTGTGACCATATACAGATCTCGCCACAGTCGGGGCCTGTGTGTTCTTTCTCCCGGTGCCTGTGGATTCATATCGTAACGAGTTATTTTTTCTACTGAAAAATCCTCGAACGTTTTTTGAAAGCCTTTTAAATTTTCTTCCGTGACTAAAACACCAAAGGAGGTGGTTTCAGGGATGTTGATCGAGCCATTTTTTGAAAGTACCTCTATGGGTTTTCCATAAGCCCAAATAAGCTCCGGGGTAAAACCTCCGAACTCGAAGACCTCTAATTTTGTTTCAGCCTGCCAATCGTTCAGTTTTACCAAGCTTTTGTATTCGGGGTTAACCGAAAGTGTTTTAGCCAAAGGCAATCCAAAACATATTATCGATATAATAAAGGCGATGGTTGAATAGAAAACGGGTCTTATTCGTTTCCGAAGCAAATTCCGAAGCATAAAAAATCCAATGCCAGACAAAAAGAAGGACAGTAAAATAAACCAAAACCAATTACCGCTTAGGCTGTCTTTCAGATAAAAGTAGCCTGCAATAGGAAATAGTAACCCTATGGCCGCGATAAGACCAAAATTGAAATAAACAGGGATAGTCTCCCGTCTGTCTTTTATTTCGGAAAATCTCCGGAATAAATATTCTATATAAAAAGCTGTGTTAAAGGCTAACGGAATGATCACCGGTAACAAATAGCGGGATTTTTTTTCAGGAATAATAGACAATAAAACAACAGATCCCATAGTCCAAAGAAAAGTAAATAGATACCCTTTTTTATCGGAAACCCGGCTCCTTAAATATGGGTATATGAGTCCGATGATCGCCGGAATCGTCCACACACCACTTTGGATGAAGAAGTTCCAGTAATAATAAAAGGGACGAACATTGTATCCGGTCCAATTACCGGTCTCTCGCCTGGCGATCTCAACAACGGTGTTCGGATCGTAGGTATAGGTGTACCAATACCACCAACCAGAAAGGAAAAGTGCTACTATGAGAAAAAGGACAAGAGGAACAATTCTCTGCCGCAACTCTTTGTATTTGTAAACAATTCCGAAGCTTATAAGAAACGGAAGAAGTAAGGTGTACGCCGATACCGGGCCTTTGCTCATGAACGAACAGCCAAAAAATAGTGCTGCGATGAAAGCGTGTTTGTAGACTCCTTTTTCTTTCGTAAAAAATAAATACAGCTGATAGATACACACCATCATAAAACCATGAGCGAAAATGTCCCAATTGGCATCCCGCCCCGCAGAAACCATATAGAAAGAGGTAGCGAGAATAAGCGAACCTATGAATGCGAGGGATCTGCTGTTAAAGACCTTCTCAGAAAACTTATAGGAGGATATCACCAAAACCAGAGCTAGAATTGCTGCCGGAAATCTTAGTCCGACAATACTTTTTAAACCGAACAAGGCTGCTGAAAATGCTGTGAGCCAGGTGGGTAACGGGGGTTTTTGGTAACGAGCCTCCCCGTTAAGCGTGGTGAGCAACCAATTGCCATCGTCTAACATTTCACGGGCGGTAATAAAATTCCGCGCTTCCATGATATTTATGATCAAGGCATCCAGATTGACAAAAAATATCGCCAAACAAGCCAGAACTAATAACAAGAGATGATTTTTTTTAAGAGACCTCATTCTTTTGTTTTCTCAATAAATAAATATTGCGCATATAGACGAACATTCCAATAGAGTGTGCTAAAAATAATACTTTATCTTCCCTGATAATGGCGTAGGTAAGGATCATGATCGACCCGGTCAAACTAATGGCCCAAAAGCCCAAAGGAAGATGCGATCTCTTTTTCTTCTCGGATGATAACCACTGAAAAACAAAGCGAAATATAAATACCAATTGAGCAACAATACCCAGCATCAACAACCAGAATGGAATGTTTTCGTTCCGCAACAGTTTATCCAGATCATATACATTGTTATTGTAAGCGTAAATTACGATCATCACAGGGAACAGCAATAAGAACCACTGAAAGAGCTTGTGCATTTTCTGCCATTCTTTTTGTAATTGTAGATTGCGTATGTAAATAAAATAGGTGAGGGATTGTCCCATCATAATTGAAAAATCTTCTCGCAGATATCCGTAAACAAAAAAGATGACCGAGGCGAGCAGGCTCAATTTCCAAAAAACAGAAGGTGTAACTACTTTTTTTTGTTTTTCTGAAAGCAATATCTGAAAAAGGAATCTTGAAAAAAACAGACCCTGTCCTGCGAAGCCGATGATGTCTATATACGTAAAGTTCAGGTTCATCCTTTATCTTTCACTTCGTAGTTAATGTATTTTTTCTTCATCCAGAGGTAAGCGAAGCAATCCATTAACGGTCCCAATAGCCTGTTCCAAACTCCGTATTTAGCCTTTCCGGCAATACGTGGAAAATGCTGTACCGGTACTTGTAATATCATACCTTTTTGTAATAGGATCATCGCCGGTAAAAAGCGATGGAGACCTTTGAACATAGGAATGCGTTTGGCGTAAGTGGTTTTGATCACTTTAAGAGGGCATCCGGTATCATCCATGCCATCGTGGGTAAAAGCCCGACGTATTCCATTAGCGATCCTGGATGACATATTTTTTACTAAAGAGTCCTTTCTATCAGCACGTACACCGGTAACGAGGTCGTACTTTCCAATGTGTTCCAACAATAAATTAAAGTCTTCCGGAGCCGTTTGCAGGTCACTATCAATATATCCAAGCAACTCACTTTCAACATGATCGAACCCTGCTTTAATAGCGGCGCTCAATCCCCGGTTCTCTTTGAATGAAATAAAGTTAAAAGCCTCATGGCGACCGCAAATGTTTTCGATCAGGTTCTGACTGGTATCTGTTGAACCATCATTTACGAATAGAATCCCGGTTCGTTTTGAAGCAATTTTGGTATAAGCGAGCAGTTCTTTTTCTACTCTTTCTAAATTATCCTCCTCGTTGTATACAGGAACAATGATGGTAAACTCTTGCATAGGAGTTGTAATGGTTTGTGCAAAAGTAATTTTTTTTGAGTTAAGAGTTGATCGATTTATGAGCTGAGGAGTTTTTGTTAACTTTTTTTAGAATGTGGTAGGTACACTTTCAATTTGATTACTTTTGAATACTCAATAACGATTATCCAATTATCAATAGTAAATGAAAGTACTAGTGACCGGTGCCGCCGGATTTATAGGCTCCCACACTTCGGAAAGATTGCACGATTTGGGACATGAGGTGATAGCCATCGACAATTATTCCAGCTATTACGATGTCGCTTTAAAGCAGTTAAATACCAAGACCCTTGCCGATAAAGGAGTAGTAGTACAAAAAGTTGATTTACGCGAAGATGATCTATCCGGTATTATTTCCGAAGAAATCGACTATATCTTTCATTTTGCGGCTCAACCGGGAATTGCGACTTCCAGTACATTTGAAGACTATTTTTCGAATAATATTTTGGGTACACAACGAATTTTGGACTGCCTCGAAGATCTTGATAAAAAACCCTTTTTCGTCTTTATCGCGACTTCTTCCATTTATGGGTTGTATGCCACACTAACTGAAGATGAAGCACCGTTACCCGCATCCTGGTATGGCGTGACCAAACTGGCCGCCGAACAACTGGTTTTGGCGTACACACGCAGGGGACTGATACGAGGAACTTCCTTTCGATTATACTCTGTTTACGGACCGAGAGAACGCCCCGATAAATTATACACCCGGCTCATCGATTGTGGTTTGAATAACAAGCCATTTCCACTGTATGAGGGAAGTGAAAAACACCTTCGGAGCTTTACTTATATTCAGGACATAGTTGACGGAATTGTAAGTGTGATGGAGTATGAGGTAGTTTGCGATGGTGAGATCTTCAATTTGGGTACCGAAGAAGAAAACACCACGGCAACCGGTATAGCGACCGTTGAAGAGATACTTGGAGTGAAAATTCAATTGGAAAGTAAACCCGCTCGCCCGGGCGATCAATCCCGAACCAAAGCCAATATAGACAAAGCCCGAAGAATTCTCAATTACAATCCTCAGACCGGATTAAGAGAAGGCCTCGAAGCGCAAGTAGCATGGTTTAAAGAAAGTTTCTAAATTTACCATCCATTGATGACTAAGGTTTTAATTCGAATGCATATAAAAATGATTCCGTACAATCTCGAACCATTTTGTTGAATCCTCAGTAGTTTATTGGTAAAAAAAGTAATTTGAGCCAAAAGATGTCTAAACGTATTCTATACTTTATTTGCTTACTTTTTTATTCCTTCGGAAGCCTTCCCGTAACAAGCCAAAATAAAACAATTGAAATAACAGGTGACGTCATTTTGATCGCCCTGCCGGTTGCAACACTCGCTACAACACTTATTGTTGACGACACCCAAGGGACTTGGCAATTTACAAAAGGATTGATCCTAACGGAAGCTATTACCTTTGGTTTAAAAATAGCGGTTAATAAGCCCAGACCCGATGGCAGTGATGCAAATTCGTTTCCATCCGGGCATACTTCAACGACCTTCCAAAGTGCGTCTTTTATCCATATGCGATACGGATTCAAATATAGTATTCCGGCTTATATACTTGCAGGATATACAGCTTTTACCAGAATGAATGCCGATAAGCACGACATTTGGGATTGTTGGGCGGGGGTTGCTATAGGTGTCGGTAGCTCCTTATTATTTACAACCGAGTACCAACAAGAGCATATGGAATTGACCTTCAATAGTTTTGACGGAAATTATCTGATCGGGTTTAATTTTAAATTTGACTGATCATTCTACGAAAACAACTAAATTTTTTACACTGATTCAGAAGAAACGGGAACAAGAAATACCGAAACGATTTAAAAAGAAGCTTATTTTTCTGGAATCCAATATGAAGCGTTCCATGTATACCAATATTAAATAGCCTTAATGCAGATAGTAGATGTCCTGGAAACGTATACAGTTGCTGCTATCGATCATTTTTTATCCTGAGTAATAAATGCGCTGCTTCAAATGGCGTTGTTTTATTTTCGTTTATTAATTGAAGTTGTTTTTCCAATTCTTTCTGAACGGGAGCACTCGTATAAAAATCACTTTTCAAGGCAGCTTCAACGGTCTGTAATAACCAGAATTTATTTTGTGCTTTTCTTTTTTGCTGAAAGTGATCGCTTTCCCTGGATATTGAAATAAATTCTGAAATTATTTTCCAAACAGCATCAATACCATCATTTTTAAGTGCGGAACATGTTAAGGTTTCAGGCATCCAGCCGTTGTCTTTTGGTGGGTAGAGGTGAAGCGCACGATTGAATTCAGCCTTGGCCAGTTTGGCAGCTTTTATGTTGTCTCCGTCGGCCTTGTTGATGACAATGGTGTCTGCCATTTCCATAATACCTCTTTTAATACCTTGCAATTCATCACCGGCACCGGCCAGTTTCAGAAGTAAGAAAAAATCGGTCATGGAATGAACGGCGGTTTCACTTTGCCCTACGCCCACGGTTTCTATTATAATGATATCGTAACCGGCGGCCTCGCATAAAATAATTGCTTCCCTGGTTTTTCTGGCCACGCCTCCTAAGGAATCACCACTCGCCGATGGCCGTATAAATACATCGGGTTCTTTGACCAGATCCTCCATTCGGGTTTTATCACCCAAAATGCTTCCTTTACTGATCGAACTGCTAGGATCCACAGCCAGGATCGCGATCTTATAGTTTTCTGCCACCAATAATTTTCCGAAGCTCTCGATAAAAGTGCTTTTCCCAACTCCGGGCACACCCGTTATGCCTATACGGACAGACTTATTTGCTTTTGGTAAACAGCTCTCGATGATCTCGCGCGCCTGATGTTGATGTTTGAGGGCTTTGCTTTCAATAATAGTAATAGCCCGGCTCAATGCTGTTTTATCACCGGTGCTAATGTCATCGATGAGTTGTTTTACCGAAGGGGACTTTTTTCGGTTATGTTTCAATTTTTCCGCAGCTTTTTTGCTCAGGGAATCGGGCAGAGTTACGCCCTCTCTTTCTTGCAGGGCATCCGTTTGTTTCGATGATTTAGTCACAATGAAATAACTTCAGAATTTATTATTTAACCTCCAAAGGTAAAGGTACAACAACCTGGTCCCATGAAAACAGGAGTACCAATGCCTGGGTGGGTGTCTCAACAACATTGATGGTAAAATTTTCTTCGGAAGTGATGCTTTCTGAAACTACAGCCGTTGCTATAAGTATGTCGTATCCGGCTTCCCGCATCGCTTGGGAATCCTGCCATCGCACACCCCAACTATACATATGGTCGTTAAAAATGATTTGCCAGCTTTCTTTGCCGGGAATCGTCCAAAGACTGTACTTCCCCGCGGGGAGTGTTTTTCCGTCGATCAGCAGATCTTTATTAGTTGTAAATGTGGTGGCTTCATTGGCACCGGTGCGCCATACTTCGTCATAGGGCACCAATTCCCCAAAGATCACCCTGCCCTTTTTCGCCGGGCTGGAGTAAAAAAGGTCGATCTGAAGGTCGTTCTGTGTAAATGTTATGTTTTGTTCCGGACTATGCTTTTTCGTGTTCTTTTTCATCATAGGGCCCACTAAGAGCATAAAAATAAGTACAAGTGCGGCCAGTATTCCAACGATCCAAAGAACGATTTTTACAGCTTTGTTCATCGCAAACGAAATTAGTTTAAGGAAAGGTAGTAAATTTAATAGTTCTTTTTTTGCAACACTTACTTTTTTGTATCGTCTTTAACCCGAACAGCAACCAAATAAAACCATCAAGTTTGTCCAGTGTATTACTAGTTGAACAATGCAAACAGCATGATCCAAAAGCACAAATGGCTCTTTATAAGCAATATTGTGATGGGATGTTTGTGATCACACAGCGGTACATTAAGGATGTAGCCGTTGCAGAAGATGTCTTGCAGGAGGCTTTTATCAAGGCTTTCTCAAAGCTGGAGCAATTCAAAGGGGACGTCACCTTTGGAGCATGGCTAAAACGAATCGTCGTCAATTCCTGTCTGGATGCCATTAAAGCGAGAAAGATGGAATTATACCCGATCAACGAAGAAGTATTGAGCGTGGTAGATGATGAAGATTGGAATGTAAGCGATGAAACAACAGTCGAGGAAATTCATCGCGCCATCGAACAATTAAAAGACCCTTATAATGTCGTGGTACAGTTGTTTTTACTGGAGGGATACGATCATCAGGAGATATCTGAGATTTTAGGTATTTCTGAAAGCGCTTCCCGAACCAATTTGCACCGCGGAAAACAATTATTAAAAGAACAATTAAAACATTTGCATTATGGGACAGGATATTAGAGATATGTTGAAAGACCATACACCGGAACAACCAAAACTTTCAAAAGGGCATGAAGCCCGATTTGAAAAGAAGTTGCAGCAGGCTTTTCCAACCGGCCAACTCGACGGGCAGGAGAAAAACAATAATTCGTCTTTCTATTGGCTCAAAATTGCCGCAACTGTCATTATCTTTTTAGGAGCGGGTTATTTCGCCTATCAACAATGGGATGGAGTAGAAAATACCGAATCTGTACTCGTGGATAACGAAGGTGTGAATGAAACTACTACACAACAATTCACTTTGGGGGATCTTTCTCCAGACTTGAAGAAAGTGGAAGAGTTTTACACCAACGGGATAAACGTGCAATTGGCTTCTTTACGAACCGATAACGACAATAAAGAACTCATTGACGGCTATTTGAAGCGCATCAATGAGCTCAACAAAGAGTACGAAACACTCAATAAGGAATTGAACGAAGTTGGGCCTACAGAGGCTACCATCAGTGCTTTGATCGATAATTTGAAATTACGTTTGGAATTGCTGTTCAAACTTAAAAACAAATTAAAAGAACTTAAACAATTAGAAAATGAAAAGTTTAGTGATATTACAGTATAGGTTCACGACAGTTTTGTTACTGTTTTGCGCCTCGTTTATAAGCGCTCAGAGCTCTTATAAAGAAAGTTTTAATGTAGG
>SMVA01155308.1_pt1 | contig 19606 bp, 18 predicted proteins | sample 2456451 | NCBI WGS metagenome assembly SMVA01 (sample SAMN11095933, study PRJNA526329) | marine sediment metagenome | biome: Marine sediment; feature: Surficial sediment; material: Deep marine sediment; isolation source: Hadal surficial sediment | place: Pacific Ocean | collected 2014-05 | depth... | reverse complement strand
GTTTTTGCGCCTTGAGAAGTCCTGAAACTCCATGTCCTGGTAGCTGGCGTAAGCGGCGGCCAGTCCCAACACTGTTTCGGCACCCGTCTTGCGCAGATTCATTTCATTGATCAGGTCGGGGTGCGCGAACCCGAAGCCGACCCGCATTCCCGCGAGGCCATGAATTTTCGATGAGGTTCTGGACACGATGATGTTGTTACGCCCTTCGGCAACCAGTCCGATCATCGACTCATAGTCCGGATTATCAACGTACTCGTGGTATGCCTCATCCACAAATACCAATCGGTCCTCCGCTTGCTCAAGCACGAACGCTTTCATCGCTTTCTTTTCGATGACAGACGGGATCGGATTGTTCGGATTAACGATGTACATCATATTGGTATCACTGCGAACAGCCTTCCGCATGCCGTCGAGATCAGCATTCAGGCCCTCGGAGACTCGTACCCGAATAATTTCGACGCCGGCGTTTTCCGCATAGTCCAGGAGCGATTGATAGGTCGGGTCCGCACAAACGACGGATCCTTGCTGCAGGCCCACTAGCATTCCGGCGACATTCAAGATCTCACTCGAGCCCGTGCCCGTCATGACGTGATCAGGCGAAATATTGTTGATGTTCGCGACGACCTTGATCAGGTTCCTTGAATCGGCTGCGTAGCGATTCGTAAGGTGAATATTTTCGGCGATTGCCTGTAGCGCAACCCTCGACGGTCCATACGGATTTTCATTGGAACTCATTTTTATCGGTTGGTCCGGCTTCGCAATGTCCGCACCTAAAGCGGTGCTTATCAGATTAAACGCAGATGAGCCCGTCGTTGCCGGAAAGACCGGTGCGAGCCCGGCACCGACAATTGCCCCGCCGCCCAGCAATATCTGCCGTCTTGTTAGATTACCCATGAGTTAAATCTCCCTGCCTTTATTTTCGTGAGCGGAGCGGTCCGTCCCGTTCCGGACAAATTGATTGCTACTCCTCAGGAGTGTCCTCTTCCGCTCCCGCATTGTCGCATATACATTGTAGTTTCCTGGATCTGACGGTGACGAGATCGACATTGTCACCGATAAAATATTCCTTCCGTGACTCTATATCCTGATCATCATCGCGTTGCCAGGTTTCCGGATACTCCAGCGACTGTATTTCGTCGTTCTCGTCCCGGTACCTGAGCAGCATCGTGTAATCGCCGCTCGACGCGCCGCAATCCGGGTTGCTAAGCGTCGACTCGACCGCCGCAACCGTGTTCCTCTGAATAAACGTGAATAGCAGCTGTGCCGCGCATTTTGGCTGGGCAGGAGGCGTCGTGCTGAGCGTTATTGTGTAGCGGATTTCGTGACTTTTTTTGGATTCTTGTTGTTCCTGAGCAGAAATAATCTGCGTATTGCCAATGCCGACGGCAAGTACGAGAAAGTACTGGAACGCATGCAAGGCCTTTCTCATCCTGTTTCTGTTCCCCGCCGGCAAGCTGGCCAGTAGTGTATCCGGTTGTCCTCAGCAATTCACGATTGCCGAAGTCAGCCAGTTTCTAACGACGTCATTGATCAAGTGTGCTGTTACGGATCGTCTTGCTCATCGCCGACAGTCAGCGGATTAAGATAACCCCGCTCAGTTATGCCTTTCTTGCGCATTGCTATGCCGGTAAGACACTCCTGCACCAGCAGGCTGGAATTAAGGACCGTCGTATACCCGGGATCCACCAGCGGATTCAGTTCGACCAGTTCGAAGCCAACGAGATTGTTTTCGGAGCACAGCGTTCGGACAAGCGGGAATACCTCTCTTGGCGTCAGGCCGCCGGATTCCGGTGTTCCAGTGCCGGGCATGAAAGCGGGATCCAGTACATCGATATCGAATGAAACATAAAGATATTCAGGACCGTCGTTTGCTTCATCGAGCACGCGCTCCATCACCGCGTCCCAGCCGTGTCGTTCGATTTCGGCCATCGTGTGATAGCGCATATTATTCTCACGCATCCAGTTGAAGCCGTCTTCTCCCGGCCAGTAACCGCGTAGCCCGACCTGGATGTAGTTCTTGCCAAGTACGTGACCGTCGTCGATCAACCGCCGAATCGGCTGGCCATGAGAAATCAGGTGACCGCCAAAGCTGTCCCCGGCGTCGAAGTGCGCGTCGAAGTGAACTACGCCGACATTCTCTTTTCCGTAGACGTCCGTTATCGCCGCAACATCGGGATACTCCAGCGAATGATCGCCGCCTATGACAATCGGAATTGCGCCGGTCTCGGCAATCTCCCGCACGAGTTTGCGCACTGGCTGCATGCTGCGTTCAACGCTAAGACCGTCGAGCGGCGCGTCACCTTAATCCACGGCGACCAGTTCTTTCTTCCAGGCCACACCAACATGCATGTGTGGCAAGTTGCCACTGCCGCGGCTTACACCAATGCTGGCGCGCAATGCCGTCGGACCCTGCCGGGCCCCGCGCATTCTGAATCCCATGTCGAGTGGCGCCCCAAGAATTGCGACGTCCACGTTAGCTGCTGTCAGATCCTCTGGCGTGAATGCCAGCGGCAACGAAAAAAAGCTCAATACACCCGGACGACGCAACCGGCCGACGGGTATAAGTCCTGGCTCCCGCTCCGCATCATTCGACGTATCCCGCACCTGGCTCCACACGTCGAGACCCTCGGCATTCGGATCCAGGCGAATAATTGCATCTTCTGGATCGGCAGTAGCGGCTTCTTCCTCGTTCTGAGCCACGCAGAGGAGTGGCAAGGCAAAAAGACCAATCAAACTGGCGACAACAAGGCGTGTTTTCATGACGGATTCTCAAAACGACTGGACACAACATCATAGTCGAAAACCAGGACCGATATCATTTGTAGGAGCCCGCCCCAGCGGGCGAACAGAGAAATTTTTATTGTTCCGCCCTTGTCGCACACTCGATGCACAACACGGCTGTCGGATCAGACTCAAGCCGTCCGTAGCTAATCATTTCTTCACACGACTGACAACGACCGTAATCATCGTTGTCGATGCGTTCAAGCGCCGCGGAAATATTTCGTAACATCATCTCACGACGTCGTCCGGAGGCTTGCGACATAGCCTGTGCCTGCAGCGCATCCATGCGCGATAGCCGCCCGACGCGCGCCTGGTCCAGTTCAACAGTTTGCGACGCATCGTCGCTGACGGCAGCAACAGACTCAAGTTGTTCGCGAAGCTCAAGCAGTCTTGCGCGCGTGTCGGCGAGAAAGGTACCGGAATTATTATTCATGCTTGCCATCAGATCAGGCGCCACAATAGCAGTTGAACCGGGGGAAAATGATGTTTCTGCCCAGCGAGTATCCACGATTCTTTATACTGATCGTGAATTTCCACAGGGAGTATTTGTAGCATGGCTGGAGTCGAAGGGCGTGTAGCTTTGATCACGGGCGCGGGCCGAGGAATAGGGCGGGCAACTGCAGATCTATTGGCGTCACGTGGCGCACAAGTGATGTGTGTCTCTCGCAGCAAGCAGGAGCTGGCAGAAGTCGGGCTCGAGTATGCAGTAGCAGACCTGGGAACTCCGGATGGCTGTTCGCAGGCGGTCGCCGAGACCGAGCAACGGCTGGGTCCGATTGAGATCCTGGTATGTAATCACGGCATTGGCTCAGCCCATGAGCGGGTCGTCTGGGAACAGGATCCAGAGCTTTGGAGTGACACGATGCGCGTCAATCTTGACGGGCCATTTCATCTCTCGAGGCTGGTGTTGCAGGGAATGATCGAACGCCAATTTGGCCGCCTGGTTTATACAAGCTCTACCGCAGGCCTGGTTGCCGAACACGCCGGGAGTGCATACAACAGCTCCAAACACGGGCTGCTGGGGCTAATGCGCTCGGTCGCGGTTGACGGCGGACCTTACGGCATTACATCGAACGCTGTATTGCCCGGCTGGGTGCGAACGGAGATGGCCGAACGCTCGGCTCGCCAGGAAGCAAAGGATCGCGGCATCAGCAGCGATCAGGTGTGGGAGGAACGGGCGGCATTATATCCGCCGGGCCGCGTTGCAACACCTCAGGAAGTAGCCGAGATGATCGCATTTCTCGCATCCGAGGAATCCAGCGGTGTCAGCGGAGAGGCGATCAGGGTTGCGCTCGGCAGCGTGTGTTAGTGCGATTGGAATTTCCTGTGCAGGACGGTAATGTTCGCTTTTGGGAAACAGCAGTAGCCATAACCTGCTGAAATTGCCCGATTTCACAGTCCGCTAACGGCGGCGAGCGGACGTCCCTAAACTATTGGCCCAGCAACTAATTGGCCCAGCTGAAATCATTCTGGTGGATGATTGGCGATGATACGGTGTGCCAGACAGTGTAAGATTAGTGTTGGCGAACATACCATGACTAAGCAAATATACATGCTGATATTGCTGGCCTGCCTGCTGAACCTGCCGGCTGCAATTCCATCAATGGCAGATGAGGTGAAGGAGGAAGGTCCCCGGAATTGTCTAACCACACGCAGAATAACAAAAAGTATAATTGTGAATGATCTGAACATCCTTTTTTTGGTCACCGGAAAAACCGCCTACCTCAATATCCTGCCAAAACAGTGTAAAGGATTGTCGCGGTACAGACGCTTCTCATATCGCACTACAGCTGGGAGTTTGTGCAACCTCGACACAATCCAGGTTATTAGCGGCAGTGGCTACCCGGGTAGGTCCTGCGTACTCGGGTCTTTTCATCCGGTCGACAAAGCGGACGCACTCGCCATTATCGAAGAGCCACGCGCACTGCCAGATGCAAAACCGCTGCCTCCAGCCGAAGTGGAAGATATCATTGGAGACTCCGACGATCCTTCGGACCCAACGCTGAATTAGACGTCAGGATTTTTCACATCCGATTTCCGGAAAATACTCGGTTTCTATGGTTGGGGCCTCGCCAATAATCTCGGCTACTCGCGCATATCCTCAATCTACGGCCAACCCTCGTCAACCGCGTCAATATGCGTGGGCGAATTTTGCCCGATATTCGTCGAGCTTTTCGCGGAACGCCGGCTCGGTCTTGCGGCCGGCCACCGCGTGCGGCGAATCTTCGTCCAACGCGTTGTTTGGGAATGTGTCCAACTGCTGCATGCTGGGTCGCGCCGCGATTCGGTCCCACCAGGCGCGGGTATTCGGGTAGGGAGTTAGCCAGAAATCGAGGAAGCGCAGCATTTCCAAAACCTTGATCAATGGCGCAGAAACCGTTTCCGCGAGCGTGAGCTGTTCACCCATGATCCATGGACGTCCATCCGCGAGCGCTTTCTCCATCAATCTAAAGATCGTTTCCCAGGCGCCAATCGCGCGCATGACGTAAGGGGATTCCATGGCTTCGCGGATCACCGATTGCTGACGATACAAGCGGTCAATGTTGGTCACGAACTTCCAGCGTTCTTCCAGCTTTTCGATGGATTCGGTAAGACGGAACTTCGTCAGAAAATTGATGACGGCGGTCGCCTCGTAACCCCGTTCGTCGAATAGCTTCACCCATTCCTGCATGTGGGCTCGTTGCACCGGGTCGGCGGGTTTGAGCGGGGGATCCGACTCGACATCGTCCAGGTAGCTGCAAATGATTGATGATTCGCGGATGACGCTGCCGTCATGGACAAGCGTCGGCACTTGTGCATTCGGATTCAGCGCCAGGTATTCGGGCGTAAACTGATCCCTGTTCATCAGCACCATTTTATGCCGCACCCAATCTTCAATTCCCTTTTCGGCGAGGGTTACGATTACCCGGTTCGAACATATCGAGTCGGTTTCTTCAAGATAGTAGACTTCCAAAGCCATCGGCGCCCTCCAAGTGCAGCTGTAGCAGACTCAATCCAACTCAGGTTCAGGATGTCCGCTACGGCGAGAAGCGGACGTTCCTTCGCCTCAATTATCAACAGCATAGGCCATGCGCGGTCGCTCGTATAACCGGACCAGGCCAGGAGCAGTCGCGACAGATTTTCATGATCGACCCTGGAGGGCCCCAATCCAGAAGGTCCTGCTATAGTATCGGCGGCACCCATTAATTACGTTCACTTCAGGAAACGATAATGCATAAGAATAGAAAGATTGTAGTAATAGGCATGGCGGCTTGCGGGATACTTTTCGCGGGTCTGGCTCAGACTCAAATGCCGACGGGGACGATATCTTTTTTCCTAACCAGTGCGGGTTCCGGAAATGGCGGCGACTTAGGGGGACTTGATGGGGCCGATGCCATCTGCCAGAACTTGGCGGACAGCGTCGATCAGGGCGACCTCACCTGGCGCGCCTATCTCAGTACCCAGGGCGGCGATGCCGTAAACGCTCGGGACAGAATAGGACCGGGTCCCTGGTTCAATGCCAATGGCGCCCGGATTGCCACGGACGTGGATAACCTGCACAGCATGCTGAATCGGTTGAGCGGCTTTACTGCCCTCGACCAGCGTGGCCGAAGAATACCAGGCAGCGGTTATACGCCGAACCGGCATGACATCCTCACGGGTTCACAAGCCGACGGGACAGCCTATCCCGCTGGTGAGGACATGACCTGCAGCAACTGGACGAGTAGCAGCGACGATGGTAAGGCCAGGGTCGGTCATCATGACTATGCCGCCTGGGGCTCAGCCCATAACTCCAGGGGTTGCAGCCAAGCTGCGCTGATCAGCTCGGGTGGAGATGGCTTGTTTTACTGCTTTGCCGTGCAGGAGTAGGGCAGCCGACACACGATTCGTTCGTAGGTATTCGTGTTTTAGATCCCTGTGTTACCGCAAGTGGTCGGCCGCCGCGGCGTGACGAGCCGGCTGCTGTTGACAGTCTAGCCGGCTCTTAGCTCCCGGCGGCTAACTGATGCGCTCGATAAAGCAATGACCGCCCTGGGTCAACAAGCGACCGTTCGTGTGAATCGCTTCAAGCCCAACCTAGTTGCTGCATGCTGACAGAGTCATTCCATATTTTGGTCATGTGCTTTATACGGTCGCCGTCAAAAACCATATGGTAAACGTAATCTGCGGCAATCTTCTTTCCCGTCGGCGGAACAGGCCCGCCTGGCCCTGTCTGCGTGCCATGTAAGATAGCAAACGCTGCCACAGATCCATCTGCTTCATCGGCTGCGAAAAACATCAACTCATAGTGTCCATCTGGAATTGGCGTCAAAAGGTTCTTCATCCACTCGCAGTAATCTTCTAGAGTGGATATCTCAGACAAGGCATCTGTCTGTGAGGAAAATGTCGCGTCGGGATTACAATATGCTTGGCACGTATCCCATCCTTTTCCGGTTTCGCACGCTTCAAAAAACTGTTTTGCTGGCCCGAGAATTATGCTCATGAATGACTCTCCTTTTGGTTGATAATTCGAACGTCCGCTTTAGGTCGCGAGCGTCCATTTTTCGTAATTCTAGCTTAGCGACCGCTTTCACCAATAGCGGTCGTTCGCGATACGCGTTTTAGTTTTTATCATCAGTAAACTTATTGGACCAATGAGTCCCGTCGCAAAATGGCTTGTTCCTCGAACCGCCGCAACGACACAACGAATAATGCTCCTTCGAGGCTCCTTCGGCCGGCGTCGTATCGAGCAGGGCAGGTCCACCAGACACCACAAAGGGACCATTTGGCGCTACAAAGATGGTCGGCTCGCCGTCCCAATCACGATGTTCGAGGTCATCAATGGAATAGCTTAGAGCCCCAGACGGGCACTCTTGAATTGTAGCAATGATTTTGTCACGACTTGCCGCATCCGGATAAATCCACGGCTCTTTTCTTAAACGAAAAACTGAAGCAAGACCATCGGTGCAACGGCCAGCATGCGCACAATTGCCACGGTTATCATGAATAGTGATTTCCTTACCCACGTAATTTTCACGTTTGTCTTCAACGCGCCCTTCAAGTTTCGCAGATGAAAACCCGATTTTTGAATGTGTTCCGTCGCAAAATGGCTTGTTAGCCGAACCGCCACACCTGCAGAGCGCCATCGTCTCTTTGATTTGAATTGGTCCCTTTTGATTGGCGAAATTCTTCACATTTTTCGCTAAATAGGGCCCATCGGAAGTTGGTGTAATATTTGGTCCATTGGCTGAACTCATGTGAATCTCCTTTCATTGAAGTTCATGAATTCGGCAAAGCAGTCCTAGCTAAGAGCTACCATGAATCCTGGCTATGGTTCTGAGTTGCCTAGAAGCTTAACTGCCTGCGCAGCCGCATAATCTCGGGTTAGATCGTCTCACATTTGGCCCTCGCTTTAAGGTCCACTTTGGGTTGCGACCTTAATCGGTCGATGCAACACAAATGTAAATTGCCTCTGCCGGTGCTAAATTGTCCAGCGCATCATTGCAATCATTCGGAACCTGCAAATTCATTCCACCGGTCAATAAATTTAACCGCAGCGCTCACTGTTTTGCGGGTGGCATCCTCGCCTCTTCCTACGCTGCCTTCCTTGGGATCCCGCTCTCCCCATACGCCCGTCGCAGACATCTCCGCTGACGATGTTTTTTTTCCAGTTTCTTCGGCCTTTAATCCCTCGGCCAGAAACAGCATCAAGGCTGTAGGATCACCCGCTATGACTTCCGGAAGCATTGCTTCCAGATGCTCGGGGAGCGTAATTTCGTTGGCAACGGCTTTGTCCAGTTGCACGAGATCAGGCATCAGGTACAGGGATCTGGATGTTTCTCCAGTACCACCGTGCCTGTCCAGCACCGTGGCGGGTGCCGCGGAAGATGGTTCCCTAAAGGGCCTGGTTGCTTGGTCGAAACTGACCGCAACCCCGGCAGTGGTTTGATTGATTTGATCCACCAACAGGGTCGATATGGCCCGATTGCCTCCATGGGCGTTCATGATAATAAAGCGTTTGAACCCGTGCCTGATCAGGCTCTCAACAGCTTCGAGATGCACCTTGATGATGGTGTCGGCGCTGAGCGTAATGGTGCCGGCAAAACCCATGTGATAAGGCGATTGCCCCGCCATCAACACTGGAGCAACCAGAATATCCCGTTCCTGGGCGATGAGCTTGCACCGCTCTACGCCGTTAATAAAGTCGGTGCCGATAGGGAGATGATTACCATGTTGCTCGAGCGCTGCGACGGGGATGATCACCATGTCGGTTTTTTCCAGCAGTGCCTCGACCTCCGGGACAGTCATATGCGGTAAGTAATTCTTAACTTTTTGCTGCGTCCACAGAGGATTGGTTTGGGCGGCCAGTTGCACAGAGACCAGACCAACAATCAGAAAAAATACCGATTGTAAAAACGTTCTTTTTCTCGTTGTCATGATATTCACGTTCCTAGGCTGTTTGCTGATCGTTGAGTAGTCGCTAATCCTCAACTTCTACGATCATTTCTATCTCCACCGCCTGGCCTCTCGGCAAAGAGGCCATTCCCACTGCTGCACGGGCATGCCTGCCTCGTTCTCCGAAGACCTCCACCATTAAGTCTGAAAATCCATTAATCACCTTCGGTTGCTCGACGAATGATGGATCCGAGTTGACCATTCCCAGAACTTTCACGATGCGTTTCACTTTTTTCAAATCACCCAGCATCTCTTTCAATACCGCAAGCTGATTGATAGCGGTCAGGCGGGCTCCTTCATATCCCTGTTTTATCGTGACATCAGCACCCAGTTTGCCGATGATTTCGCTGCCATCGGCGCGTTTTGGTCCTTTGCCGGCCAAAAAGATGAGGTTACCTGTGCGCACACCATTCACATAGTTGGCAACCGGTTGCGGTGGCTCCGGCAACGTAATGCCCAATTCCTGCAGTCTTTCCTCGGGGTCATAATTGCCGTCATCGAGATCATTTTGCGCGAGGGATGATTCTGTGCACCCGGTGACGACGACGAAAAAGACAGCGAGCGAAATAGCAGCCAGGAAGGACTTGTTCATTTTTTGGATTCTCAAAGTGTTGATTCAACGTTAACCGAGTGTATTCTCATTATGAAGTAGGTGCCTGTTTGCGACCTGGAGTGGACGACTAACTCGGTGTCTCTAACGCGGTTCGTCGTTAGTTTAGTGCAAGCTCTTCGGCGATCAGGAGTTCCATCTCAATTACTCTCCTCTGCACCTCGCCCAACCGGTCACCTAGCGCAGAAAATGCGGCGGCCCATCGACGCAGGGCCGGAAGGGCCTCCGGATTCGAACGAATTCGAGCAAGCGTTGAAGCCACTTCATCTTCGCTGGCGACATAGTTACACGCGGTAACCATATTAAGGTCAGGAAGCGCGAGTGTTCGAGCTTGTTCGCCACCACACGCCCGCATGATTTCTTGTAGATCAGGGGCGATTTCGCCACGAACAATGTTCCGATAGGGTAATCGGTCTTTCAGGCCCGGAGCACTGACGATTGCTACTCCTATCCAGCTATAGAATCCAACCAAACGATCTCGCAAATCGGTGTTGTGGACGAGCCGAAGTTGACCTGTGCCGAGCAACTCTCGAAATGTTGCACCAATCTGACGGGACCACACGCTGCGAGAAGCCATGAAGACCGATAGCAGGTCGTGCTTGGTGCTGGAACCACCGGTAGTCAGCACCGTCAATGCGGCATCAATGTGGCTCTGCTGAATTGGGCTTGCTTTAATCGCCGTGGCAATTCTTGCGGCATCAACATGGAATTCGCTTTTCAGGCGTTCCAGGTATTCGAGTTCAAGCGCGTGTTCTTCGACATCTTCCCGCCAACTTTCAAATCCCAAAGCAACCAGTACGCTGAGCACGATCACAGCGAACTCCGTCACCGTCCGCGAGAATGATTTTTTTGGAAGCTCCACCGCAGTCCCTTTTACTCTACTTCACCAGTTTGCCATCACGAACCCAGACATCTCCGTCGATCGTGACGGTCGTGTCCGTGAAAAAATTCCATCTCACATATCCTCCGCGAACTTGTCCCCCCAGCTCCGAGTTGTCTCCAAGAGACAATCGGACCACGCCGGCACCATAACCGTAATAGGGAATCCATGGATTGTTCTCCGGCACGGCGAGCAGCGGATGAAACCCGAGTGCGAATTCCCGGAAAGCGCGGCCTGCAGGCCCGGCACTGGCCATCTCGGCTTCCACAGCCGCCTGTCCCGAATTCGCAGAGATCGCAACCACGTTACCGGCCTCGAATGTCAACATGAGCCCGTTGACTGGTTTGCCTGACCATTGCGAGGGGGGAAACGCGATCGTGCCACTCACACTCTCTTCCACGGGTGCCACCCGGATTGCGCCCGCCGGAAGCTCAATCTCACGGTCAATAAGAATGACTCCGCGCTCGCCACGCGCGGCGGACGCGTCACCGTTTTGAAAGTTGACCGGACGATCTCCAATGCGAAAGCGAATGTCTGTGCCGGCGATACTCGTGACCCGGACTTCGCCGCCCCGCATGGCCCGCTCGAAGCGCCTTTGATGTGCAGCCAGCGCATCGTAGTCAGCCTCCAGCAACGCCCGCTGGTAGGTTGCCTCAATGAGGTGAAGCGGGGGCAGCGGCTGTCCCGGCAAAGTATATGCACTGCGGTTTTGCAACCAATGAAAATGTATCGTACGCCCTTTTCCTGCCTTCAAGTTGTCCTGGATCGCCGCGTACACGGGATGAGATGGATTGGCGCCAGGAAGCATTATGGATGCATCCACATCTTCAAGCATTTCAGCGAGTGTTGCCCGTGCCACCTGGCCACCTGCACGAAGTACGCTCTCGCTCCAGCTTAAGGGCACCGGCTCAGCCAGCACATCGATGACGCCCAAATCCACAGCACCTGCCTTCATCACCTCGTAGCGCAGGTACGGGATCAATTCGTCAAACAGACCGGGATGCGCGACCGCGAGAAAACGCTCACCGGGTTGCAAGTCGAGCCGCGCCACGATGTGCGCGGCCAAAGCCTCCCATTCCATCGTGAAACGTGGCGGCACAGTCTGGGAAAAAGTGGCCGCCGACAGGACCAGCAGGACGGCCAAGGTCAGACTTCGCATTTGAGTTACTCCCTAATCAGCAATTTATTATTTAGCCCCGACCACAGCCATCGACTTTAGCAAACGCTGATAAAACTGGTGGAATTAACTTACGATAATTACTTCATGCAGTTTCGAGGAAATGATTCCGCGGAGGGGTTGCCTGATTGGCCGATTGTTGTTCGCTGGCATCGAGTTTTGCTTCGGGACGGTATTTCTCAATCAGCGCAAAAAGAATTGCGGATGTCTCCTGGTCGATTCGGCCAGAATGATCAGAGGGCCTGAAGTGCATTTGAAAAGCGCGAACCACGAATCGTGTTTGCGGATCGTTTTCACCGGTTTCGTCGATCCGGTATCCATAGGCCAGCAGGGCGCGTTGTATCAGAGCGATGTCCGGCGGGCCATGCTGAAATTGTTCACGATATCTGTCCACAGTCTCTTCGTCATACCAGGCACCGATACCTTGCTCATAAAGTTGCCGCCACGGAAAACGTGGCCCGGGGTCGACCTTGCGATCTGGTGCAATATCCGAGTGACCAACGACATCTACCGGGTCAATTTCGGGGAATCGCTCGATAATTTCCCTGGTCAGCCTGACCAGTAATGCAAACTGCTCTGCGGAAAAATCGTGAAAAATGCAGCTCTGCTTCTCGGGCGCCGGCGTTTCGATGTCCGGGTCGATATCGGTGCAATAGGAGCGGTTAACCAGCTCGATGCCAATAGATCGGTCGTTCAGCGATTCTTCACCATGCCAGGAGCTCACTCCGGCGTGCCACGCTCGTCGCGACTCCGGCACCAGCTTGTGCACTCTTAAGGCATGTCGGTCGTATGTGTCGTCGTCAGTTTCCGGAATCAGGTAGTGCGCGCTGACCGGATTGTCCGTCGGCTGCGTGAGGAGTCGCAGCGACTCGGCGAAGTGTTCCGATGTGAAGTGAATAACGAGATAGTTGACGCGACTGTTATGATTCTGCGACGGCGCGTTCACCATATTCAATGAAGAACAAGCGGTAACAAGGCTTGAAAAGCAAAGCAGTAGCACGGGTCGCATGATCTATACGGATTCCTTCCGCCCCCGAAACGCGGCCGCGAAACAAACGAGCGAGCCGATCGGGAAAAGCCAAGGCCATGCCAGCAGCGGCCCCGAATATACCGTGCCAAATAGCGGATTCAACAACTCCGGCTTATTGATTAGCAACACGACGAACACACTGAGTAAAACGCTGACGCCGATCCGAGCTACCCGAAATTTCGGCGCGGCGATACTCAGCAGGAAAATGCCGAGCATCGGTCCATAGGTGTAGGTGGTCATTGAAAATGCGAGGTTGACCAAGTCAAGTTTGCTGGCAGAAAACTGCCAGGCCATGACGGCGAGCACGGCGCCCCAGAATACGATGAGGAATCGCGATATTTTCAGCGAGCGCGTCTCGTCGGCGTCAGGCTCGAAAAATGGTTTATAAAACATCGTCAATGAGATCTGCGACAGTGCAGCCAGAATCGAATCCAGGCTCGATATGGCCGCACTCAGGATGCCGGCGATCAATAATCCACGAAGGCCCGCTGGCATTTCTGAAATGATGAATGCCGGGAAAATTCGATCGCCTTTTTCGGCAATGACCGCTGCGAACTCTGCCGGAAGCGGGTGATGTTGGTAATAAGCATACAGGCCCGCGCCGACGGTGAGCATCAGGACCGGTACTGCCTCACCGAGTGTGCTCCACAGCACTGCTTTTTGCGCCTCTCGCTGATTACGGCAGCAAAGTAATCTCTGTACAAACAGGTGGTCTGTGCCGTACACGGCGACATTCTGGAACGGCATCGCGATCAGCGCCGCCCAGAAAGTGAACGCGATCCGCGGATCGGTCGAGAAATCAAGCAGCGTAAACTTGTGCGCTTGCTGGCCAGCCGCAACCAGCGAATTCCAGCCATCGGGCAGTCCGCTCAGTATGAAAATCAGCGCGGCGACGCCGCCGCCGACCAGCACGAAGAACTGCACGAAGTCGGTCCAGATGACCGTCGCGATACCGCCCATAGAGGTCCACAGAACGGCAAACATCGCGATGATGGCGATGCTTTCAGTAAGGCTCCATCCAGTCATCAGCTCCAGCACGAGCGCCGTTGCATAGACGCGAACGCCCTGACCCAGGATCCCACCGAGAACAAACATGCCAGCAGTAATACGACCAATTACCGGGCCGAGGCGATCGGACATGTAATCATAGGGACTGTAGAACTCTTTCTCGTAGTACAGCGGGACGAGGAATCGGGCAACGAGGATCCTCGCGATAAAGCCGCCGAGCGCGAGTTGCAGGTAAACGAAACTGCCATCGGCCGCGTATACCAACGCAGGAACGCCGATAAAGGTAACGGCACTGATGGTGGTCGCAATGCTTGATGCGGCGACGGCGTACCAGGGCATGTTTCTGCCACCCAGGAAAAAGTCGCGCGTACTTTTTTGCCGGCCCTTCAGCCGGTGACCGATCAGCGTGGTGCCCGCAACGTAAGCGGCCACTACAATCCAGTCCCAGATGCCAAACACGAATGCTTCCTCTTTCAACTAACGGAGACTGTGCGTCCGCCTTTGTCCCGATGCTGGATATTCTGGCGCCAGCCAAAGATCACGCCGTCGCCCGGGCGTTTGAAATGGGCCTGGCTCAAAAGCTGCGCCATCTCATTGCTGCCAAGCAATTGCGCGCAGGGTTGCGTCAGGCGCGGGTCTTCACCTACCTCGAGCAAATAAGGTTGTGACCCGCCGGCCCAGACCACACGCTTGATCACCGGCTCGTCAGCCAGGCTACCGAAGACGAAATGTGATCCTTCATGAAGACCGGTGGCATCGAGGTTTGCTGACATGCGCTCGAGATTTTCGCAGCACGCGCGCATCTTGCTAATCTCATCAGCGTGGAACAGGGCCTTCTTGGTAATCCAGCCGATTTCGCTGAATGCCGTTATCTCGTCTTTTGTCAGCAGGTGCTGTCGTTCCCTGACCATCGCAATGTTTTCACTGAAGTCGCGATGCTTGTCAAGGCTGCTGCAATCTACCGCACACTGGGCAGTGCAAAATGGGCGGACGATTGACTGCACTATAGCGGTCTGACGCCTGCCGTAGTGGTGCAAATCTGCGCAGCCGGTGCACCTGCAGGGCGTGCATATGTTGCATCGAATCTTCCAGTCGGCGATGCTCTGAAAGATCGAAAATCCCTCGGGGAGCCATTCATGCGCATTATCACTGCAGCATTGCTGCTGACAGCGTCTTTTTCGCTTGTAGCGGAGGCATCGGACAACCGTAAATTTTTGAATACAGACGTATTCGAGCTCGAAATCGCGGCGGACCCACAGATTTCACCAGATGGCTCGCAGGTTGCCTATGTCCGTCAGTCGATGGACATCATGACCGATCGGCTGAAGTCGAATGTCTGGGTTGTTGGCACTAATGGCCGCGATCACCGGCCGCTGCTCTCGGGGGCAGATTCTTACAGCAGTCCGCGCTGGTCGCCGCAAGGAGATCGGCTGGCCTACGTATCGAGCGCCGAGGGCCGCGGCCCGGAACTCTATGTGCGCTGGATGGATACCGGGCAAACCGCGTTGCTGAGTAATCTGCCGGAATCGCCAGGTGCCGTATCGTGGTCGCCCGACGGAAGCAGGCTGGCGTTCACCTCTTTTGTGAAGAGTGCAGGGCCGGAGTTGGCAACACCACCGGCCAAGCCCGAGGGCGCCGAGTGGGCGCCACCTGTGATCGTCATCGAAAAACTCTTTTACCGGGCAGACGGGCGTGGCTACCTGGAGCCCGGGTACACGCACGTATTTGTCATTCCCGACGATGGCGGCACGCCACGCCAGGTCACTTCAGGGGAATATGATCACAGTGGGCCGCTCGCCTGGTCACCCGATGGCCAACGCATCGTCCTGTCGAGTAATCGTGAAGATGACTGGGAGTTTAATCGGCGCAATACCGAATTGTGGTCCGTTGATGTTGCCAATGGCGAGATGCAGCAACTAACCGACAGGTTCGGTCCGGACGGCTCGGCAACTTATTCGCCCGACGGTTCGAAAATTGCGTACCTGGGTTTCGATGATAAGAAGATGGGTTATCACAACGCGAATGTATATGTGATGAATGTCAGTGACGGGTCAACCCGGGAACTGACGACGGAGTTTGATCGGTCGGTGAATGCGGTCGCGTGGGCCGGCAGTTCAAACCGTCTTTTCATTCAGTATGACGATCACGGCAAACGCAATTTGGCGACTTTGTCGATGAATGGCCAGGTTAGTTCGTTCGCGGACGATGTTGGTAGTACCAGCATCAGCCGGCCTTATACGAGCGGTGGCTTTTCCGTTGCAGGCAATGGCGCCTACGCCTATTCGGCAGGCAGCCCGGATCGACCGGCCGAGGTTGCAGCGGGCCGACGGGGCGGTGCGCCATCGAAACTGACGAATCTGAACGACGATCTGCTGTCTCACAAAACGCTAGGCAGCGTAGAGGAAATCACCTGGCCATCTTCGGTTGGCGATCATCAGGTGCAAGGCTGGATCGTCACGCCACCGGATTTTGATGCGGATCAACAATATCCATTGATTCTTGAGATTCACGGCGGACCGTTCGCCGCCTACGGTCCGCATTTTAGTGTTGAAAATCAATTGTACACGGCCGCGGGCTACGTCGTGCTGTATACCAATCCGCGCGGCTCGACCAGTTATGGTGACGAGTTTGCCAACGAGATTCATCACAATTATCCCGGTCAGGATTACGACGATCTGATGTCCGGTGTTGATGCTGTTATCGCGCGCGGCTATATCGACGAAGATCAGTTGTTTGTGACGGGCGGTTCCGGTGGGGGCGTGCTGTCAGCCTGGATCGTCGGCAAGACAGACCGCTTTGCCGCCGCCGTGGTCGCGAAGCCGGTGATTAACTGGATCAGCGAAGCGCTATACAGCGACATCCACACGATGATTCCGGAATACTGGTTCGATAAGTATCCCTGGGAGGATCCGGAGGCTTACTGGGCTCGCTCGCCGCTGTCCCTGGTTGGCAATGTTTCGACACCGACCATGTTGCTGACGGGCGAGAGCGATCACCGCACGCCGATACCGGAATCTGAACAGTACTATCAGGCGTTGAAACTCAGAAAAATCGACAGCGCCCTGGTACGCGTACCCGAAGCATCCCATGGCATCGCGTCACGGCCGTCAAACCAGATCGCGAAGGTCGATAACATTCTGGCCTGGTTCGCCCGCTACCGAACAGCTGCGGAATAGGAAATGGCCATGCACCGAAAGACCACCATCGCATTTTCCCTTCTGACATCGTTCGCACTGATTGTTGCGTGTTCGCGGAACGATGCTGGCGACGGTTCTGCGACTATCAATTATCCCGAGACTGCGACGGTCGATCATGTCGATAATTATCACGGTAACGACATTGCCGACCCGTACCGCTGGCTCGAAGACGACGTACGCGAAAGTGATGCAGTCAAAAGCTGGGTTGACGCACAGAACGAGGTGACGTTCGCGTACCTGGCAGCTATCCCGGAACGCAAACTGATCGCGAAAAGAATGCGTGAGCTTTGGGACTACGAGCGGTTTACCCTGCCAAGAAAAGCGGGTAACCGCTATTTCTATAAACACAACGAAGGCCTGCAGAACCAGGGCGTTCTCTACACGCAGTCCAGCCTGGATGGAGATGCCGAACTGTTGATCGACCCGAATACCTGGTCGGATGACGGCACCGTCGCACTCGCCGGCTACTACCCGAGCAAAGATGGCAGCCACATCGCCTACACGATTCAGGACGGCGGGTCTGACTGGCGCGAGGCTAAGGTAATGAATGTCGAGACCGGTGCGGTACTCGATGATCACCTCGAATGGCTCAAGTTCACGGGCCTGTCATGGACAGCCGACGGTTCCGGCTTCTACTACAGCCGTTACCCGGCAACGGCCGCCGAAGAAAAATATCAGTCGCTGAACAAGAACATGAAGGTCTACCTGCACCGGATCGGCACCAGCCAGGACGAGGACGAAGTCGTTTACGAACGTCCGGATAATCCGGACTGGGGCCCGCGCGGTGAGGTAACTGACGACGGCGAGCACCTTGTCATTACGATCTCGGTTGGCACCGACGATCGTTATTCGATCGTGCACCAGGACCTGACGGATCCTGAAGCCGAACTGGTCACGATTATTGAAGGGTTCGATTACGACTATTCGCTGATTGGCAATATCGGCAGCGAGCTTTATTTCCGGACCAATAACGGTGCGCCGAAGAACCGGCTGATCACGATCGATGTCAACCAGCCGGATCCGCAGAACTGGCGGGAGGTGATCCCCGAAGCGGAAGATGTGCTCGACGACGTCAACCTCGTTGGTGGCCGGATTATCGCCGAGTACATGCAGGATGCATGGTCAGTCGTGAAGATTTTTGAACTGGATGGCAGCGAGGCCGGCGTTGTGGATCTGCCGGGCATTGGTTCTGCTTACGGTTTCAACGGCAAGCTTGACGATCCGGAGACATTCTTCGGCTATGCAAGTTTCAATATGCCGAGCACCATCAAACGTCTCGATGTATCCACCGGAGAAGTCGAGGTATTCAAGCAGCCGGAGGTCGATTTTGATCCTGACGATTACCAGGTCGAACAGGTGTTTTACGCGTCCAAAGACGGTACCCGCGTGCCGATGTTTATATCGCACCGCAAGGATGTCGTGCCGGACGGCAATCGTCCAACGATGTTGTATGGTTACGGCGGTTTCAATATATCTATTCAGCCATCCTATTCCACAACGCGGTTAGCCTGGATGGAGATGGGTGGTATTTATGCGGTGGCCAATTTGCGTGGTGGTGGCGAGTACGGCGAGGAATGGCACCAGGCTGGAACAAGACTGAACAAGCAAAACGTCTTCGACGATTTTATCGCGGCGGGCGAGTACCTGATCGAGAACAATTACACGAACTCCGACAAGCTTGCGATCTTCGGCGGTAGCAACGGCGGCTTGCTGGTCGGCGCGGTCACCAATCAACGGCCAGAACTGTTCGGTGCGGCGATAGCGGCCGTTGGCGTCATGGATATGCTGCGCTTTCATCGTTTTACGGCAGGCCGTTTCTGGACGGATGATTACGGTTCAGCGGACAATCCGGACGAGTTCGTAGCGTTACGCGCTTACTCGCCATATCACAACATCAGGAATGGCGCAGAGTATCCGGCGATCCTGGTGACCACGGCAGACACCGACGATCGAGTCGTGCCAGGGCACAGCTTCAAGTACGCAGCGGCAATTCAGAGAGCGCAGGGCGGTGACGCGCCCGTGTTAATCAGAATTGAAACACGGGCTGGTCACGGTGCCGGCGTGCCGACGGACAAAGTGATCGAAGACTATGCAGATCGCTGGGCGTTTCTTGTCCGAAACCTGGATATGCGTTTGCCGGAAGGGTATGGAGAGTAATTCGTATATCTGATGGGCAAAGCGTAAAATAAATGTTCGTTAGTGGCCAGAAGCGGCCCTTTATCTTTTGCTGGCAGCTTTTCCCAGAATCACCCATGTCTGAGCTGAGCTGAAAAACAGCGAAATCGTTGGCACTAACCGCAGCCGTGGACAACACCGCCACCCCGATACTTATAAGACACGCCAACCACATCAACGGTCTCCATTCGCGAATCGCCCCGGCAGCCGAAGCAATATAAAGAACGCCGATCGTTACCGGTATGACTACCATGATGCCAGGCCAAATCAGGCCAGCAAGTATAGTTGCCGCAATTGCGACCATAAGCTGACTCCACTTAAGGCTATTAACTAG